>Ga0056128_1001211_pt1 | contig 27956 bp, 14 predicted proteins | sample WorMetLIZISLAND2_FD_71113 | JGI IMG/M metagenome (GOLD analysis project Ga0056128, IMG submission 71113) | Marine gutless worms symbiont microbial communities from Max Planck institute for Marine Microbiology, Germany - Olavius geniculatus... ... | reverse complement strand
CGTCGTTTGAGCCATCGCGCGCAAAAATCGGCCGAAGGGTCTGACCTGTAGGTGAGTTTCTGAAAAAAAGGTATATGTACAGCTAGAAAAATTTTTGCGTATATTTCACCCATTTGCCGGAAAGCCCCCTTGGAGGGATTTGCATAAAATTTTGCATGACGGGTCCCCTCGCCGACGTAATCAACCCTGCCAAATTTTATCTCAATCGGGTCAGGGGTTTTGATTCTGTGGGAGGTCGAATTTTGGCTTTCCCATAAGAAAGAGAAGTCGCCGTTAACACAGGGCCTGAACTACCGTTCAGCCTGTGATATATATTCGATAGAACGTTGTGGTTCAATCGGGTAAAGAGGTTTGAGGTTAAATATGCAACTTACGGGGGCAGCTTTGTAGATTATGGCACCAGTGTCAAATAGTGATTATTGTTGGTATTATTATTATTCTTATCGTTATTATTATTCTGTGTTTATTTATTTTCTTTTTTTTCTTATTGTTACCTGCATGTATATATGTACACTGTGTCTCAAAAAACATCCCTGACATTTTCGACTGTAACTTGAAAATCAATTATCAGATTTTGATAACTTTTGGTATGAATATTCCTGACATAACTTGCCATCAAATGACGATTTAGTTTTCCACCTCACCTAACGTTTGTTTTTACACTACCTGGGGAAAGCACAACCAGCGAGATATCACTTTTTAATCCAATGCAATATCATTGCTTAATTAACATAATGCGTAAAAACACATTTTGTTCACATTTCTGACACTTTGGCTCACATTTCATCCAGTTGTCCATTTTTTACTGCCTGCAGTAGAATTGTTTGAAGTGTTGGTCCACTATGCAAACACAGGCAAGGAGACGCTTTCTCCGTTCATTGACAGCAGTATCGATAATGTTTTGCTCCAGACTAATCCAGGCTGTACCACTCATTTCTTGACTTCACGAAAAATAGATGGAATTTATCGACGTTTTTTGATTCATTTTAACATGTATTATGCTTGGTCGGATTTCCCCAGGTAGTGCATAAGCAAACGTTGGGTGAGGTGGAAAGTAAAACACTTATTTAATAGCCAGTTGTATCAGAAATATTTTTGCCAAAAATTATTAAAATCTGCTAATCTTTCTTCAAGTTACGATCGATAATGTCGGCGATGTTTTTTCAGGTTTTCTGTTTATTTCAACATATATTTCGCTTGATCTGATTTTCCTAGGTAGTGCAGAAGCATACATTGGGTGAGGTGAGAAACTGAACGGTCGTTTGATGGCAAGTTGTGTCAGGAATATTCGTACCAAAAATTATCAAAATCTGATAATTGGTTTTCAAGTTACATTTCAAGTTACAGTCGAAAATGTCGGGGATGTTTTTTGAGACACAGTGTATATGTGTTAACCTGTCATTCTTTCGATGAATAAAGATGTAAAAGTTGAAACACTATGCAGTAGTGAGCAGTGGTGTAACGATACTACTATTGGGCTACTGTTACTATTAATTACTATTTCTAATAGCAGACGAATACATTCGCTGCTATCTCAAAGTGATATGAGCACAGTACAGTAGCCTACACCAGTACACGTGTTACAGTCACGACGATACTAGACAACATTTTGTTATGCTTGTGTACAAATTAACAAAATAGGCAATGTGATGATGATAATACATACATACACCGTATCTCAGAAAAAAAGTCAAAATTGTTTTTGTCATAACTTTGTCAAAATTTTACTAACTTTAATACTTTCTGGCAGGTTGATGGCTAAGACGACGAAATTGAGTAAAGTGCACTCATTTTCCACTTCACCTAATTTATGTCAATGCACTACCGTGTGAAACATTGATGCTCCAAATTGTTGCATAATGCTGACTTGTTGTCTCAAGTAAACGCTGTAACGAGTTAACTAGGCACAAAATATACTGAAATGTGAATTACTTAACAGAATTATAAGTTTGTATAACAACTCGCTTACAAATTGGAATTTATGCCAAAGTGTGCTCCGCATACAAAGACGCAGTAGTTTAGATGCAACGCCAATGGCTAATAGCAGAATCAACGATCGACTGATCAAAATTTTTTCACTCATCAATTAGACGTGTTTAAGCTCATCAGCCAGCTATTTTGTTGTCTGCTGTTTTCAGCATAAAACATTTAATACCTCAAAATTATTAAACCACGTCGCACCCTCTGTCGAATTGACGACGCGAAGGTAAGCCATCTGATACAAATAATTGCCGCGTAATGCAACAATTTGGAGCATGTGTGTTTCACACGGCAGTGTGACCCCAAAATCTTTGAAGAGCCGTATCTCCGTATCCGTGCAAGATAGACGCATGGTCATCATTGACTAGCAATAGGAAAGTGTCCTCGCCGAGTCCGATGACGTCACGGTCACGTGACCCCTAAAGATTAAAATCGTGACCCCAAAATATTTAAGGTTCAGTGTCTTCATGGCCGTGGAAAACAGATGGTTTATAATTGACCATCAACATAAAAACTTTGTTATTGTAATAAAAGAGCAAATATAAATGTACAAAACATCAGTTTATACACTTGTTAACGGCAACATGCAATGACTGACAGATCGAAAACAGCAAAGTTATAAAAGGGTGATATTATTCAACATCACATTGACAGTTAGACGATATTATGGTGAGTGATATCACCTTTTTATGATTTTTGCTGTTTTCGACGTGTCAGTCATTGCATGTCGCCGTTAACAACTGTATAAACTGATGTTTTGTACATTTATACATAATAACAATGCAGCATTGCATCTGAATGAGCTTGTCTCTTCATACAGTGAGTTACACGGAATAAGTTTTCAGTGTTTTCTTTTTATGCTTAACATCGGTAACCATAACTCATTAAAATGCTTTGTCACACACGTACGATGCTTTCAGGGGAAAAGCTGGTTAAATAGCAGATGACCTACCACGTAGGCCTACTTATAGCCTACGGACAATCAACTGTCATAAGTTCGCACAGTAAGTAGCATGTTTACGCACAACAGCGAACGCGCGCCGAGTGACTACTGCATTTACGTATCGACAATTCTGTTACGAACATTATCAACATTCTGGTGAACAGCTTACACCGTTACTCACAGCGACGCCATGTACAGCTTTACAGACAAAATCGATTAAAAAAGTTTTTAAAAATCTTTTTATTAGATTCTCAATGTGTCACCACTTGGAATATGACATCATTTGAGAAATGTGCTAGTACCTTGATCCAGATCGCATGCACATTTTTGTTCCTATAATACGTGTTTAGGCCTATAAACATTCCGCAGCGCGACATTTCAAGCTGGTGACAACGGCGCATGCCGAACGATTAAAGTCCCAACTCCACTACAGTAGGCCCATTTCTACTTGTTGTTGACTTGTTGCAGAGCATGTTTTACAACAAACTCTAACAGCTCTGCCTTTGTGTTACGGTATGTTATTTTGCTTCGAATCACACGATTTTGTCTCTCTGAGCCTCATCTGATGTCGGAATAGTGTCCATCGGAATAACGTCCCGTAACAGAAATACTGTAGTGAGGTTTGAGCTGTTTAACGGCAGCAGTAACTGGACTGACAACGAGCGTAGAGCGTCTGCACGGCCCAGTAGAGCAGCTTGGCGGTCAGCAGCAGCACGACAAAACCCATCACGGCTCCAGGCAGCCACAACATCAGACAGTTCTCCACCTCCTCCAGGACGTTCATCAGCAGAGCGTTGGGACCGCGTGGAACATATTCCGCCGCCTCGAAGCCAGCACGGACGAGGTTGATGGTGGCGACGACGACCAGTGCGACGGCGGACGCACTGCCGGCAGCGTTGCCTCGTCGGTCACGGTACGGCAGAGTGTGAACATGATGCAGCAGGTTGATGAAGCAGAGCAACATCGTGCACTGCGTCCGCATCAGAGTGTTGTTGACGAACGTGTACAGCAGCACGAGCACCAGCCGACGACCGATCAGCATGCCCTGGCCGCACGTCGACCCGAACACCCGGTTCACGTTGTCCTTGAACGGACCTTGCAGCGTCTGGATGACGGCCTTCGCCTCGGGACCAAGCAGCACCGGGGCGGTGTCGTCCTGCTGAAAGCAGCCGCCGTAGCGACGGTATCGGCGGACGCAAAGCCAGCACCAGCGCAGCAGAAACGGCAGCGGGACGAGGAACGCCAGGAACAGCTCGGTGAGCCCAATGAGACGGTCCTTGAGTAGACCGGGACCGATGAGTAGCGCCGCACAGAACGGAATGATGCACGTGGCGGCGTAGACTGCGACGCCGTACTGCCAGGTCTGATAGCACTCGATCGTGCCCTGCGCGAACAGCACGCTACGGTTGCCGACCGGTACGCAGTTGAGCAGAGTGAACGACGTCGTCGCCAGCTTCTGATAGGTGAAGAGCAGCGCTAGCACGAAACCTGTTGACAGCTTCATGAAGAACCCGTGCTGCTGCTGCGGCTTACTCGAGCTTCTGTACCTGTCAGGGCAGCCAATCAATCAGTCAGTCAGTTATTTAACTAACTTACTCGATGGTTTAATCAATAATAAACCAATTACAGAAGCTGTCCAATAGTTATAGTCTGCATGCAGATACATTATACAGGCAAAAATGAAAACTCGAATATCAGTGCCATATGTATACACCGGACCATAAAGCGATGTGGCAAAGTAAAAGGAGTATTTTGGGATGTTCGTCATCTTACTTCTGGGTCCTAATTTTGTGTCTGGTTTTCCTACGTTAGGCCTAAGACCAAAAAACTTATGAAATTAAAAGATCAACGGAACAAAACATACTTTTGAAATCAAGATTTTTATCGGCCCTAGTAGAGACCGTCGCGAGTTTTTTTCCTGATAATGGTGCTGCGCCTTCGCCCTGTGATTTCGCACTGCCACTTAAACCAAAACACAACTATAAATTAAATAAATTCAATTAATACAAAAAAGTAATGACATAGACCAGCGGTGTAGAACGTAGACGAGACCGAACTGGAGGAGAATGTACGGAACGAAGGTGACGTTGATGATCATTTTCTTGACAGGAGTCAAGTCCGCCAGAAAGCAGAAACGTCCCATGAACTGAAAGATCTCAATCTGGAACCTGAAAAGTCCGGCGAGGAACTCGCGGAAAATGACCTTAGCGTGCTGCTCGGACGACGCGAAGACGGTCTTGATGTGCAGCAGCTGCGCGTCCTGGAAGTAGAAGAAGATGATGATGAGAAAACTGACGCCTTTGTCTGGCGGAGGAGACGGAGAAGAGGTTGACAGCGACGTCTGAAGAACCTCCTGTTGCCTTAATGGTTCCAGTTCTTCCACGTCTGAGTCCTCGTGGCGGTCGTCTTCTTTGTACTTCAACTCGTCGTCGCCGCTGGGCGGATCTGCTTTGCTCCGGGCGTCTGGATCGACGCTGAGGGGCTGGAGGTTATGCTGCGGCGACATGGCGGCGTCAGTGGGGCAGCCTTCTGGCGGGTGCGGAGTTGTCGTGGTGGAAGGCGACTTGGAGTCTATGGTCGCGTCGTCGCCGGCGATCGTCAGCGAGCCGAAGCGCGAGAACATGAGTTCACGGACGTCGCGCTGGAACAACAGGAAGACGAAACAGAGGATCCCGGAACAGAGCATCACCAGCGGAAGCACACGACTCGAAACAGTAACTGTAAAGTCCACAGATTTCAGAGCATCACCGGCCAGCCGACGGTCGGGTTGCAGTCTACGTTCGGCACGCAATCGGCCGTGAAGATTGCTTCCGAGAACCCCGGCTGACACTGGCCACACAGGACGCCGACACGGTCAGACCGACACACATCAATACCGCGCACACAGTCCTCAGGCGTCGTGCAGCAGTAGCCCCGCGGACAGCCCTGGAATCGCACCCTATCCCCGGCCCCGGTCACGTACCCCCAGAAGTTGGGTACGGCTGAGATACCGTTGAGGCAGCGGCCGCCATACGGACACGGATGACAGTTGATGTCGTGGTGCACAAACGTCGCTGTCGATGTGGGCTTCGGCTTCTGGCCATTCACTAGCAGCGTATAGAACTCAGCGGGAGCGTTCACCGTGCTGTCAACATTCAAGCACACACAACATTATCTAACCTTCTTCAGGCTAGCCACACTATCCTTCTTGTATTTTTGGCCTATTTTTGGGGTCTAGCCTTTCGTACGACATTTTGTCAATTGTCTGTCTGTCTGTCTGTAAGGCATGTATTGTAGCTAAAAAGTAAATCTTATCGAAAAACTTTTTACACGATTAATTAGCCCGGTGTCGCAGCTCCTAGCAGGCAAAATTTTAGCAATCCGCGCAAATAAAACATTTTCAAATTTAGGATTAAACAAAGTTAAAGTAAGAAAAATGTGCGTTTTTATACCGATACGTCGCTGTATCTCAGAAATGGTGAGAAATAAAGCCAAGGTTGCCATGGATCGCTAATAAGAACTCGCATAAGCTTTCGGTGACACAAAACTATCGACCTTGAAGGGTCATTGAGCACTCTGCTATGCCAATCGTGCGGTATGGTGGCTAAACGGTACGTCGTAAAGGGTTGGCGATGGTACCGTTACATACGGCGATGACGATGTCACCACAGCGACAATCTGACTGCAGTCAATCTGAAAAATCGCTTTCTCCGCGACCGGAATTCGGACGCTGACCTTCGGATATAGGTGGTACGGTCGGCCTACCATAGCGACAGCTAACCTTTTTGTAATAATCGTGACAAAAGTAGTAGTAGTAAAGCATACTTGTGAAGCGAAGCTACAGAGGCGCTAATGGTAAGATTGTTCAAGACAGAATGCTGCCTGATTTGTTACTGGCTGGAATAATAGCCTAACCATGTCAACATATTTCGCACTGGCTAATGAAGTCTATAACGTGTGAACTCATCCAGAGTCAATTAGGCGAGCAGACATATAACGCGCTCTAGCTGGAAGCATTACAGCAGTTTATGACAACTGGTTTTCACTTTCGTGAAAAGTCTTCTGGGAATAATTGAACCGAGATATAATTTACATTTACATTGGCGCAATTCTACCTTTTACCCAAAAAGTTTCTTTTAAATCATATTAAATTAAATAAATTTTCCTTCATCTTTAACCAAAAAAATCATTTTACGGTCTAAAACGTGACTTTTTAAAGTCCATATAATAGAAGAAGATGAATGCACTAAGCAGTGGCTGCGTCACTGCGTCCATTCTTCATGCTGTGTACAGTGTGTGTAATTACAGCAGATTCGTCATTGTTTAACGATAAAGCGCTGCGTGATCTAAACCCGTACGGAGCCATTTAGCTGTCGCAACGCATTATGCACTCTTACGTATGGTATATTGTTATAGCAAAAAAACTGCACTCATTTAGTAAACCGACAGTGTGACTTAAAGAAAACAATGAAATTTCGCCATTGTTTAGCCTACAGAACTCCGTCGTCGAAAGTGGAAATAATATTTGAATTAAGAATTACGCCATTCGCTCGTCATCACTTTACGAAGACAGCGCGTTACACTTAACCAAAGAAATTGTCTCGAACGAAACACTGTACTGCTAGGTATCGTGTACAATATTCAACACATTTTAATTAAAATATAATAAAATATTGCCTAGCTGTAATTTACGTTTCATGTGCAAAATCTAAAAAAACGCGTTTTCTTTAGTTACTGTTATTTTTAACACTCAAAACGCAAGTAGGCCTCTAAGCGTGTGTCTACAATGCTAGACACAACAATTTCCCATACCTTTTTATAAAAATTAATATTTCGGCAATTGGCAGGCTAATTTGCAGTACACGTGGCTGTTAGTGACAACAAATTATGAGTATAAGTCTTTAGTTATGACGTTGCCTTGACAAGTTTGTGGGGGCGTTTTCCCTGGATCCAGTGCAGATAAACACTGAAGATAAGCAATACGTATGCCTATTGCTCGAATCCGGCAATGGACTGGAATTGGACTACTGCATGCCTCCTGTAAAAAGTAAAATCTAGTACTTGCTATAGCGCTTCTTACATGAGACGAATTCGTAGATAAAAGCGCTTTACAATTTTGGAATGAAAGCTGATTGGCATGAGCTAGTGATACCGCAGCGCACTATGCGGCCATCCATTGCCCGCGTTAATGAACAATTGGACACGCGGTTTGCAGCTAGCAGACATATCACCGCCCCAATCAGCCACACTAGGCCTTCACCCCCTGTAGTCCGTCCCACGGAGGGTAGGAGACTGAGTTGGCCTGATCAGACAGTAGGTTAGCAACTTGTTCAAGGTTGCTTGCAAATGACCGGCAGTGGGAATCGAACTGCAACCTGAAAGTTACGAGTCGACAACAACCACTAGACCATTTCACCTACACAGACACATAGGTGTAAACAACTTGCCCCGAGTTGTTACTTGGTAGTGCACCAGGTGATAATTGAACCGTGGACTTTTTGGTGTCGTATGCAACGCCCTAACCGTTGAGCCAACAAGCCACCTATAGAAAAAGGCTATAAAAACAGTGGTCGGATTCTTGTCTATTTTTCACTACTCGAACTCGAACTCAATGCCTCGTGACTTGAAAGATAACTAATGATTTTTTTTTAACAAAAGGAAATGTTGACTAATTTCTTATATTCTGTTGTGCTGTTTTTTTTGTTTTCACCACACGCTCAAATTGTGCTTACGAAATTAGGACCTCGTCGAGCTTATCAGACTCGAACTCAAACACTCAATACAGACTGGACTACATCAGTGAGGATAGCACGAAAAGGATAACTCTAACGGACCTGTAGATAAAAGATCCGGCGCCGAGGCTGTATTTATGACGTGGACATGACTCGCAGAAGAAGACCAACTGATCCATCTTGCGCGAACGCACCACGCCCGCCGTACGGATCCGGTATGTCGACGCGTTGTTTGTGCGTAACCGGTAGCCGACCTGTAAGTACATTTAAACCGTATTCAGCTCGAACTGGTACTGATTTCACAATTCTTGGTTGCAGTCGTGCATCAAAAAGCAAACGACTGTGTAGTGTAGTCTATGTAGTCTAGTCACGCATTACTGAACTCTAAATATTTGTGCATTATCGGAAAAGAAGAAAATCTGAGCATGGTTTAAGTATGTTACCGCACTGTCTAGAGTGGTATAAGCTGATACTGCGTACTCGCTTACCCACTAGAGCAGCGCGGCATAGTATCTGTAGGTAGGCTGCACTGTACAACAACGCTGTTAAGGCGCTCGCGCGTGTAGGCCTACCGTGGCTTTTTTTCGGGGCAATACGGCTACACATTTGGCATCATTTAAATCTAAACTTCAGCTGCACGTATGTGAAAAGAAACAAAAATAAAACAGAAACAAAACATAAAACAAAATAGTTTCGTTTCATGAAACAGTTTTATTTCAACGCATCACATATCATGAAACAAAACACTGGCTTTTGAGACTGATTTTTCATCAATTCGATTATATTTAATGTGTCGGCGACTGGAGTGCTTTTAGCATTATTGACTGAAATTTTCATGTATTGTAATGCAATTTGATAAGACTGAATGCGCAAACATCTATAATTAACTAGCCCTCGCCATCGGTAGACAAGCACTACAATTATACGAAAGCTGCTTATCAATCAAACCTCTAATGAGCTGTTAATATTGCAGAAATGACATTTGGGGCACTAATTGAAATATAATAATAAATATGGTCTACATTGACAGCGTATTACAGACCGGACAGTAAACTTCGATAGTGGCTGCCTCGAAGGACCACCGTGTTCCGCTGTGACACAGTACTGAGACGTGGTCTGAAGCGGACCGTGCTCGCAGGTAGGCGCTGACGACACTCACGTTGCCATTGGAGTACATCAGATCTCCGTCGACGGCGTGACGTTTGACAGCCTCGACCACCATGGTGACGTTGTCCAACGTCACGCGAGCCACCAAATCCACGTAGATAGCGCCGCCGAGCAAACGAGCCGTGTTGTCGACGAAGTAACAGTCCACCAGCACCGCACTGCCCCGCTGCACTCGCACAGCGCCTCCCTTGCCGACCAGCGATATCACGCCCTTACAGCAGTTGGAATGAACCCAGACCTGCAAACGACAGTTTGAAACACTACACTCAGCATTGTGACGCCACAGCGTGCGTATGACCACATTTACGACTAAAATAACAAACACAATGCAGGGTAAGCTTATGAGCCTTCCGTTCAATTAAACTGTTGGTGATTTTAACCAATTCTTACAGATCCTTTTCGTGGCCGGGTGGCGTAAAACGCATCTAAACCCAGTTTTTAGTGTTCAATGCTAGTTTTTGTTTACACGTGTGAAGTTGTGAACACAATCATTGTTTGTAAATAATACAACCGTTAGAGAGAAGGAAAGAGAGAGAGAGAGCAGCGGAGAGAAACCTCGTCGTCGTGAAGTCGGAATGAGTTTGCGTAGGCGCCTAACGCCTCGGTGTTGACGAAGCCGGCTGCATTGCCGACGAAACGACAGCCGCTCACGTTCACTGCCGGGTTACGGGCGTAGGTAAATATGAGCAGTCCGGCGCCGGCGTGCATCGCCGCGTTCCTGACGAATGTGCTGTCAGTGACCGACGCCGACGCGATGGAGCCGAGGAAAGTCAGGCCTCGCTCGTTGGCCTCAAACCAAGACGAGTCGACACGAGCGGTGACGTGCGACGGCGCCGAGTAGTCAGGTAGATCGATGTTTTCAACGACGTTAATAAACAGCGCCGCCTCGTACAGATTCATGAGCGCTTCTATTGGACTCTCGTTCACCTGCCCATCGTGCAGTGCACATTGCATTCGCTCATTACAGTCAGCTGCCCTACTAAAAACTCACTTGTTTTCTTCATCTTTCCCACAGTTGACTGTAAAGTGACTGCAGTGCCATTGGCATTTTTCATTTTAAATTTATTGTATTTGTATTTCCGGACAGGACACAGTCGAAGACTGGTGACAGGAGTTTCACGGCAGCTGGTCAGCGACTATGAAAAAACACACTGGTTGAAATCCGACGGAATGACACTTTCGAGTATTATAGGCGACTACTTAAGGTGTTTCTGAACGTACAAGTTGAGGCGCATTGTGACTTGTTTTCTCAATTGTGCCGACTATAAGCATTCTTACTTACTCACTTTCGAGCTTGTGAAGTGTTTTCGGTCAAGAGTTTTAACACATGCACATTAGTAAGTAGCCTTTACCCGACAACTACTTTTACCCTTCTAACGTGGCGTCATGGACAAACAGCAAGCGTGAAAATTAAGGTGTCGGTTTGTGGCTACCTGTTGTTCAAAGCGACATCTCTTGACGTCGACGTGACTGGGAAGAGATCGGTCGTAGATTTCAAGGTAGATGCCACCAAACTGTGTCGGCAGACCGTCGGCGGCTGTCCAGACGCTGTCCACAGCCGTCAGTTCTATGCTGTTGACCTCGAGTTTAACCCGAGTGCGCCGCAACACCGCTCCCACGAACGACATCACGACGTGATTTACCTCCGTGACGTGAATCTGAATTGATTGAAAAATCAAGCTCAATCAAAGCAGATAAACAAGGAAACCGTTATTATTTTTTAAAATTTGTTATATGAGTTTATTTCGCAAACATTCAGACAATTGGTGACAGCGCCTAACGCTATATCGTATATTATTATATTTATTGTTGTCAAGGCGTTAATTTTTTAACGGCGTTAACGCATGCGTTAATATTCTTTGGGCGCCAGCCACTTGACTGTTGTTTTACGCCTCACTTCCAACGAATCATCACAATAACCACACCGACCTTATACCACGCATTGTCCGATACCGTCATTTAACCAACACTACATCAACGGTCGGATAAAGCAGGGGCGCCACTCGCCGTGAACCACGCAAGGATCACGCCGAGTGGAGAGGACGCTGTCAACAGACGCACCGACGCACCTCGCAGCTGGTGAGGTTATTTCGGCGGCTGGTCCACGTGGAGTTGATGACGTCAACGGTCACGTGATCAGGGTAGTTGTAGGCAATGACGGAGACGTCGATCAGTGTAGACTCGACGACGGCGACGTGAGCATCACGTACGAGCAGAATTACTCCTTCGACCACCGGACCACCCAGCCTCACACCAGACCACACACCGTCATACTATAAACCACCTAGAATCGCTCCTTCGACCAGCAGACTGTCTAGCGTCAGGCTGACGTCCGACCTCCCGTCAGTTGCGGTGACGTTAAACATGAGCACACGCCGGACGCTGGTGTCGGTGCCGCAGCCGAGTCTGATTGTGTGAGAATTGGTCGTGGGTGGTCGCGGTCTGATGGTGACTGATCCTCGACGCACCTGTACCGGCTCTTCGTGACACAACCAACCGGAAGTAGTGGGAGGGGTGGAGTCGACGTGGATGACAGAGTGATCAGAGTCTGCGGCGACCTGCATGGCGCGACGAAGTGTCCGACATGCGGCCGCAGCAGATCCACAGTCCAACTCATCGCTGCCGCGTTCCGACAGGAATATCTCCGTCGTGCTCGCTGCTCCTATTCACACAACACAAAGCTCACAAGTTGTAGAGAAAGCGCTCGCGTAAAGTGTCCTAAAACATAAACTTTTACAAACCACGGAGGTCATGTTTTAATCTATGTTCGTCTGTCCGGTTGTGCGCAAGATTACTCAAAAAGTTATGACATTATTTTGAAAAAAAAATTGCAGAAGTGGTCCTAACTCAATCAACCACAAATCACCATTCGCATCCGAAAATCAAAAAAGTATCGGCGTAGGTTTGTGCTATTCGACTGTTTCAAACTAAATCTGATTTCCACAGAAGACCCATCAAAAAGTCGGCCAATTAGAACGTTAGTACACATACAGTTATTCCTTATTTTAACTTTAAATACACCTTAATTAAACTTAAATGCACAAACCTCCAAGGTAACAGTGATAAATTCGCATTAGCAGACAGTTTCATTAGTATTATACAAAATACAAATGTAGGCTATGAATACCTTAATTGAATAACTTCGCTATAAAGTTGCATAGCTTGGTCATATTTCACAAGGTACCCAGATAAGGCAACTTAGCAAAGTATTGACTAAAATGTATAACATTTTGTTTCGCAGTTTATACCAGAATGCAATTCTGAAAGAATTATTGAAATCGGTTTACACCGTTATCGCAAACAGACGGCATGGGCGTTTTTACGACTCGCAGTGTAGCCTACAGAACGGAAGCAGAGGGAGTAGAGGCATTGGTCGCAAAAGAAGATAAAACACGTGTGCAAAGTTCCGCGCCAGTAGCCACAGCGTCCGCTCCGACCGCGTTATGTCAGCTTCGTTCATGCACTGTGTCTCCAAAAAAACCGTGCAACGTTGTTTTTGTCAGAAATTCGTCTAATTTTCACCAACTTAATAATTTTTGGCACATAGACAATAAAGATGAAAAAGTTAGGTCAGAAAATTTGGAACTTCTTAACTCCTCAAATTCGTCAGTGACAAATCTTGGCTACCTTTAGACGTCACTTAAAGACCCAGTACTTTCAGTCAGCCTTTTCTGCCATCTAGCGTCCATCATCCTATGCGCCCTGATTCTTTTTGAGACTTTGGCGCTTTATAAATCATTCACTTACTTACTTACAACTGATGCACTCTTTAATTTTTTCACGTCACCTAATTTACACAGTTTTTGGTACACTGTGTTGACTGTAGTAGCCTACAGCGAAGAAACTAAAACGGTTTGGAGAATCGACAAGCTATGAATCATACTAGAATAGTAACGGGCTGCCTCAATGATAGCAATTATTATAACACGCGTAAATCTATTCTGGCTACATGTAAAGCCAAGAACACATATTGACCAACACGCTATTGACCAAACTGTAAATAATATATTTAACTTCAAAAGTTTTCTGCAGTCGCAACCGTTTACAAAACACTCAGTAGAATATCATCAGCTTGCTGGCAGAACTTTACGTCTGCGGCAAACGTATAGGCCCATGTAGATTGATTTACGGGATATAAACTGATGTGAACTCGTAACTACTGCGATATCATTCTCTGCTTCGTTGAATTTGTTTGCTGTACTGAACGAACAGACGAATTACATCAACGAGATGAAGTCAATAATTAAATATTGTGCGCGGGAAGCAAAAGACGCTCGGCTCGGACAGACCTACAACGTCGACGCAGAAACAATTATCGACTGTTGACATGATGCAGATTAGAAAGTCGCCGACGACGCGGCTTTTCTTCACGGACATTTACCGAGAGACACAACTAGTGTCTTTGCGGAGCAGTAAATCGTAATCATATCGAGACGAAATGAAAGAACAAATACACAAAATTGATGGGCATCCTTAGCTTTACACAATCAATTGTTTCCGACGTTCTGTCAGCAGAATGCTTGTACTGAGGATTTCTCCGTTTCTTACACGTCCTAAGAGAGGAAGTATTTTTTTATCATATTGCGGTCATAGAACGGCGCTCAAACACGACGTTAAATTATAATTTTTAATCATTTGACTTCAAATTTCACCCAACACAGCAGAGCGCGATAGCAGCTGACTGTTTCACAATAAAAGCAATATAAACTTTAATGTGGTAAGCAACAAACAGTTTGCGCTCAAAAAACGGTTTTTCTTCAGCGTAGAACCAAGCAAAAGTAATGACTACAAAACTAAAAAAAACAGTCGGCGAGTCTCCAAAGTACAATAAGCTAGCCTAAAAATCGGTGAAAAATAGGTTATTGTCGTTTAACTCCATAATCATAATTCAGTTTAAAATATCATTTAGAAAACATAAATTTTATACTGTAAAGCGTTCTTAGGCCTACAAGCCCACAGAGATAAAATTAGGTCGTAGGCCTAAATAAAAAAATCTGTTCTTTTTGGATTAATAATTCAGAAAAAATAAACAAAGGCGTTAAAAGGCTATACAAGAACAAAGCCTTAGAGTTGTTTTATAAGCGAGTGCAAAACTAAAGAAGCAAAAATTATTGTTGCATTTTGAGCACGATTAGCGCATTCGCAGATGCCGGTGGGGTGATGAAGACGCTAATGAACTATTCAACATCACAATCTAATTATCCGAAATTACAGCAACATCAAATATAAATAACAGTAAGTGATTGCGACCAAGTTGGTTGTTTATTGCTTGAGTTCAACAAGTTGCGTTTTTACCGCTTGCGTAAAAGCGCATACAGAGCGACGTAACTGAACTGAACTGAACTGATATGGTTTAGTTTTTGACGAACTGACCATTTTGCAAGCAGGGCGAGCTCACAGGTCATTGGTTGACGCAGTCACCGACGCCGTTAGACGGTGACTACTGTATAATATATTACTGCTTGCCCATTGGTCATTTCGTTAAAAACTAAACTATGTCAATTAAGTTCAGTTCAGTTCACTAACGTCGCTCTGTAGGCCCTTAAAATATCAAATTAAAAACAAAAATGGCAGTTAAATTTACGATTAACCGCACGCTACGTGCAAAATATGGGAAACAACTTGCAGACTGAAAAGACTAAAGACTAATGCAGTGAATGCACGAGGCGAACATCGCGGCGACCGTCGCGGCAAAAATCGCTTCGTGTATTCAATGCTTAAGGCAATCTAGACTACGTTAGGCCTATAAAAATAACAGAAAACAATCGTCTTGATTCTTAGGTATTAACTGACTTAGCAAATGTTAGCAAATTATACTATAAGTGCAACAGCTTTTTGAACAACTGCTGTCAGTAAAAGTTTGTCACATTTCTTTGTCTTAAAACTACAAAGTACTTGCATATTATGAATCTGACATCGTCATCGTAAATTCGATTCAAAATGTTCAGAGCTCACGAAACTCATTTAGCCCATGTCCCGAAGGCACTGTAATTCTGCATTGATAATGCGTCCGTTTGGAAGATTTGCGGGACATGTGTTGTTGTATTTCTTCGCTGTTTGCGGCGGCGAAGGTCAGCGCGTTTTATTGCCACGGGTTTGTCCCAGCGGATAGAACCGCCGCATCCTGGCGCCGTGCGTCAACGCGTGTAAATCGCTCGTTCTTATATAGCTGCTGCGTCGTTCGATCGATTATGCATTGCTCACTCACTGCCTTGACTCAGCCACTCGACCTAGCGGGCGAACGCCTCTGCAGACCGTCAAGTGCTCTCTCTGTGTTGGCTGCGCATTCAATCTAGCAACGATCGTCGGTGACGATAGCTTCAAATCTCTCGGGTCGTCTTGCACATTATCTATAACTATACTGTCACGTCGTAGTTGAATGTAACGTTCTATTCGTGAACTACTGTGCGCGCGACCGTTGAATCACATCGAATTCTAGTAACTTAATTTCGGAAACACCTGTTTCACCAGTTCAAATTTATTATCGAATTCGAACAAGTCGGATATTAATAATCGCTGTTAGCTCTTTCGTTGACTCTCACAACGGTTCTGTTATTGACAAGTAGTGATGCAGGCCTATTCGTTTTGGGTTTGTAACGAGATTGCACAGAACCATCGCGATTAAACGTACCTCATGCACCGCAACATTGTGTTGCTTAACAATTAACTAATTATCATTATCATGTAAAAAAAACTGCTTTTTGAGACAGCGTAGTATCAGAACAGCATGTATTCGTATTCTACATTCTCGTACAAGAAAGTCCAATCGTTGTTTCCTTCTCGTTTTCGCTTTTGATTCCGTAAATAGCAACTAGTGTCGTCCACTTTATCTCTGTCAGCAGACCACTGCCTACTAGAGATGGATTAAAGACGTCACTGCGTGTTTAGTAGGCTACTATTTACGACAAAGCTAATAATTCGTTTCTAGACGTTAGCGGTTTGTTCTAATGCGACGCCGGTTGATTGATGCGATAGAACGGCGACAAATTAACGGCGTGGTGCTTTTACCTGGAAACAGCAGATAAATAGTGCAGATGAGCAGCCGGGGCGCAGGTGAACGCTGGAGCCAACAATCACTTCTCATCACCTCGTCTTAACAGAGGTTCTTCACACAACGGTCCGTCTGCACATAAAGCAGTCTTATTAAACCCATCAATGAAGCACTAGCGTAAGGTTAACAAAATTCACTTCAGACACACAGTCTTTAAAATGAAGTGTTTTAAGGTAACCTCACAAAAGCTGCTGTAACTATTGTTTGCTTTAGCAGATTTAACCGAAATGTGGCATTTTGATTGCTAATAAATGATGCATTGTCAGTGTAGAATTTTGCCGGAATCAGATGTTGTTTGTTGGAGTAACGCAAATGCACAGTAACAAAAGGGTTTACTTATGTATTGCCATATTGGTAACAAAGATATTTTGTTATCGATATTCAACAATAATTAATAACTCAGCCAAAAATATATTTTTAACGAACTTAGGTGATCGCTTTAGAAACTGATTGGGACTAAGTGTGCAAAATTTTATTTAGATTCTTTCAAATTTGACATTTTTATTGTACGATGTCTAGGGGGTTACTTTTTTCGGACACAGTGTAATACCAACAAACTAGCAGCTATAGCATTTGGTATAACACTGACAGCACAACACAAATATTTAGTGACTATTTTTATACTCACAGGGTATATTGTATATTTTATACTGAATATGTGAAATGTCAAGCGACCTGTCAAGCTGTTTAGGAAAACTATGAGTAGTAAACCAATGGACGCCTTGGCGGTGCAGCTAAGGTCTGACGAGAGTCACGAAACAACTGAATGGCAGCGTACGTTATAACGACGACGTGATTTCACAACGCAGTAGCTATAGCAACGCAACGCAGGCGATTATCAGAGCTGTGCGAATTCTAAATATTTTACTGGGCGAAGATCCGCAATTTTATCAGTTCTCCGAGTCTGTGAAGTCCCGTGTGTTGCTGGCTGCGCGTTAAAGTTATAGTATATGCGTTAAGTTTAACTTCTATTACTTTGTTCACCCTTTCAACGCTTATTATTTTAAACTTAATTTTCTATAACTAAATATATGACACAGAGAAGTGAAAAGTCACAGCTTTAACAACATGTTAACGCATCGCATTAAAACTATACTATTATCGTAAAATACGATAGTCTCAATTGATCTTGGAGGTGCTAAAAGATCTGAATCCACAAAAGGCGTGCACTTCTATAACAGAGCGGCTGCAGGAGGACGGAAAGCAGATCTGAACGGCTTGACATTACAATGGCGTCACGGCATGATGGAGACAGATCGGCTTAAGCAATGCGAACTGAACTGCAGCAGCAGCACGGCTATGGCCGCTACGGTCGGCGGGTTTCAATACTGAGCCAGTTAAACCTCGTGACGTAAGCTTTGTACGAGGCTTTCTTTATTGGAAAGTGGCGACGCTAACCAGCAAATCTCGTCGACATTTCAAAGGTCTCTCGAGGAAGCTCGGTAGTTCCACATAACGCCGTTAAACTGCTTTTTCAATGGCCAGCCAGCAGCATATTGACTCAGATAAGTTAACTAAATGCAACAAAGAAAGAAAACTGTCAATGTTTGCGGTTGCGCAGTGGTATTTTATAAAGCAGTTATTGTCGCCTTCATCAGAAGTAGCGCACAACATCTGCAGCAGTGACTTGACTTCTATTGTAAATTGCACGCCAACTGCTCATTATTTAACCCAATCTGTCCCACATGATTACCTGCAAACAAAAAAGCCCGCGTATTAACTATGCCACGAAAGCTCGTTAAATGTCCGGTAGTGCAAGGTACGTCTCATAAGGTCCAGTGCAGAAGTATTGATAACACAATCACGTAACAGTCATAACATTAACTCTACTTATTAGCACAAAGGCACTGACTTTTATTTTTGGTTGTAAACTACCACGTCAGTACTGCAGCTATTTCAGTAACGTACATCAGCCTGTCGAGTACGTTCATTCATCGATTAACAGTGTGCCTACGACACAGTAGTAATATAGCCGTTCATGACTACAGAAGCGCTGTGTTACAAGCTTACAACTTACAAGATCTGAACTGATAATTTTTAGCGCCATCTGTCTGGAACAAACTGCCGCGAGCTGTTCTAGTAAATGATTCTGTTCTAGTAAATGATTCTCCGTATTTGCTACTTTAAAAGCTCAAAACTTATTTGTTCAACTGCAGCCATTTTACTACAGTCTACCAGGCAGCCGACATTGAAGATTTTGTGATTCTGGCTTGCATTGTTGTCGACTGATCCACCCGTGTGAGAGAGAGACGGACGGACGGACAAAGAGAATTGCGATGGCTCAAACGCGTCATAGCAGTATCTACTGTCGCGCGTAAAAAGCACTGAAATGGTTGGATGTCCAGATCTTCGCCGGAGACAGTAAAACTCTGATGCGCCATTAGCATCAGATGATGATAATACAGATTGCTACTGTATTACCGTTATGTACGTTAGGCTACAGTTGAAGAAGCACTTTAACTGATAGACCAAGAACGAAGTCTGAGGGGTCGCCAGATGCATTATTATTAATTTTTTTTGTTCAATTATCAACAACGTAGCCTACGCTCAACGAGAGGTTCATTCAACTTAATTCATACAGTTTCGTCTGGTCCATGTACTGTACGTAAAAGTAAAGTCTTCTCCGAGCCATAGGGCCCATAGGGCGGCGCTAATCTTTATTTTCCTAGCTCTCATTCAGACACCAGCTTACACTGCGAGACCAAGGACATGGGGCTAGTGCATCGCGTGATGTGTTTGTGTATGTCCCAGCTTTCGCTATAATTTTATGTGACATGCAAATCTTTTTTCATAATAGCTACAGACTTCATTTTCACAAAAATGCATTTTTATTTTTAATTCTTTCGGTTAGTATCGCAATGTTGGTATAAAATTTAACTTCTTTCGCGTATTGTCTCCTGTACATTATTGACGAATAATTTTAGAAATTATTGCACTGTTTAACACAGATAGTAACAAATCAAGTATCGCATCGCTAAATATGGTAAATAAAAAGCGCACGCCAAAACAGTGTCTTGATAGAAAACTACTGTTTAACAAAATTGTTAAACAACATAAAAATCTAAAATCCGTCTGACAGATTGACTGACGAAAACGCAGTGCGGCGTAGCATCTCTTATTATAAGCATATACATCCCGGTTTAGTTCCAGATCGACTGCACAGGATGTGTACTGATACCGTCTTAAAATTATTGGCTATTGATGCAGCTAGCACAAACTTCAAGTAGGCAGTAAGTGAAAATGCAGCACGAAAAACTGACACATTTTGAGAACAACCTAAGATGTATATTAATTTTTTACTTTGTTTAATGTAAAAAAAATAATAAACATTTAAGGAATAAACTGCACAATGCTCGACAGTAAACGATACAAAAATGCAAATTCGAAATATCAAGTAATCTAATTATTAGTTCAAATGTCAAGACCGAATACCAACTGTTATTAAATCCGAATAAACGTTATTGACAAACGCTTATAAAGGAGCATTTATAAGAGCAATAAAAAGTTAGTAAAACGTAAATAAACGGTGCTGTTTTAAGCACACAAACTAGTACTACTTTTATAAACCTACAATACGTTTTAATTATGTGCAATAACACTATTGTTAATAGACTCATTAACAACGCAAACCAATTGATGAAGTCCAAAAGTATATACGTAAATTTTGGTTTACTTAATACACAACTTCAAATAAGCTATTATTATGCAACATTATTAAAACTGTCGTCTGGTTAGAAGCTATTTAAGCGGACATAAACCTATTTGAACATTTTTGCTAAACCTAACTAATCGAGCGCAAAGAAAAGCGAAAAATAACGAGGGCCATTGTTGCGATGTGTCCCTAGTTAGCCGTATAGCAACGGTCCGACGTGCCATAAAGACTGCCTGTACTGATAGCTTCAAGCCTCGCGGGCACGAAGGCCACGAAAGATTGACTGTCTTTTTTCGTTGCTATACCTTTTCCTTGTATAATGCCCACACGTGCTATGTACTCTCCGTCCAAACGACTGCCGGGCGTGCAGCTCAATTTTCGGCGAGTTTGGTCGGCCAGTGTTAAAAGTAATTACGGCTGCTGTCATTTACTACTACCGAGCGGCGTCGGCGCCAATAAATGCAGAATATAAAACATCTTTATGGATGCAATCACAGAATGTGTCTTGTCCGCGCTGATAGAGTAAAGATTGCTACTGTATTACCGTTATGTACTGTAGGCCCTATAAGTTTTCTTCTAGCCACTTTCACTAAAAGAAAGAGCTTTTACTCGATTATGTCTGATCGTCCGCAAGATTTCTCAGAAATTACGAACGAAGTTTGACAAAATTCTGCACAGTCGCTTATGACTCAAAAAGATAAGCACGAGTTGTGTTCCAGGCTAGCTAGCGATTAGACTGTTCTTGTTCTGTCCGGTGTTGTGCATTAAGCTGGTTACCCACGAGATTGTAAGCATGGTCATGTCGTAAAAGTGCTAAGTGTGTTGCGGGATATTTTGTAGCACTGCGAAACAGAACCATAATTATATCAAGTTATTCTAGTCACGTGGTCACATCTCAGACCCAAGCGGCGTCTTTGCTTTTATTTTCGGTGTTGTTATTATTACAAAAAACGCAGCCGTCGTCGTCGGAAGGCACTATTTCACGAGCTACCAATACCGACGACATGGCGCAGCTACACTCTCACGCATCGGTGCAATTGTTCAATTTTCTCTCAACCGGCGCCATATCATATTATTGCGTGCTTGCGCGCGTATTATGCAAGCGTCGAACTACATGGTGCAAAGTAGCAGCTGGACGTCGTATAGAGAGAGACAAGACAACTGGCTGTCTGTCTCTCAATATGAGTTTGCTGCGTCGTCATTCATCATTTCGATTAACCAGCAGCGTCGGTGGATTATTCCGTCCCTCGGATGATCGAGTTTACCGCCGACTGACTGTCATATCGCACACGTAGCCGACCAGCATACGGCATGCCGTCGGTCGATAGCCTATAAACGCGCCGTCGTCGTCGTAGGAAGATAAATTAACGAGCTGTCTTCTCCTACTTAACGACTGCAGCATCCGACCGACTTTATCTGTCATAATCGATTTTTACCGACTTTTTCGCCGTGCTCAGAATGCTCGCGATGTTCATCGTTTAACTGCACGTATCGCGGTTGGTCCGCGACTTTGAATAGAAAAGCTGGCTGCTAATGACATCTGAAACCAACGAGACAGCAGTGAAGTTCACATGCTAAGTCCACGATAATGATAAAGCAAAGGTTAAAACCCGCCGGAAAAGAGATTTTGGGTCGTGAATGGTGGAAGTTGAAGCTTTTAGAAAGCGAACAGTTTTGTTTCTCTGATAGCTAAAATTGCCGGCAATTATGCCAGAATGTTTGAAAGATAAGGAAACCGGCTTGCATTCGTTCCACTGGATCTATTATGCTTATACGTCATTTTGTGATGGACGAATAAGTTTGAAGCGGTCTTCTGCTTTAAAGGCATTGGTCGTGTAAATTATGTTTGCCGACAATGCACCAACTCTGTCTGTTGCTTTGCTTAAATTTTCTACTTTTGTAGTTTAACTGTGACACTTTCCAATTTAATAATACACAAATCATCATCAAAAATAAAAGACATCACCAGTTTAATTACTCGATAAGTGCGTTCTGATAATACGAATTGTAATTTTGTTTTTCTCCAGTCACACTAATAACAATATTTAAATATCTTATCACGCTTAACGTATTTAACCACGAAATGTTGTTATCATGTTCTGAAATTATGGAGATGGATAATTGAACATAAAAGTAGCAGAGAATACACCATTGACTGTTGCAGAGATATTCTACAAAAACTAATACGAGTAAATATAAACATCAGATTAAATTTTTGGGGGGGTTTATTTAAGTTCACCCTGCTGCTGCTGCTGCTGATGATGATAATAATGATGACGTGAAAATCGACTGTGAAAAAACGTTATTATGTTTGAATGATCTGCGTCACATAAGAAGAATCTACAAAGCATCCAACGGCTGCTGGGTAAAGTAAAAAAAATAACTGTTAACGTACTGATAAAATGATAAGGTCTACAAAACTGTCAGAATCACACTACAATAAATTGCGCATCTTGTTCTCTTGTTATTTACTCGGAATTACTGAGTTTATTGAGCAAAGTGACTTTTGTCTTACCAGCGAAAGATATGCCCGGAATGATCAGTATTAGAGTGCGAAAGACGCAGTCGATACGAAGACTTCATAACGAACGTCAGCAAAGCCAGCGCATCCACACACGTGGTGTCCACTCCCTGGTCGATAACACTGCTGGTATCGATGAGCCATATTTATACTCGACGCCGCCCGAGCAATCGCCTAATATGCAGGTTCTTTTACTGTGTGCGTGTGTGCGCCTGCTGTCTGTCGCAATTAACGTTGCTGCTGCTGGCGTTGACAGAACTGCAGAATCAGGATGCCGCGCTGCACGGAAGCGCTTTATTTTCCGCTTAATTGAGTTAGTTTACAGTACACCGAAAGACTGCGAATCGACTTGTAGATGCTGTTGTCAGTGAAGACTTAACTAAACTATATCCTGCATGTAGACGTAAATCATAGTGGCGAATTGTAAATATGCTGGACCAACTAGCTGTAGCGAAGGAAAAATGGAGTCCACTCAGTAACTGATGGCAAGTCTATCAATTGATGCTTCAATTGTAGTGAATGCATCATTAGCCAGCAGTCGCGAAATAGGCTTAGACTGTAGACTAATTGTTTTGATATTTAATATCGTTAACAATAGCATTTATACAATGTTACATGAATTATTTCAAATACGGTACCGGTAATTAATTACAATTATAATTAGTCTTGCTTCTGAAATGAATAACTGATAATAAGTCTAGCCTTATTATTTTTAAAAACTAATTAATCGACTATGATAACAGTTGTAATTTAATTAATTGATTACTTTTAAAATACATTCAAGTCAGTCATGAAAAAAGCTGCTCATTTCTTGTTTATAGTAAAACGCATTATTAGCTCCAAATTAAATCTCATTATTTAATTAAGTCTTTCGAGTATGTTGTGGGCATTTATGGCTCATTATCACATGTCTGACTATAATTTACGGTTTTGCAATTACAACGGCTTATCCTGTCTTAAACTCAGCTTGGGCTTTTTGGAAAAAATGCACTCATTAACCGCGAACGCTGTTTGCACAACTATAGTGTAAATATAATTATTTTAATTTACAACTAAAATGACAACTGATATTTGAAATAACTGTCTGGCGAGTCTACGTATTTAATCTATTTGCAATCATTAAGAAATTGGTCCAGACGTTCCATAATTATTTTGGTGGTTTATTTGATGGCATTTATCAGTAAATTTTTTGCTGCTTCAAGTAAATTTACATTATCTCAGATTTGGCTATGTAAGCACTGGCAGACACTGTGCATTATTTATTCTATTTACTTATTATTTACTTACTCAATTATCGTATCGAGCTAAGCTTATAGATGAAATTATTGAAATATCTACGACGACGACTTGAGGACCTGCGTGATTTATTATTCTGGATTTTGTTTTATTAACAATAGCATCTCTGTAATCTACATTATAACTGCTTGTGCAAAAAATAGCGATCTGTTATACCTATTGATTACCGTATTATTCTTAAGTAATTAATTTTAAACGCAATTACTGGGGATATGTTAGGCTAATTAATTACAGTCATAAATTAAGCCTAATTCAATAATGCATTAAAATAAATGGTTTGACATGTCCGCAACAATTATGACCCAAAACAAACTTAGTGGCCTTCTAAAATGCGATGTCGGTATAACTTGGGCTAATTTCTTAAACGGTGGCATTCAACAGCAGGTTTTGATGAAGTTCACAAGGTTTGCATTTTTTAAATCCTAGCTGGCGTAAATAAAATACAATGTCAAAAATCACTATGGCTGTTGCATTGTATTTTGCCTTGTTGTTGTCTTGTCAGTTAGGTCTAAATCTTACTTGTTCTCACCACGTTCTCAAGTCTCCATTACAACGTAAAGCGAATATACTGAGACATTGTGTCAATCACAACCGTCCAATGCACAGCTTGCAAAAAACCACAAAAATGTGGTAGATAATGGAATCGTTGACAAATATGTGATGCAGACAAATTTTGTGCGTATTATCGCAAGCGTATAACAGAAAACCATATCACAGAAATGCAGCAGGTCTGCCATGCAGTAACTCGATACGTTAATTGTGACTGATGGGCGTAGGTCTATGCAAGGACGTTTGCTGTTATGGAGTAGTCCATGGCCTATGCCGTGACCGTGGAATGAAATATTACTGATCACAGCCACCATATCGTTATCATTATTATCATCATGCAGATTCTTGTATGCAAAAACAGGAAAACTAGGTAAGGGTAGAACAATGTAACTAAAATGCAATGATTCATGAAAACGAAAATTAGTTCTCTGCGAATTATGCAACTCGCGCGTAGGAATTAACACGATAAATCGTAGGAAACTCGTAAAGCGTAAGAACAGAATTGCTTATTGATACACGAATCCGCCAACAAAATATTTGCAGACGATTTGACAGATTTTCGTATAATAGCCTACTCGATGATATGAAGATAGAAGTCTATACTGTGACAGGATCATGAAATCGCTTAATTACACTTGGGTGATTTCTTTTATGCAAATACCACTTCCATTTGCAAACACAATCAATGTCATAAGACTACAGTATTTCGTGTCAGCAAGTTCACAGTCAGTGGCACGTATCGAAGAGTGCTGTGGCTCAAAGAAATATTAGGTCTGTCCCCAGCCGAGTTTAAAGGAAAATCTCCGGCACTAATTTTGCAATCAAAGTGTTTTTTCTGTGCTGTTTATTGTATACTGTTATTAGCAAACTAAAAATTACTAAAAAAAAGTTTCATCAGTGGCGTAGCAAGCCCGTTGGCCGCCCGGTGCAGACTTCAAGATTGCCGCCCAGTGGCGGATCTAGGATTCAGCCAAGGGGAAAGTGGAATATCTTTCCTCTCTTTCCTCTCCCTTTTTCTCTCATTTTTTCTTCATTTTCTTCTCTTCCATCCTTCCCCATTTTTTTATCCTTTTCTCGCTTCTTTTTCCTTAGAAGTAAAATCTTTTAAACCCAGCCATAGGAGATCGGCGGAGCCCCAACCTAAATCGAATTTGGTGCATTTCAGCTTTAAAATATGACATCTGGTGGCAACAATTTTAATTTCCGATACACGAACTTATTGAACTTATTGATTAGCAATTCGCATATAACTTAGTGTTCACTCCCGCTTAGGGGCGCAAGGGTGGGAGGGGGCGGCTGCACGTCCCACTTTTCATCCTTGGATCCGCCACGTATATATGCCGCCCACCTTGGTCCCATAATGATCTATGAGGCAGACCCGGAGGGTAACGTGTCTCTTCAAGGTCCGGGCACTTTTAGTTCCCTAATATTTAGACATCCAGAGTTTTCATGGCAAGCTTATGTTGCAGTTACCTGTGTCTGTAATAAATACGATTAAAATTGCATTGTTATTGCATGTATCTCTTGTTGCCTCCCTCTGGAAAGTGCCGCCCGGTGCGGTCCTCACTCCACGCACCCCCTCGTTACGCCACTGAGTTTCATGGATAAAATACCTGTTATACAAAGATAAAGCACGGTATCGTAAGTACTAACATTTGCCAACGGTGCGCAATTTATGCCAAAAGTGCGATGGCCAAAGCATTTCCGTATAGCGCGCCACTAAACTATAGTCGAGTATTAACAGCCTGCTGTTAGCTCATCTCTAACAACCGTCTAATCAACAGCACGACTTGTGACAGAACAGAAACTACGGCAGTTTCAACACTACATTCTACGCAATCACAATCGGATTATTTTTAGTATGTCGCTTTATATACGGACATATCACAGTACTGAAATCGGGCGCTTCTGGTACTGCTATATGATCCTCCGTAAGCCAAACGTTCACCGGAAGAGATTGCAACAGTTTATCAGTGCACGATGAGGCGATTTCGTTGTTGTGTCGATCACGACATCGACCACGATCGATCGCTGAAAACGCTACCGGACTTTTTCATCATGTCCAGTAGAGAAATCATTCTAGTTTGCTCACTTCGATGCAGTTCTGATCTCGGCGCGTGTTGACGACGGTGCTGACATACCGCGAATAGTGAATACACGAGCGACCGTCGCTGCAACTGTTGCTACAACTGATCGCTGCGTCGATGGAGACTATGCACATTTAAGACGAGTACCCTTTTCATCCGTACGCCACTAATACTCCGTTTACTCGATTCAGCAAACGTCGAGCAAGTAGCACGTGTATTTTGAATACATTTGCTTAGACGTTTGCTGGATCGTGTAAACGGGGTATAAGAATAAGAAAACAGCACCAGCGTAGACTTTAGACACGTGACATGATGCGTAAAAGTGATCAAACGTCAGATAAGTACCGCAGTGGAAACGCAAAGCCACGGAGGAGCGAAAAGTTGGAAAACATTTTGAAAACGAACCTGGAGAATATAACGCGACTAGCACGCTTTAAATAAAGGTGCGGGAGAAAACGAAAGAAACAGACAAATGTAAAGGCAACAAGCGGTGTATATGACGGTCACACAAAATACGTTCCCCTCGGAGCTGTAATTCAACCCTGTAATTCACTCAGTAAATCGCATGGTTACATGAAACGGCATTGCTGCAGCCAATCAACGAAGCTGTTTAAGCGGTAGTCATAGCAACGGCAGCAGCAACGATCAGGCGTTGTATTCACCGTTCAGCATCAGTGAGTTATCGCGGTGTGCCGTAACGGTAGATGCTGCGCTGAGAGATGCTTGAAGACACTGTCTAGGGTGGAGTGGGAATAATGGGACGTGGCCGGTGTCAGACCTGCGTGTGACTGGCTCTGAACGTACCGGTCGTCAACGAGACGTCGACTCCAACCAACTGCGCGACCGGCGCCGACGAGAACATGCCCTAAACACACACAAGACCTGAAAACAACCTGTGCTTCAGGTTGCAGCCGAAAAAAACTACAAAGGGAAAGGGCGGCAAGAAATTTTATTATTATTATTATTATTATTATTTTTTTTTTTTTTTTTTTTTTTTTT
>Ga0056128_1001209_pt1 | contig 27959 bp, 22 predicted proteins | sample WorMetLIZISLAND2_FD_71113 | JGI IMG/M metagenome (GOLD analysis project Ga0056128, IMG submission 71113) | Marine gutless worms symbiont microbial communities from Max Planck institute for Marine Microbiology, Germany - Olavius geniculatus... ... | reverse complement strand
ACATGAACGGTGAAAACCACGTAAAAGCATGTCAAAAAGACAATAAAAGCAACCGACGATGAAAAATACAACTGCACCAGACATGGCCACTCCAGACTTATTATTATTATTATTATTATTATTATAGTAAAGATCCCTGGGGTTAAAAACTAAACTAAACGTTAGAAACTACTGGGATGACAGTTTATTATTATTATTTTTAAACCCCCAGTACTCAATTTCCGATGGTAAAAAAACTATGATTATTATTACAGTTTGTCTGACGGCGATAGACAGTCCATATTATGTAACATATCCGATTATAGGTTAAACTGCTTTATAAAAAAGATGACTGATGACCTAATCGTTATAAATTGTATTACCAGCCAAATGAGCTGTCTCGTCAGTCGCCACTTTCGGAGACCTATAGGAAAATAAACGGAAAAGTCACAAAACATTTAGCATTCACACCTTATAAAATACTGTGTAAAAAATTCCGCATTTGCTTTCCGTTTTGATTACCTTTGCCAAAAGGCGGTTAAGCCTATGTTTTGAGGGGTCTTTCCACTTGCAGCCAGCATTACTCTAAATTTTATGAGATTATTAGCCTTTTTACGGACAAGCGGAGTGCATGTCCCAAGAACCAACTAGTCAAATGTTGAGATTATATCCGCTACAGGCTACAGGATTCGCATCCACGGTTTCCGAATCCCGATCCGTATTTTACTTTGCTTTTAATACATATATTAACTGCTTTTAACTAATTTCAACCACGTATGGCACTGAATGGCCTATTTTGTGCTGATGTGCCGTTAAGAAACTAGTCACTCACCCCGATCCGTATTATATAGTGGCTATGCACATCAGCTGTTGAGTCTGTTGTGTTCGCCAGGTGGCGACACTATTCTCGGCGAAAATTTGAGATCTCTGATAGCTTCTACTGCAGTAGTGCACGTGCCCCACCCTCGGGGTTGCGTGGTCAATTTAGTTGGTGTCCATGCTGCCCGCTCTCCCGACACTACTACTACTAGTACATCATCATCATCATCAACAACAACAGTTACTACTACTACCACAACAACTACTACTACTACTTGTACTAGGTGTTCCCGCTGCGAGCGTTAAACGACGGCGAATATTTTATTAGTGTGTCCTGCGGGACAGTCGCGGCGCGTTCAAATCGAAGATAAATTATTCGACCGCGGCTACTCGCACAAGAGATATTCGAAACAACGCGCCGTGGAGTGCAAACTTCACGCACTCAAGTCTGTGTAGACAGACTTTGCCATGCAGAAGACGGTTCGACTCAACCGCCGCTGGTCTCCATTAGTCCAGCTAGGGAAACTCGGGGAACGCTGTAAACTCCCCAGTGAGGCCAGGGGCAAAGCCTCGGCTGCAAACGCATTTTTGCGCATTTCGAGCATGAGAATCGCATTTGATAATGACGCTTTTGGTTATTTTTACGCAGTACCTTCTAATTTCGATCGATTCCACGCACCGAGCTCCCATAACCTTCCCATCTGACTATATGATGTACCGGTAAAACAAGCTTTACAACAAACTTCCATTCCAGGCCAACCGATATCTTGCACAACATCTTGTACTACATGTCCACAACAAGTCGAAGTAGTGGAAGGTGGGCTTGAATGGACGAAGACGCCCCGGCGGTATCGGCAAGTATCGACTGGTTGAAACTGATAAAAAGACTCATCACTGTCGCCCACTGTCGGCGAAAATGAAATTAATGGGCTAAGGTTGCCCCGCACCATACTGCTTCAGGTAGAGCTGTGCTATCCGAGTTTTTTCTTACCCGAGTACTCGTTACTCGAGTACTTGACGAGTAACTTAACGAGTACTCAAGTACTAAATTAATAATAGTTTCGGCAAGTAAAATCTTACAAAACTTTAACGCGTAATTATGTGTCAGCCGCATTTGAACTTGTGCTTCGTTTTTTATTAAAATTTCCTTCTTTAGATTTAACATCTCGCTTTAGTTAAAATCATATTACTATGCATATTTAGTTATGGGCTTACTAACAGTTTTAGACTGAGACTACACTGTAGCTGTGGTAGGCCCTGCAGCCACAAATTAAACAATATTACTGTGTTATATTTTTCCTAGCCTATGTGCAATCTGGGTAAATCAATGTGCTTGTTGTGTGGTTTTCTGCCTCGTTTCACGAGCGCTTGTACCGGTACAACAAGTGTACATGACATGTAGGTCTATTTGTGGTATGTAGATATGTGGCCGTCGGCTGGGTCATTGTGCGACTGCGACACATTGTCTTGCTTCCAATCACAACTGGCCTGGGACTTTTTGTCCAGTCAAATCTCTCTAGCTTCGTTCCAGTCGACGACGTTCGCCGCCGCTGACCATGAGGTCCCTCAGTCAGCCTGGTTGACCCGACTCCGCTGCCAGGCCGCAGATGACGTAGCTCGTAGGTCGCTGGCCGGCGACACTGACCAGATATCGAGCCTGGGAACTGCTCTGGACAGACTCGCTGAACTAGCGGACAAGCTGCGATCAGACCTAGGCCGGATAGCTCGCCAGAAGGATCAGAAGTAAACATAAAAACAAGGAAAAGAAGAAGAAGAAGAGCCAAAAAGTGGATAAACGATAAAAGGATCAGAAATCCTAGGCCGGGTAGCTGGAAGTTGCTGGTCGTCACTAGCGTCAATTCATCGTCGACTGATCTACCACGCTCAGACGGCTCTACATGGCGGAGTACGACGAGTCTTCCAGCAAGCATTCGTCTCCGAGTTCGACAGCGTCCGACGCAGGTCCGTAGAGCCGCTACTGGAGGTCGGCGGTCATGAGACGGTCGCAAACGTCGAACGAACGATCAAACAACTGCGCTTCACCGCCATCTCCGAGAACGTCGCTCGCAAGGTCTAGGCCTGTAGAGTGTTCTTGCTGAATTCTGGATAACAGCAGGCGTCACGTGTATGCCACTGTAACATAAAGACACAAAAACGTGTAGAGCATACTGGACAAAAAAACGAACGAAAGCGCGAAATTTAGCATTTTTGTATAATACATTTCATTCAGCACTAACCACTGTGTTATCGGCAGATTATATGGGCTATAAGTTATTCCTGAATTCTGAAAACTATTAGTTGCGTGTGGGATACTTTCCGTGTGAGTTGTTTGATCATTTAAATCATTTAGTGTGCACGTTTAAGCAGTAGGCTTAGTTAAGTGCCACTGTGGTTTTTCTGACTCGAATAACGTACCGTTTTAACTGTTTCTACATGCGCTTCGAAGTGCTTGTGGGTTTTTGAAGTGATCTGTTACCGAGTACCGGTACTGACTGATGTGTTAACGGCGTGACGGCGGTACAGGTGCTGTACTACATGGCGGACGCCCAGTTGTCAGGCAAGCTCGAGACCGCAATTCGGGCACTCGACAACATCACCAAAGTCTACTACTCGTTTCTCAACGCCGAACCCATGTCGGCCAACTTTGCCGCGACTTTCGACACCCGATTTGACCTTCAACTTGTGCCGTACAAGGTCATGACCTCTGTGCACGAAGCCATGAAGAGTAACTATGTCGGACTGTCGGAGAATATCGCCGGCCTCATTGAAAACATTCTCTCTCTCAAGGTATGCGGAATTTATTGTTAATATTTTACCGCCGTTATTTTTGCCAGCATGGTAGATAATGACCAAAGTATATATAATTAGAAGGCAGCTTTGTGAGCAAGAAAGCAAAAACTGGCCGGCGAATCTAAGCATACGTTAACTTGACATTTACAGGCTGTTTATGGTACCGGCCTATTGTAACTTGTAGTCACTAACATCATCGTTGTTTTTATCATTTATTAATTATCATCGTCGTCGTCAGACTGACTAAACTTACTTGTAGAAGAACCAGGTGTATTGCAGTTTATGTGAAGCAGAGAGACGTCGGTTTCGAATAGCATAGAGTAATAATCCCTATGTGATGGTGCACAGTGTCGTGACAGTGGGCGAAAATGTAGCTTTAGAATTTTGGTATTTTTTGGAAAATTTAGGGGAAAATTGAGATTTTGAGTACAAATGTAAAATTTCCTCTGTCGGAAAATTGCGACAGCCTGCCCAAACCTTTCTAATTCACGACGCAGCTGATTGTTGCGCTGTCACGAAAACCGAGTTTTCCTACTTACTTACTTACAATTAATTACTCACAATTATCGCGGACATAGTTGCACAAATGCACAAAATGTGGGCCAGTGAAATTTAAAAGATAAATGTACAGGTAGAGGTCCGGTACTTGCTATAGAGCTGCTTACACGATTGAGACTCGTGACCGTTAAAGACGTTTTACAATGTCATTATCATCATCAACATCATAATTATATTTGTTTAATGACAGTTGACACACGCAACATCTGACAATACAAACGTGAAATACATCTAAAATGAATGCAAACATTTGCGAAAAAAAACGTTTAATCTGTTAATAATATCATGCGTGCGTTATGTCCGACTAGCAAAAAGTACACTTTTAAAAAAATCTATCGTTTACAACAGATAAAAACGTTAAAATCAGAACATTCATTTCAGTTTTAGCTAATGTTGTTGATTTGTTGTTGCTGCTGCTGCTGAAGGCGATGCTGAAAGACGTGTTCGAGTCAAAAGCGATCAACGAAACTCAGTTTGAGCTGACGACAAAGTCTTACGTTGAGCGCATTGCGCGCATTCAACATTTCACCAATCTCTTTCAGGTTTGCTAGTTGTAGACCTACACACACGGCTGCAGGAGCATATTCAGAATTGCGATAAAGCGCAGGTGTACAGTACTTTTCAACTATATCAACATTTTCAATTTACGTGATTATGGCGCAAGCACCCACCTTTCCAAAATAAGCCCCCTTTTCAAACATTATGGCCCATAGTGCGTTTGTCCGAAACCTGCAATTTTGTCAAGGAAATATCTTAGTCGGAACTTCTTAGTATGTTTGAAGGTAAAATTACTCAAGTTACTTAACTCGCGGTCGTTTGTCCGCTCTTAGCCAATGAAGCAAGTCCCCATACTCCTGCATCCCTAGTCTATTTTCCGGGCACCCTCCCACAGATCTGACAGCAGCGACGTATGCTGGCCAAGAATCTGCTAAGAAACAAAACAGGGGTCTGGGAGATGGATGACGCAGTGCAGTCTTAGAGCAGAGACTCGCTGGCATGAGCATTGAACATCCACTTTTTGTTTCCGATTAGTTACGTTATTGCCTGGGAGACCGTTGTAACCTCACAAGTGGATTTTGGGTCGTTCAGAATTTGCGAGAATGCATCTGGGAGCAAGCTAGGTTATAGGCCCTATGTGTGAACATGTTTTAAAAATACAATGTTTCTTGACAATGTTTTATTGTGTAGTTTAGTTGATCTAGGTGCTGAATTATACTATACATACTTTCCCTGAACGTCTGAAAAACGACCACCATTTCCGCTTTTATGATTGAGTGCATTTTGTTCTCTGGTTTATAGACGCCCGTTACTTAACCTAAATTTTTTGTTCTTTACTTCGACCTGTTTGCTTGTTTGCTAAACTACAGGATGAGGTGATATCAGCGGTGCTGGCTGAAATCGACGCACGAGTAAAATCTATTCTTGCGTTAAACAGTTCAATAACATCTACGTACGGCCAGATAGCAGACAATTTGGCGGCAGAGCAAGCCAGCATAGAGTCTGACCGGTACATAGAGTCGTACAGCGTTCTACGCGCGTTCGTACGTAACGTAATGCACTACGCTAACGCTGCCGAGCAACAAGTGCCAAAGTCTTTGCTCATCGACACAAGTAAGTTAACCACGCAGGGCAGGTAAACTTGTTCGAAATTGGAAAATTTACCATAATTTTTTAGGTTTTAAGAAAATTTATAAAGGTCCAAATTTAAGATTTGTTTAGTTTTTAAATATGTTTTGTGCAACATACATTGCAATTTATATTTAATTTTATATTTTAATCATGATTTCTGAGTTTTTGTGTAATTTATCGATAACGACGAAACACAGGAAAAAGTGTATCGATTTTTTTCTTGGTCGTGATTTTGTATCTGGTCTGTTTTGTACACTAAAAAGCAAAAAAAAATTCAAAACGCTGAAAACCGAAGAACTATTTCAAAATCTTAAAGTTTTCCAGCACTGTACACTGTGTCCCAAAAACGTCCCACTTTGTGATTGTTTATATCTTCGCCAAATATTAACCGATTTTCAAAATTTTTTTTACCGGTACATTCTGTAGACAATTAGCAATAAAGTGATTATTAAATATCCCGCCACACATTAATTGTGTCGTTACACTATCTTGTGAAATATAAATGCAAAAAAAACTAGCAACAATAAATAAAGCATAGACAGCAAGCGTGTTGGTGAACAAAATACGCTTCCAGCCAAAAATGCAGTAAATGATCTGTACGATGCTAGACTTTGTTAAATCTGTTTTCGGATATCTGGCGTATCGAAAGACCTCGTCGTATAAACCATTATCTGTCGGACTGTTCGACTGCTTTATTCTTAAAACAGCTAGACGATCAAGCAGCTTTGCTACTTCGGCAATTATGGTTATTAGTTGGTTTAGGCTATAACATTGGTGTATTTCAGAAACGATAGTGAGCACAAAGCTGGCGACTGAGACGCTGACGTCGGTGGTGCGGTCGCTACAGAACGACTCGTTAGAACTGCAGGAGCATCTATGGACCGGTCTCTCGCGACTGATGCGAGCTAGCTGGACCACTCTGCTGTCCGATGATCTGCTGCGGAATTTCTACCTGAGTCTGTACAACGACGCCTCTGATACGACACGCAGACCAGCCGAGACACAGCCAGTCAACCGCGGTAAACTGATACATTATGCTGCTCGGGAGAACTGTTTTGAAACAGAAATTGACCAGAGCCATAGCCAGGACTGAAATTTGCTAAAGAGGAACAGTAATAAAACTTTGACTGCACAAAACATTGCTGTTCCAGCGAGTGTTCTTATTTTTTGACATCTTCAGTTCATTTATTTCTCACTTTATGTTATCAGTAACCGATTTTATGGCAATTTCATTCGGCTCTGTCTCTATAAAGCCCAAATTCCATTATAGGGTGTTTACACGATCGAGCAAACATCGAGCAGCTAGCTCGACGTTCTACGGTAATTAGCATGCTAATTAGAAGGGCGGACGGGTTGTAATTGGCAGGTCTGTATAACACGTGATCAGCTGTGGGAAAGAGCCTAAGCCTAAGCCTACATTTGAGCCAGGGGGCGGGATTTCAATATGCCTGCTTAAGCCAGCTCGATGTTTGCTCGACGTTTGCTCGACGTTTGCTTCGTATAGGCTATGCTTTATGCATGCGTCAAATTTGCTGGATGTTTGCTAGATCGTGTAAACGCCCCATTACGCCGACTTTCACCGAAACTTTCCCGCGGGAAAGTCGCGGACGCAAGCCATCTCTACATGTCGAGATGTCGCAAAGTCGGCGTAATGGAATTTGGGCTTAAGCACGCACAACACTGGTTATTTTTTGTCAGCGGCCATTTTTGATTGATTCGGCAGATGGCGAAACCGGCGTGACGTCGAACAACATATCGATGAATGCAGACTTGCCGCTTATCGACATCAGCGCAAAACTACGCGATGTTGACCGCGAGATCGCCGGCTATTCACAGCTAACCGACCAGAGGTCACGTGACATGATAGCCGGATTTGACGCTGTCGTCATCGCTTATGTCAGTCTGACCTCATCGCACCTCGACCAATTGCGACGCGCCTGCGAACTGTCCACCGATGGAAACGACATAATACGGTCAGAAAATGTGTATAAAAGGAAAATAGGTTAAAGGTTGTGTATAGCTCTTTGTGGAAATCCAGTCGCAGTGCTACGGAGCGTCACCTGCCCCATGGGATCACACAATTTTTCCTGGCACCTGATACAGGCAAACGCGACCCCAGTGGTTAACGGCTGTCATATATTTTGTAAACAAAAATGGAAGTTGGAGGTTACATGTGGTAGTACCATCGTCCAACCCCTACAACACATCGTTTACCCACGGTACATGCCTTACAGACAAACATACGACAGAGCTTATCAATAGCCTGGCTGTATTAAGTACTGCGGTCGGTTAAAAGGAAACAAACGACAAAAATGAGAAGATGGAGAAAGACGGGCAAAAAAGAACTGGAAGAGAAGAACAGGAAGCGAAGTGGTGGATGCTTTCCAACTTTCAGAACATTCTTAATTGCGTTGAACGATATGCATATTATGCAAATTGGCGTTTTTCTTGCCTGCTTTTTTTACCTGTTTACATGTACTTGCTTGCTTGATTAGTACTGAAGTGTGTGCTCTGGCTTGTACACGCAAAATTCTTTCCGAGCCACGAGGCCCATAGAGCAACGCTGATCGCCGTTTCCTTAGCCGTCTGCCAGACACCAGTTTACACTGCGAGTCTGCGAGACCACAGATAGGGTGATAGTGCATCGCGCGGTGTAAAAGTTAACGGCGCAGTTTTCGCTGATATCCATTCGTTACACCTACCCATGGAGGGATGGCCAGGCTAAGTTAAACCGGAAATAGTATACGACAAAAACAGATTTTCTGTTGCATAGGGAGAACGTGGTGGTGGTGGATCTAACAGCTTCAACAGTTTTCACAAGGTGGCAGCAGCACGTACAACACGATCAACGTCTGTCAATACTCCTCAGTGCGTGCCGTAAAGATCATATATCTTGTTTTACGTCTGTCACTTGTTTTCTGGATGTACGGTATACGGTAAATGATTGTCATATAAAATCTGATAGCGACAGTAACTAAGAAACTACGTTGAGTTAATTCATTAAATTACAATAATCGGCATCTAGCGGCTAAGAGTCGTTCAAAAGAAGCAGCAGCGGTTGCCGAAACATCAAAGAACTATAAAAGTTGGTAACAAAAGCTTGTAATTCAACGAATTTATGCGCGTTGCTGGGTGGTCTGTTTGTCTAAATTCTCAGGCTTTATACAGGAACAGGAACGAGAATGGTAAGGGGGTGACATAAGAAAGAGCACAAAACTTCCAATTCCGAACGCCTGTAATTTTCGACTTCAGTGCCGTTTTTAAGGCGAGGAGCCTGACGAGTTTACTTCAAACCCACTACTCTGAAATCTTTTACGCTTAATGATCAAAACATTGCAGTCATTTGCATTGCAGAAAAACGACTGTAAGATGTTGCCACACGATGTGTTTTGAGAGCCGTAAATGCGTCAAAAATGTGTGAATTGCTTTACTCTATAAATTCCACTGCGGGAATTAACCGTGCTCTTTCAGACCCTTAGATTAATTTGAGAGAAAGGAAAAGAGAAGTTCACAAGAGTAAAAGCTACGAAAACAAGTAATTTGAGCAAAGCTCACGTGACGCGCGATAGCAGCGGTCCTGCCACTTTGGCAATCAGTGTAAGTCTAAAGCAATAAGATATTAATGCATCTGAACAAAGTACTTAGATTTGAAGCCTCAGTACGGAAGACACCTTGAATTTAAGATATCGAAACTTAATTCTTAAAAAATGTACGTTCTACAATGTATGCTAAAAATGTCATATGCAGGTTGTCCAGGTCCATCTCCACCCATTTCGGCGCAATTCACTCTTAGAATGTGTGTCGCAGCCGGAAATCGCAAAAAATCACTAAACCCCCCTATTTTAAGGTTCAGTGTTATTCAAGGTCATCGACGTTGACACCAATAAAAAGCGTATCACTATTGCTTGTTATGATAAGCAGCATGTCTGTTCCTATCTGCAACTGTTTTCACGCTACACGAGATAATTGCGGTAAAAAACACCTTATAGGGGGTAGCCGTCTTTGACGCCCGCCTGCGCCGGCCTCCTTGAACATAGAGGGTCGAGACTTGGACTGCTTAAATCTACGTTGAATGCTGAAAATTTCGTGCGCAGGTTATCCTGGTCTATCTCTAGCCATTTCGTCGCAATTCAGCGTTGAAATGTGCGCTGCATCCAATAATTGCAAAAAGTTCACTAAAACCCCCTTTTTGGGGGTTCAAGGTCGTTCAAGGTCATCGATGTTGATAAATCTAAAAAGCCTGTCACCAGTGCTTGTTATCATAGGCAGCATGTTTGTACCTGTCTACAACCGTTTTTACACCATACTAGCTAATAACGGCAAAATAACGTCTTTTAGAGGAGGATACTCTTCTTTGACGCCCTCGTTCGAAAGGATTTCTCGCACCCATGGACACGAAATTTTGTCGTGAAAAACTAGAGACCTTGAGGCAGCCCATGGTGAAGATTTCGTGATTCTAGCTTGCACCGTTTTGATACAGATCACGAGTGTGACACACGGACGGACGCCCAGGCCATGGCTAAGACGCGCGAAGCATTCTGCTATCGCGCGTAAAAAGGAAAGGAAAAAGAAAAAGAAAGGATCGGGGGAAGAAAAGGAGGGGAGGGGAAGGTTACAACTAAAGAAAAATTTCTTCTCCATTTTCATTTTTTTGTTGACCACTTTTCTTCGAGTTTCTTTTTAAACTGCTACTTTCTATCTTTTGCACAAAACGCATTAATCGTGGTCGTAATTTGTAGGTCACGTGGGCGGTTTGCTGGCACTATTCCTGGGTGCCAGCGTCATCACGCTGGTCGAGATATTCGACATTGTTCTCTGCCGCCGCCCAGCTTACAGCTGCGCATGCTCAGACGACGCAGACCGGAAGCGGAAGCACCAGCAGAGAGACCGAGACCGGAAGTCGGTCCACGAGAACTCGTCCAACCACGTGACATCGTCACTTTCACCGGGCGGAGCCAACCAACAGCAGCGAGGGGGTGGCAGGGTACTACCGGGGTCTAAGTCGGCCACACTTCCGTCGCTGGTGCTGTCTAACAGCAAAACATCTTCTACGTCGAACAGTTGTGCTACTGTACCTCGACAGAAGGCAGTCTGCACGCAACAGGCTGAGACCGACATATAACAATATAATGCCATATGCCATAGGTAACTGGGTCAGGATTTTTGACCCGTGACCCGACCCGATTGGGTCGTTGAGTGTTTGGAATCAGCCAACCAACACCGACTTAAATCACTAACTGGAATCATGGCCGTTAGACACAGTTGCAAGATGGTTGTGAAACGTAAATTCACTGGTTTGCCGAGATGGTGTCACTCCGTATAACAACGCCACGATAAACGCGCATGTTAAAACTCAAAACCGGGTCAAACACTGGGTCTGACACACGGACCCATGACCCGACCCAACTCGACCAAAATCATTGACTCTGTGTCTCGGAGACCCGGCTCCATGTTTAATTATGCTATATGTATTTGCTAAGCCAAAACTGGTGGTGTAAGCCCGAACTCTACTTGCTTTGATCTTTCGAGCACTTTTAGACACCAATTAGTCGTTCAACATTTCGTACAACATTATTGACACGTCAAGACGTTACGGATTTGTTTCCGAGAGTTTGTGGGCTCAGTAGTCAGTCAATCGAAACACAACTATATACAAATGTCGTCCTTGCTCAACTTTTTGGCAGCATGTTGCTTGCCAACAAATCCGCCAAAAAAATCAAAGCAATTGACATTTGGGCGACATACTGACCTATTCGATTGAAGACGCTGGCTGTTAACAGAGCCAGTTATCCGGCTGACTTGGGCTGTATGCTAGCGTCATTGGGTTTAATGTTCGCCGACACAATGCACTGGAAATGATCGTCGCAATCAATAGGCATTGGTCTATGCGAAATTCGTCGCTTTCTTCTTCTTCTTCGTCTTCTTTATTCTTCTTCGCCCAGACTGTTGCGGGATCTTATAAGGAGTTAAGAATGGAGAGAGTACAGACTCCGCCTTGCAAAATTCTGCATACGCCAAAGTATACTGCAAGTAAGTAAGTAACTAGGCCTAGCTGTTTGACTGCTGTAGCAGCTATTATTTTCTGGGCTTCCACCAACTGATTCGGACAGTCCTGCACTCTGGCGAAAGAAAGAGCTCTAAGTTCAGTTCAGTTCAGTTTATTTGCTCTGTGCCGCGTTTTTGATTCGATTTACCCGCAGCAGAAAAAAAATATTTCTATGGCAAGAATGGCTGTGGTTATTGTTTTTTTTTGCATATCCTACATTGCACAATGCACATCGATGTAAATAACTACCATCTTCTGTTTTCTACCTGTAGGCCTATACATATCACAAAGTACAAGTTAAGTCGTATAGAAAAATTCGTTTACTATGTCAGATAAATGAGCGTTCACAACCAATTTACGGTGTAATACCACAACAAAAGCCAGTGTCATAGCTCATAAGCCTAGAGCTTCAATCGGCTTCAGTCTTTGACATTATCCACTGAGGCGTAACAAATTTTTGAGCTTCCGGTTCCGTCCATCCCCAGAAAATCTTTGTCCCTAAAATTTTTACTCGACTTTCAAAAATATTAGTGCAGTTTTGTGTTTGCTTTGTAATTTTTACTGAAACAAAACCGTTTGCTTGTAGTCGAACATAATGCAGTATTTTCACCTTAGTTGTTTTGGTGTTGCGTTGTTTTTGTGGATAGTTGTGTAATGTTTCTCAAAATGTCATAAAATAACATTTTTAAAAATATAATAGGCTAATCTCAGGTTCTTACTTTGACCGCAATCAAAAGCACAGGAATTTTTAGGTTTTGCTGAGTCACTGTGGGTCATCTCTAATGCTGGGCGGACGTGTGGTTAGCAGCGGCATCTATTGTCGAGGGTGGAAAGCTGACATTGAAGACTTTGACGTATTCGCCTGATTCACCGACAAACAGCAGCCCGGCCTGCTCCATGTAGCATAGGCGGTACGGGTTGTTGTCCAGATGTCCCACAAGCGTACGCTCCATCTGAAGTTCCTTGTTGAGCAGGATGATGCGACTGTTCCAGCTGTCGACAACCAGAACGCGACCGGTCATATCCAGCCAGACGTACGGGAAGTCGTTCAGATCTTCCTGGCTGCAGAACGACTTGAGACTGTTTCCGGACGCGTCGAACTCTGCGATCTGGAACGCCCTGCTGCCCTTGTGTCGACCCCAATGAGCGATGATGATCGTCTTGTTTTCGGTCTCGACGGCGTGCCGCGGCTCCATACGTTTCGGCAGTGCTATCTTCTTCTTGAGTTGTTGTTCCGTGTTGAAGATGAGCAGCTGCTTTGCGTCGAGCGGAGTCACCAGGATTCGCCCATTCCTTATCGACAGGGAATACGGACTCAGGCCTCCACCCAACAGCCAACGGGTCACCTTGCCGGACGGACAGACCTTCCACAGGCAGCCGACAGAGTTGGGCTTGTCCATGCGACAGTCGGCGACGAACAGTAGCTTTGAAATGCTGCACGCAATAATGTCGTTTGGATCATCCATACTGAGAACCTTGTGGCGTCTGTCCCTCGTAGGTCCTTTTAACAGTTGAGCATACTGTAAGAAATTACTGTAGGCCTATCTGCATTGCAAAAAATACTTTGTGAGATATTGCTGAACATGATCTTTCAACTGAGCACCAGACTGAAGTAGGGTGATTATTCTGAAGGTACTTGTTACTGTATAAACAAGCAATTCATACTGAGAACCTTGATGTCGTCCAGTCGTCTGTAGGTGGCCGTGTTGAACACTTGGATGTCGGGACAGAGTTCGCAGACTACGTACAACATACTGTCGAGAACCGCCACCCCGCGAACAACGTCTATACATGTATATCAATGAGTCAAATCATTCAATGAATCACAAAAAAATTTGTATAACGCCTCCTACACAATCCTGAACAATTAAAACATGGCGCCTGAAAGTATAACGAGTGAAACCCAAAATGTTTCATGATAAAATCTAAAGTCCGTAGTCGACGTACAATAAAAATGTTTTAAGACCGTGTTTATAGAAGTCGACTTGGTGATACTGCAGATAGTCAACCTTACAACAAGTAGAATGCAGCGTACCTTCAGTGGAAAGTGTTTTCATGAGGTATGGATGTCGCCGGTAAGGCAACAGGTCTTCTGCAACGATATTAAGACAAAATAGTGAATACAGGTTAACAAAACGTTTATTTTTTTAACCTTATCCATATAGACATTTGACACACACCAGACTGACTCCACGGCTTTCCACATTGACATCTGTATTTTGTTTTAGTCAGTCATTTTATAAGTTATTTGTAGTTTATGTTTTAATCTCTGCCGTTAATTCTTGTATGCTGTACATGTCGGCACTTGTTCAAATTTTCTCATTTCAGTTTTGTTATAATAGTTTTACAACAATATTTAAGTGAGGTGCGCAAAATTATAGTTGTTAACCTCAAGTTTCTTTTTGACGCTGCGTACAAAAAAAATTATTAAAATCGGCCAATGTTTCACGGAGCTGTTTAAAAAATAGAAGTTTTTTTGTTTGGTAAGAGACCGTATATTTATTAGTTAATTAATTAACAAGCAATTACGCAAATCAAAAATAATGCGTAATCACGTTTGTCACTAACTAAGAAATTGAGTAGGCCTAAGTAAATAAATAACAAGACTATGTTTATAGGCCTATGAACACGGAGTCTGTCCAATGCATTTCGACAGTTAACAGTATATGTCCGTATAAATATAATCAGTGAGCTGTTTAGACCGGTAGAAGAAAATCAAACAGTTTAATTTCAAATTGTACAGCAGCAATGATCCGTTCACCCTTCACTATTATTTTAACTAAAGAATAAACATTGTCAGTCACGAGACCATTCGATTCGTCACCAGCGCTTTACTATAAAAGGTCTATCGTCACAATGCGTCTATCTTCTTGCACTGTTATAGAGATATGGCGCCTCAAGGATGATGGGGTCACGAGTTTGACCTTTTGGGGTCACGTGACGTCATCGGTCACGTGACCATCCGACTCCCGGTAATCAACTTCCTTTGGGTGGTCCGTAGTGACCATGCGTCTATCTTTCACAGTTACGGAGATATGGCGCCTCAAATATTGGACGCACAGACGTGGACACGGAAAGAAAGATGGAAGAAGGGAAAAAGAAAGAGGAAGGAAGGGGAAAAGAAAGGAAGGGAAAGGGAAAGTGAACGGGGAAGAAAAAAAGGAAAGGTATAAGGGAAGGAAAAAAAGAAAGGGAAAAAGGGGAAGAAGGGAAAGGAAAAAGGAAAGAAAAAGGGAAGGTGGAAGAAAGATAGCTTAAGAAAAGTTGGACGCACGGACGCTCGCTCGGACGCACGGACACTCAGGTGATTTTATGCTCTGTTCAATGCTATGCATGACAGACAAAAATTAAACTTACCTACATAAATTTTAACATAAAACGAGCAGCACAGATAAATGACTACGTAAACAAATAAATAAACGAACAAATGAACAAAAAAATATATCGATGCATATATGGAAAAATAGGCGAAAAATAAGCAAATGAGATTAATGAATCGTTTACTGTCGAGCTGGTGTCGTGTTGTGCGTCTGAGATGTCGTCCTTGTGTTGAGAGCGTGTATCTGTTGATAGCTTTCCACCAGGACTGCGACACCGCCGCTAGAGTGTTGACGGTCAGCTCGCCAGCCAGTAGCGCCGTGGTCTTGTGATGCGATGAAAAAATGCTGCTGAAACTCTTCATCAACACGCGGTCAGCAAGATCTTGCGGCAGCCGGTCGAAATGCTGCGCTCATTCCCACACACACACACACATGCATAACAATTCAGTTCACGTAACATAATAGACAACTCGATATCAACACAACTAGAGTTAACCTTAATTTTTTAATAAAAAACTAATATAAATTCGTCTGACACTGTGCGCACTTTTACTTACTTGCGTACTTGATTGCTCACTTAGCAAACTCAGCACTAAACGCTATTCACTAAAGCACAGGCGTCATAGTGAACATAGCCGGGAGCAAAAATTTTTGCAATTTTCTCACAGATGAGATAGTCCTATAGGTGCTTTAAATTTTAATGTCGCTCTATTTAACTTTTTGCAACATTCCGCCTTAACTAAATTTTCTTCAATGGGGCAATTTTCACTACCAAATTTTATATTTTTGGACGAAAGTTTTTCGGCAAAAAGAAATCTATCTGACCGGTTAAAATTTAGTTGATAAGAAGGGGGCAAAATGGCCCTAACTGTGTCCTTCATGCTATTTTGCCACGACGTCATCTTATATTAACGACGAAAAAAATTCTGACCATAAAACTGGCATTAAATTTTTTATTATGATATTTACTAGCAACTATTAATATTTAATAGTAAGCCGGACTGGCAGAATACGCGGCGGTCGAGGTAGGCCTATGTTTGCAGGCAGACTGTTTACGTTTGCCAAGTAATAACACTATCTACACTTTGTATGAGTGGCAGCATGATCATGGTCAGATATGCTGCCAACATACTGGCCATATTGTCTTAAGGCGGTGCCATAATTAAAACAATATATTCATCGACGTCGTGAGTGAAAAATCGGGGCAAAGACAAGAAATTGCAATCCGACAAACATCTGTAAATTTCCGTTTAACCGAATTAGTCTCTCGCCGTTGCGATCGGTCGCCATAACGGTCTGTCCTCCGTTAGCTGCAGAGCCTCCGTCGCTGTGACGGCCGTGTCACGGCAGAACTGATGGATCCAGGTGGTGGGAGGTCGACCGCTGGCACGTCTCCACTCCTGCATGCGAAGGCCGGTCACCGTCCCTCGTCGGCCCTTTTTTCAGATTCGCCGATGCACTATTAATGCATCTTAAAAGAGTACTTAAATTTGAGAACTTCGTACGGAAGACTCCTTGAATTTAAGAGATCGAAACTTAGATTTTTAAAAGTGCACGTTTATGCTAAAATGTCATACGCAGGTTGTCCAGGTCCATCTCCACCCATTTCGGCGCAATTCACTCTTAAAATGTGTGTCGCAGCCGGAAATCGCCAAAAAATCACTAAAACCCCCTATTTTAGGGGTTCAGGGTCATTCAAGGTCATCGGCGTTGACACCAATAAAAGCGTGTCACTATTGCTTGTTATGATAAGCAGCAATTCTGTGCTTATCTGCAACCGTTGTCACGCTACACGAAATAATTGTGGTAAAATAACCACTTTTTAGCGAAGTAGCCGTCTTTGACGTTCGCCTGCGAGGACCTCGTTGAACCTAAAAGGTCAAAACTTGGACTGCCAAAGTCTACATTTAATGCTTAAAAATTTCATACGCAGATTGTCTTGTCTTCTCCAGCCATTTCGTCGCAATTGGGTGTTGAAATGTCCGCTGCATCCAAAATTGCGAAAAATTCACTAAAATTCTTTTTTTTGGGGGGAAAGGGGTTCAAAATCGTTCAATGTCATCGATGTTAATAAATCTAAAAAGCCGGTAACTTATGCTTGTTATGATAAGCAGCATGTCGGTACCCATCTGCAACCGTTTTTACGCTACACGAGATAATTGCGGTAAAATAACCACTTTTTAGCGGGGTAGCCGTCTTTGACGTTCGCCTCCGCCGGCCTCCTTGAACCTATAGGGGATCGGGACTTAAACTGCTAGAATCTACGTTTAATGCTGAAAATTTCATACACAGGTTGGCTGGAGGCAGCCCATGATAAAGATTTCGTAATTTTAGCTTGCACCGTTTTGATACAGCTTACGAGTGTGACAGACAGACAGACAGACGGACAGGTCATGGCTAAGACGCTCGAAAAATTCTGCTATCGCGCGTAAAAATAAAGAAGACGTTAAAGACAGGGAACGGACGACCACCAGCGGTCGACGGAAAAACGTCAGTTTGAGCCCAGCAAATCTAAAACTTCTGAAAATATTGCAACCGAAATTAAACAGAATGATTACGGTGTGGACCTGTGTACTAGTGCCATTTTTTTTGTAAACGTCGGCCCGACAGGGTCTGCTTCTTGCAAAGCCAAATTATAAGCTACTTGAGACTGCGTTTATGTACCCCTTTCATTACCAGGGCCGGATTTAATCCCAATTAGGCCGTGTTTGATAAAATGTAGGGCCTAGTGGTGGATTCAAAGGGGGGGGGGCGGCCCCCCTTCCCATTTCCATATTGACCAAATGCATCTTAAAACAAGTAAAAATTTTGCTCGAAAATGCTCTATTTTTGCTTAGAATTTTCAAAATTTTGCTGAAAAAGACACTATGCGTCCTGTCAAACTTCACCGTCTACCCTTCCACCCCTATTCCAAATTTCTGTATTTGCTACTGGAACACCCACAAAAAATTATGACATTAATGTACAAGAATTCATCTTCAACTGTAGGCCTATGCAGTTTTACTGCTGTTGAGATACCGATAGAGCTTTCTGAATTCCTAAGCACCATTATTAGGCCACAGAATGTCGTGCTGCACCAAGTAAACTTTTAAATGTCTCAACACGACATAATAAATTGACTCAATCGGGCTTATGTCCGGCGGTTCTGTTTACAAAGCGCTTGGCTAGATGAGAGAAGAAATGATTTGATCTATTACTGAAAACTTACCCCGACCATCAAGTCGTTCACGGTGTTAGCGCGCAACATCATTTCTACAATCTGAGCAGACTGCGAAACCACGGTGTTCAATGGCTGCTGATGCGAAATAACACGTCTGTCTACGGAATAATCTTATTCGGCAGTAACCAATACCCGGTAGTCCTATATCTCACAATGTGAGCTATAGCTGTTAGGTCAACCCAGCTGCCAAGCATTCGGATAGACGTCGCCACATGAATAATACATGTCATAACGGAGTAACAGCCAAACAGCGGTGAGAAATTAAATAATCACGTTTCTCGGACCGCACAACCCTAATTACCTGCCTGCGGCGACTGGCGGGCGCCCGCTGACACCTGCCTGTTTTGGATTAATACCACACACCTTTACACAGTCACTGACGGTTGTAAATCATCGTGGGGCATGACGCCGACTCCGTGGAGAGATGGGGGAGATCTCCTTTACGGCCAACAGTTTTCCACAGACATTTCAATCAATCATTTATTTGTCATAAAAATATATTACGTGTGTCATTGCTATGCGGTTGTGTACTGACAGGAACAAACAGGTTAAAAAGCATCTAGTCTGAAATAACAAACAGAAGTTTAATTAAGGTCCTGATGCAACGTGCACACAAAATTACTAATGATTAACATTTTAAACATATTAAATAATGCTTAAAATCAATATTGATAATGCTTTGCTAAAATGTGTTTAGTGACGTAAAATCAGAAGTACATCAGGGAAAACATTTCAAACACTAAAAATTAAAAAGAATAGTTTCAAGCTTAGGCACAGGATATTTGACAAGCAACCGGTCAAATAGCCTGTACTATTTGACTGGTTAAATTTTGTCACCGGTCAAACGTGCTCGGTGACCGGTCAAATATATGGCCCTTATGACCAGTCAAATGTCCGAGCCTATGAAGACAAACGTTTGACCGTTCACCGCTTTGAACAGCCTTAGCCGGTACGTATAAACACCATGGTGTTCATAGACAGCGGCTAAGACCGTGTCCCTGAGGTGGTACGGCAAGCACCTTAGCTCGCCGTACCGCCGCAGGAACGGCGGCAGCCGAGCAACTGACGACCTCAGCCGTAGCATTACGGATCCGCCAGTCGGCCAACCAGCACCTCAAACCTAGCAAATAGACCATCACCGGATAGCCGGTCGGCAAGGTTTCAGCAGTTCTTGGCTGCAGGGACCTCAAATTTACTAATCATGTTTTACGCTAATTTTTGGTGTTCATTATTGTCACATAAATCTTTTTCAAAACGCAAACCCTAACCCAAACCTAACCTCAACCTGCTGGTCAAATAGTCACCCCGTCAAACTTATTTTGGTTAAATACGGTTTATACACTTTACACTCAGTGTCCACGTGCTCTAAATTACTGACGATTTTTTTGCAAAAGTAGCCTTAGACCAATAGGCTTATTGTTTGCATCTCGGCGTTTGGTTCTAGTTAATGCATGCTTTATTGAATGAAAAGTGAAGGCGTTTCAAGAGGGCAGATGGTATTTTGGCCTAACAAGGCACTTTGTTTGTCGAAAAAATGTTAAACTTTGTTTGAAATTACAAAACTTGTGATGTAAGTTTTCCATTCTAAAAAAATTTAAAGCTGCAATCTTAAGTCTCTTAAGGTTTGACTTTAAATAGGCAACACATGACATACATGGTTACCGATAATAACAACATCAAACGTTTCACAATTTTATTGCAGTAAAAATAGTAACGTGTAAGCTACGGTTAAACAGCCGATCACTCAGTCAAGCAATTAGTTTATATGTTTTAAATCACAGTAACCTAGTAACCAATTAAACACAAAAAATAAACTGACAGAGTGTGGTCCAATGTTAAAGTTTACAGTGAGCGTGCATTGGGTCGCTTAGAAGAAACGATAAAGTAACAATAATAAATCTGCGACGTTGTTGATTTGTAGCTAATCAGCGACCGGTTGTTCGTCGCAGCGGACGTCATCGATCAGAGCCATCTGAAGTTTTTTCAGCGTGCGACGAGCAAACGAGTCACACAGTCGACTCGTCTGCAGTGTACGACACAAACACAATGCATCATCATCAATTTCATCGTCATTATCGTCATCGTTTTCATCGTCGTCGTCGTCGTCGTCATTGTCGTCATTATTAATTAGGCACAATAGCCCATCGCTTATTCATACGATTATCGAATAAATATCCGGTCCTACCTGGGCCGGCTATTTTTCCGGCAGCCGTCTAGACGGCCTTAGCCGGTACCTACGAGCACCGTACCGGCTAAGGCCGTGTCACTGCGGCAGTACGGGTACTCGTCGTACTTAAGGCAGCTGGCCAACGGACGATCTCAACCCTAGCAGCTAGGGAATCATGGGGATTGCCAGTCGGCAAGTTAAGTGCTTGCCTCCAACACACTCAAATTTATGACTAATGTTACAGGCTGTCTTTTGGTGTCCATTTGTCGTCACATAAATCTTTAAAATACGCTAACCTTAACCTTAACATAGTAACATTAACCCGAGCCCTAAGGTTTAACTCAAACCGTAACCTTAATCCTAACCCTAAGCCTTAAATCCTAATTCTATTATATCCAATTATACTAAAATATACATAGGCCTAACCTTAACGTGCGACGCTGGTGCCGCCGTTTGTCGAATACAATGAATCTATGACTCGGCAGCCTCTCGGAGCCTCGTTTTCGTTTAACCGGATAAATAGCCATAGATCAGTCATCTGGATATCGGATGTATAGTCACCGCGTATTAAATAAAGACCAAAGCACCCATGCGGTTACGTAACGCATTACCAACGTTTAAACAGACGAGCTTTTAACGGCTTAGTGACCATGCATGTATTGATGGCAAATAAAAGAATAAAACTAGTACGTAATCGTAGAAAGTATCAACTGCGATGTCAAGAACGCTCTAACTCAACTCAACAGCACTGACAACGAGACCTGTGCTACTGTGGGCGGCAAACACGGCAGAGCCATTATTATTGTCCAACATCCTAAACTCAAACACAATACTGTAAAATGTGCCATATAGTCAATCGGTTTGTGGCTTAAATATTCACATTCACAAAAAAGGCATGTGGTGGACGAGATATCGTGACATAGCCCACTGCGATTCTTAGAATGCTAGGCCACTGATGTAATGGTTTATGGGACCATACCATGTAAAAGCACACCGCGCGATGCACTAGCTTCGTATCCGCGGTCTCACTGTCAGTGTGTACAGGATTTCTGCGCATATATTACCGAGAAATTACATACCGAAAACCGTGTGCCATTTTTTTGACATGGCGGGCGTACGCACGCACGCACTTTATATACACTGATGTGGATAGGCCTCAGTCGTAATTCACGTAGGCCAAATGGTATATGGGATCATATCATATGAAAACAGAATTTGCTTCGCATCTGGTATTTCAAGCTTGGCTTTGATCTTATACGCAATGCAAGCAACGCAACGAAAGCAACAAACCCAATGGACGCCTGCAACTGACGCAAGCCACACAGCGATCGAAAATCAATGATAGGGCCCGTTGCATTTGTTGCGTTGCGTACGTTGCCTGCGTTGCATTGAATGAAAACCATGTACCGTGACATCCCAGTTACATTAGACGCTTCAATCGTTTTTGTTACTTACTTACGTACTTACATACTTATTTATTTACTCACAATTACATACTTCACTGTTCAGCGAGTCAAGTGATTCAAGTTATTGCAAGCCTCTAACAGCAAAGCAGGCAGTAGATGTTTGCATGACAAACTGTTAAAAAGCAAGTTGAGTTGTGTTTGCTGAGACTAACCTGCTTCTGAAATTTGCAATCAGTGCTCATCACTCTGTTGTTATTCTCGCGGTCATCGCTGCAGCCGACCACTTTCACGCGGTATCTGACGCAGTAGTTTATGGCGCCGCCGTTCGCCACCTCAACACCGACCACCAACACCACAACAATGACTGCAACTGCAATAATTACTACTAAGTCTTAATAGTAGTACACCGCATTGCTAGCTTATAAAAAGCTTTTTTCATGGGCTTAAATATTGGCTTCCTTACTGTTGCGGTAAACAACCAGTGAAAACTTTGTACGTACATATAGGGATAAACTATTCATCAATATTGTTTGTATTCTATAGCCTGGAGGGTAAAAAAATCTTGTGCTTTTGGTTGCCGTCCGTTCTGAGAAAAAACAACTCTTTTCTTAAGTTTAGTATTAAATCGTTTTAGTGTCATAAAATAAAAAATACAAAAAATAATAGGTCAATTAATCAATCATACAACCGATACTAATTTTCGAGTCGTCTTCGGGACCATTTTAAACATAATTTCCGTAGTAAATAAATAAATAAATTATTTTCCCGTTTTTGCTTCTTTGCCAGACTGCAACTAAAAGCGCAGAATTTTTAGGCTTAAGTAGAAAATGTATAGATAGTGCCAGGCACTTACTGTTGACAGTGTGCCGTTTTGCAAGAACAATATTCACGTCATCACTAAAAGGTAAAATTATTAAGGCAGCAGGCTTACCGTTTTAAAACAGATTTTTATTTTGGTATTTAAAAATAAATTTCTAAATTGTGCATAAGCAAGTACTGCGGTGGCGGCGCACAGCGTCGTTGTCATAACTATACGCTGTCTACTTCAGCCTAACTAATTATTGTTGATAAATACTTAAGTAATTGATTGTTTAATTAATTAATTGGTTGATTGATTGACTAACTGACTGATTGATAAAATGATCAATCGATTGCTAAAAAAACCAACCTGCATAAACACTTCCAGGTCGACGACACGTCCTCTCTCGTCTCTGTCCAGTTGGTAGATTCTTCCGGCAGCATTCTCTCAGATTATTCCAGTTGCTTACACTAAGTGGAAAATGTAGCCGAGAAGATGACATGCCGTGTTTATCTCCGAGTGGATTGTGTTTATACAGTTGGTAGATTCTGTTATCGCCTTTAATGCGGTTGAGTTTTGCTATGCCCTTCTCCATTATCGCGTTCACGTCGTTGTCGGGAATTTTGTAATGCAAATTATATTGTATGAGTTGTTCTCATTCAAGAGTACTATGTTACAAACCTGAACATCTACCATAAATTTACTTATTCTTGGACGCTGGACATACTTGATTCCATTCACGATTCCATTCACGTCGTTGTCACATGACATGATTATTTTACACTATCTGTATTTAACGTATCTGTAATGGTAATAATGTAATTGCTCTGTACATCTGTACATCTCATTCACGTCGTTGTCCGGTCGCTCCTGCAAGATCGAAACAAAGCAAGTTTTCGTTTCAGCATAATTTGTGTTGCAAAACAAAAGATTTTCCGATAGACTGCAATTTTTACGCGGAAATGGCAAAATTGCTCATTTTGGCCCTTGTTCTGCCACGACCCAACTACCCTGAGCTTAAAATTTCGTTTTTTGTGCGCAATAAATTAAGAGCGCAAACGCCAAATAAGTAAAAAAATGCGCAATGCAATTTAATTTTTGATTGCGATAATTTATTCGTGTTTTAATAGAAATTAACACTTAATTTGAACGCGTTAATCGGGCGTTAGATCTTTTTAGCACTAGCAGCAATGTTTGTTTACCACTGCCTTAAAGGTAACGTTTTATCAGAATTGCCTATAGTTAAATCTAGCACTACAAGTATCAGTCGGTTGAGTAACGATGTAGGCCTAAACTAATTTTACATTATTAACTTTGCTGCTTAGAACCTTTGTCCTGTTACACCATTTTTCCTCTGGAATGAGAATTTTCTCTGATACGTCATAAAAAGAATGAAATGTAGTAATAAATAGTAATAAAGATGACTATAATGCTGATGACGATGATGATGCTGATGATGACGACGACTACACACAAAGCTAACTGATTGCCTGACTGGTTCTCTGATACGTCGTAGTAACAGGTGTTCGAAGGCTGGCAGCCAATCAACGAAAGCGTTAGCAGGTAGATCAGCAGGTAGAAAATCCATGACATCATCTCTGCCTTCGTCATTTTACCTGCAACAATGACCAGTGCTTAATTCTAATTCACAGAAAAGTGGCGACACTCAGTCGCGACGAAATTAAATTGGAAGGGGGTGTCCTTCCCAAGCCGATTAAAAAATTAGGTATAGACTACAGTAAGAATTCCTGACAGTGACATGTATATCATCTTAATATTCGTAAAAATTTACGAGTTTTAACAAATTTTAAAAAATCTGTTAAAATTTGTTTTGCACATGCCTATGGTAAGCCTAAACTTCAAAATTCGTGCAAACTCGTAAATGTTATTCTTTCACATTGGTAAAATTTGAATCCCCTAATCTATCAATTTCGGAGAGCATCGTAGATTTTCCTTCCAACAGTTTGGTAGCTAGAAGCATTACTTCGTTATTACCTGCGTGACGACGTCAACGCAGATAACACGAACAGTCAAATGCGCATTTACAGTGACGCAGTTATTACTGTGCGTACTGGCAACATTGATCAGTTGACTCTAAACTCGACTACTAGCCTCGTATGTGACAGGGCTACGTGTGACAATGACATTCCCACCCCTGCCGGCAACGTTAACCACTTAAAATATAATGCTAGTTAATTTCTTTAAATTTGCAGCCGTAATTAAGAGATAAGGGGTAAACGGCGGGTTAGAACTCCTCAAAAATGTTACGGGCATTTCTAACGGCACAAAAACAAAACACACCAGTTTGCGTCGCTAATAAAATATGTTGCCGAAATAAATAATATGTTTTTGACTGAGAGCCACAAATACGTCAGGATGCGTTTGCGTCCGAAGTTTTGCCATGGACTCGGCTGGGGACAGCGCTTTTCAGACACCATAGCTAAATAATTATGCAACAGTGAAGACAAGGGACAGAAGGCAAGAACAGCTGGCAAAAAAATTCTGTTGGCAGTTAATAACGACGATCGGGCATTTAATGATTTATATTATTTGTTTATATTTTATTTTAAAAAATTTATTTCCACTGAAGCAATGACAACAACGCATATGACAATTAAATAGGGCTAAAATATATTAAGCCTAAAGATATTGACTGTTGGAACAACTTGTAAAAGGGTTAAAATAACTTACTGACATAATAGACACAACGGCGTTGGATAATGATATTGTCACAAAGCGCTAGTCATTAAACACGACGTTCATGATTGTATTTAGTGTGACGGTTGCTGGCGCCACTTTACAATACAGCTTATTAGTTAATCAATAACGTTTTATACGGCCTATAGCCGAATGGTCGGCGACACGGAAAATAGACACCCTTTGGACAAAAATTCCCGGACAATTTTTAGCATAGGTTTATTTTCAGAAAGATACAACCCAGGGAAATTAAACCGTAATGTAAGTTGCGTTGCTCAGTTACTGTTAATCATATTTTAAAATTGTTAAATTTATTTTTTAAAGTAACGTCAATTTATTTAGGCATATCACCGTTCGCGTTGTAATTAAATGCCGTATTTTTGTGGAAGTACCAACAACTTTGTTATATCAAATCCTTGTAACTGTATTAAGAAACCTGAAACTGCAAACTACGTCTCACACACAATATAAATACTTATACCACTCACCGCAGTCTGCAGCATTGTAGTGTTCTATCATCTATGGCGATCTCTGTTTAATGCTGAACCACTGCTAATCTGAACGACAGTGTTACTGTAGGCCTAGTAAACATCAGTGAACAAAAAGGCACTTTGACACACAAAATGAATTAAACCTCTAAGTCAAAAAACTGAGGAACTGTCGATGCCAGACATCATAATGTGCGTCTGTTAAAACAGAATCCATTAGTCTGCTATCTATCATCTTGTGATTTCTATTAATGAGCAGTAATTTGTCATTTAGGCTGCTCGATGTTGACCGCTATCTTTATTTGCTTTCGGCTCTCACGTTTTCTACTACCCCGTTTACACGATTAAGCAAACATCAAGCAAACATCAAGCAACATCAAGCAAATGTATTCATAATACACGTGGGCTCCAATTGCTTGATGTTTGCTTGACGTTTGCTCGATGTTTGCTTGATGTTTGTTTAATCATGTAAACGGGGTATACCCCTGCTATTATAGGCCAATCTAGTGCTACGTTTTCCAGTTTCTCGTTTTCCACTTTTAGGTTTTTAGCACCACAGTAAATCTACGTATATTTTCAGACGGGGGGTTTGTCCGGGAAGACTATCCAAGATTACTTACCATTGTATTGTATACTGCAAGTTAATCGATATTAGGTCTAGCGGTTGGCTCGTCAGCACAATATTATTAACACCAACCCTGACTTAGTCGACTTTGTAAAGTAAAAATTGGCATACTTTTTTATTCCTGACTTAGGAAACGTTCGTACCAATTTCGGCTTTTTTCTACCTGCTTAATCTCGAATTAGTAGCCAGCTCAGAACAGACAGACCGTCAGACAGACAGACCTGTAATGTGGCCTATTAGGACGAGCGCATAATAAACAAAATAGTTGACAACAACAAAAGAAAAAGTATACTCGTTAGTTTATTACGAAATGCAAACATTAGCGGTGAAAAATTGTGCGATATATTTTTATGCAACCAAACCAACGTGATAACCCCACAACATACGTGCACCTAGTGAATTGTTCATCCTGGAAGACATAAACATTAAATCAACAGTTAGTAGCTAAACCCACCTAACAATACAGTAAACTACATGTAACTACATTAGTAACTTGTCCATAGCAAGTAGTGTTTTTTTCTAATCATAAAATGAGTAATGTCAAATCGTCTATAATATAACCCTAGCCCTAACCCTGATGGCAGTTCCATATAGTCGATATTTCAGCGATTATTTAGGTAACGTTAGAATTTACTGACAATGAATTAAAATTAAACATGTTGTCAGTCTAATGATCTTTGAAAAACTTCATCGGCGTTAAGATACATGACTGTTCGAAAAAAACATTACCTGCAGAGTTTCTGTACGAAAAGTCTACAGTAAGCTAACGTGTTGATTAAACTCTTAATTTCAAATGTTTGGTATAAATACGAGCCAAGCCTAAAATTTGACGTCCGTTTTTTTTGTAGACAATGTTAATAATTTCAGCGGATCTGCCAGTTTTCGATCAAAAATCTGCACGTAGGCCTAGATACGGTCGTTTCGAGAAAAGCGTCTTTCGGTGGTATCATTTGCCAGGCGCTTTGCCATTGTTGGCAGCCCCGTAGCCCCAGTACCCGTTGGCAAGAGACGCCTATTCCTTCCCATTACAACAGTGAACCCTTAGTTGTTATTAAGGGTCACTCGTGCCCTCCTATTACGAAACTTTCCCACAGTTTGTAGTTACCTAAGGCCACTATCTTGATCCAGCCGACGTCAAGTCATTTCGGCCTATTTCTAACCTAACTGTACTGTCGAAGGTGTTGGAGCGTTTGGTGGCGCGACAACTTCTCGACCACGTGCGTGTCCACAAGTTGCTGCCGAGTCTCCAGTCTGCTTATCGGGCACAAGACTCAACTGAAACGGCGGTCCTCAAAATCTTGTCGGACATTTTGACTGCCGCTGATCGCGGTGACCTGTCGATGCTAACACTGCTCGACCTGTCTGCCGCATTTGATACTGTTGATCACCCGATCTTACTGCGTCGTTTGATGACTT
>Ga0056128_1001208_pt1 | contig 27960 bp, 26 predicted proteins | sample WorMetLIZISLAND2_FD_71113 | JGI IMG/M metagenome (GOLD analysis project Ga0056128, IMG submission 71113) | Marine gutless worms symbiont microbial communities from Max Planck institute for Marine Microbiology, Germany - Olavius geniculatus... ... | reverse complement strand
ACACACGATTTCATAATACTGACACTAGTAAATTAGTGTTCGATGTTCAATGCAAATATTCTAACATCGTTAACAACAAGAAAAATATCCAACACTGCATCCAAAGTAGACGGTGAGAGGCACTAACTTGGACTAAGCATGATCGGTGCGTAAGGAGCTACGCTTTAATGGCTTGGTTTGACATAATTTCGCATGCTAGGTTATTTTTATTATTTTTTTACTGACCAGCCGCGGAACCCCTGGCATATGCTCGTGGAACCCTTGGGTTCCGCGGAAACCCCGGTTGAAAAACACTGCTGTAACCGATAGCACTAAGTACTGAAAACAACTTAAAACTGCTTTAAAAAATCAACTTGTTTCTGGTAGTTTTTGGTTAAGGTTAGGTTTTCGGTAGCAAAAACTACCGAATATGTTTTTGGTAGTTATCGGCAGTTTTTGCTATTCAGTGCCACTCTTTGTAACTATAACTTAACTGATTTTATTTTTATTGTATTTACATTGTATGCAAAGTTTGAGATCATTGTCGTGTAATTACAGCATTAGCTGTTTAAGACAGCTGCAGATCCAGACGTACGCAATTCGCTTTTGCGCTGTAGCCCAGCTGAAGAGGCAAGTGGCGCATAACACAATCCCAGTTTTTGACCAGGAGCCTTAAATCGATCTGTCTGAAATGTGATGGGCTGATAGGTGCGGACTGGTAGTTGGCAAAGATATCTTGTGTTTTTTTTCCAAATTATAACACAATACTGTGATGATATTCACACAGTACATATCGGTCTGACTGTATTAGCCTGAGAATAAACCTTTCATTATGATTGTGTTGTAACTTTGTGAAATGTGTGTTTGTTCTAGATACAAACGTTCCAAGTGGACAGGCCTGTAAATGCAGCCGATGACCTTATCGATGGAGTTGTAATGGCACAGATTCTGCACCAGATGTGAGTTCTGTTTTGAATATAATATCACCGACAGTTGTTGATTATTTCTTGTTTACAGTGCCTTTATTGTTGTAGTTTGTTGAATTGTCATTATTCGTGAAATCGTGAAATATTCATGAATTTGTGTTATTTGCTGTTAATTAAAACTTATCATAAATACTGTACCAGCATCCGGCAATATTAGCATGTGTGAATAGAGGCTGTAAGTTGTAAGCTGAAGGCCTGAAAGACAGGGGTCGTGGTCAGTCATTTTGGACAAATTTGTGGCCTAAAAGTTGGAGGTCGAGACAAATATAATGTAGACTTAGTTATAGAATTGACTCGTGCAGTATACGAGACTGCACATGGCAGTTTATTCAAGCTTTTTAAACGTTTTTTTACACAATATTCTGGCAATTCTGCATTATCACCTGTTTTTTCACAGTTCACCGAGACATTTCTCTGAGGAGTGGATGAGTAAAATTAAGATTGGAACAACATCTGATTGGAGATTAAAGGTATGTGAAGTATGGTAACTGTTGTCTCGAAACATTGTCATTTGCATGAGAACAACAGTTTTTATGGTTGAGTGCAGACTTTGTTTTTTACTCAGTCCTTTCATCACCAGTGAAGAAATGTATTAAATACAAATTAGTTCTTTTGCTATATCATTATATACGAATAGCAACAGGAATAGTGTTGTGTGCTCTATTGATTTGTGCTTACTGCTTACTTGTTGTATTCATTTAATATATCATTTATCTCTGCAAATAGATTCATTTTTTCGAACGTACTATGCAGTTATAATTCATCGATAATGACCAAAAATTGATATAGTTTACACGGACACAATTCAGAAGTGAAGAAGTTATGGATATTTTGTGTTTGCTTTATATTTTCTGCAGAATGGTAATTTTGCATTCTTTCTCATATTTGGCAACTATTTACAAGACTACTTTTCATACCTAATCTATGACTTATAAACATATGTTGATTCTGTGGTGTAAAAAATAGTTTGTTTTGAGTGCTTGAGACATAACTACTTGTGGCTTATCTGATTGTCTTTGTTTGATAATGTAGTATAGTTGATTTGGTCTGATTACAATAGGTGAGCAACTTGAAGAAGGTGCAAAAAGGCATAGCTGCATTTTACTCTGAGGTACAGTATATCTGTTTGTTTTGCTCTTGCTTCAGAATTGACCGCTGATGGAACACTGGGTGACCACTCACCTGCAAAACATGGAAAATCTAGATTCTAGAAAAGTCAGGGAATTCCATAGTCTTCAGGTAAAAGGCAGGAACAATGAGAAAAAGTCTGGGGGAACTGTTGTAACCCTGCTAAACAAGAAGCAGGGGTACAGAAATGTGTATCTGCTTTTATGCTCAAAGATTATTTGTTCTCTTGGACTTTCGGATTTCTGGTGACTCCTTTGGTCGAAAGCAATTGCATATTCTGGCTGGGGGTTCTACCTCTGAAGTCTTTGTGGTGTATCAATGAATCTTTGCTTGCCCTACTCCCTTTACTATCTTTCCCAGATTTTTCTTGCTCTTCCCCCCTTCTCTTCTTTCCTTCTAGTTTCATTTTCTTGCTTTCCTTTTCTTCTCCACTTTTCTTTCCAGGGACCACAGAATCTTAGTCCAGCTATGGGACTTGCAGGAGCAGTGCATTTTCCCCTAGTGGATTCAGATGGAGCCAAGCTACTAAATGGTTTGTGATACATTTTGAGCTAAAAAAAAGCACTTCTGGTTATAGCAATTAACAAAACTCTTTCTCTACCCTATTTTTCGCTGGGCTTGCGTTGCACCCACCAGGTATAGGGATAGAAGTTCTTTCTTTCAGTATGTGTTGTTTTGTCATCATATACGCACTTGTTGGATATTGCTAATGGACTGTCGCTCAGCTTCAGTGGTTTGTATGTTTATGATTGTAGGTACTTCATCAACAGCTGGGCGATTCTCATATGCCAGACATCAATGCTCTAGGTAAGACACATGTAAGGGTGGCTCAGTGGTTTAACGATTAGGATGTTGGACTCATGATCAAAAGGTTGTGGGTTCGTCTCCCAGGAGGATCATGTGGTGACTGCTTGGATGGGTGACTGTCTGCAGACTATTATTGAACCATCTCGATATATAACCAACACAACTCAGTCTTTCATTTCTTCTGTTATGTTAATTGAGTATCGAACTGTCTGAAAAAGTGCTTCACCTATGTCGGATGGCAGGTAACGCTGCATGATCCCACATGGCAGGTGACGATCTGTAGCTCTTCTGTGGGTTACCGTTAGGAGCTGTAGCCAACTTTAAATTTTTTTTGCACACAAAGTTTTTTTTCAAGTTGAATTGGGCATGAGTATAATCCTGATTCCTGATATTGTGGCTTTTATTTATGCGCTGTTGGTAAAGTGTGGCACTGGCTTGGTGGTGGACTGGTGACTGCGATGTTGCTGGTTCGACTCTCGCCTGGCGCACTAGCAGTTAACAACTCTGGGCAAGTTGTTCGTACACATGTGCCTTTGTTCACCAAGCAGTATAATTTGGTACCGGCCAAAAGGCGGTGACGCTCTTTGGCTGGGCAGGTAACTGTAGGTCTGGCATTGCATTGGCCATGCATCGTGGACTCAGTGGTCTAACTACCTATCAGCTCACATCTCGACTATGCCTCTTCTCAATTATGGCACTCTTCACTGTAAATTGTGATGGTTATTTCAAGAAAGATTTTGCACATATTTGGTAATAATAATATAATAATATTGAATTAGCAGTAGGATAAGGTGCAAAAAGGTCAGGGATGACAGAGTGTGTTAATCTCTGAGCTGAAGTTATAACATTCCAGTTGCTGACTCTTGAGAGAGGACATTGTTGATTGATGAGTGGCAAGGTTCCAGGATGTGCTGTAGTATTAATGGTAACAATGGTTATTGTTGTTTGTTATTTGTTGTTTTTGTTGTAACAGTACTGGTAGTAGTAGTAGTTGTTGTTGTTGTTGTAGGAGAGAGAGCTGAGAAGCATGAGCTCGGCAGAATGCTTCAGCTGGTACTAGGTTGTGCGGTGAACTGCGATGACAAACATGAATACATCCAGCGGATCATGGGCATGGAAGAGGTTGTCCAGCATGACGTCATGAAAGCCATCCAGGAGGTTTATTGTTACATCAATCAAACTCTAGAATAGATATACAAGGGTCGTTCGATAAATACCTGGTAAGTTGCAAAACAGCATCATTCTGCTAGTTTTCAGTATCTGGTGTAAATTTCTGCCCACCTAGCATGTGCAGAAAGTTTGTCTCTGCCATACCCTTCTGGCGTCATCTGTGTTGCACATCACGGACCCTGATCGTGGCATTTGAATCTTTGGGTCTTAGGTACGTGTGCCCCCACCTTGCCCCCCACTCCCCCTATGGGCAGCCTGAGGGGGTTGAGTTGCCGAGTAACAGAGTGGACCCATTCTTTCGGCGGAACTTTGCTAGTGAGAGATAATTGCCATTATTATTTGTTTATTGTGCCGGAGCGGAATGTTTATACGATGTTGTATATCTAGTCTTCAATGCCAGTAGATGTAACTAAGTGACTGCTGGTGCTGTTTGTGATGGCAGCTGATGACTCGGGAAGCGTCTTCTTCATCCGTCCCTCCAGAAGCACCATCACGTGACCCTGATGATCAGGTTGGTTTGCTTTTTGGATACTTTTTATTTCTCAGCACCTGGCTCTCTTCTCCGTTTTCTACCATTAGTAGCAGGTTAATGACCAACTTCTCTGCCAGCTGCTTCTGCCTTTTGCATCCCCCTTCAAAGTCGCATAGTCTTTACCTGTGATGTCGCTGAGCATTTGCATCTTTTTGTTGCTTTGCCCAACATTCTGTCTTCTATAATATCCCACCACAGCAAATCATGTCACAGGATGCATCCAATTGGATGGAAGCAGCACATTTTGCAACATCACCCAGCCACATGCCCAAAAAGCCCTCTGTATTTTGTTGGGTAAACCCATGTAATGTCTACCCAAAATGTAATTCATTTCTCTTTTCTCTTTGCCTGTTTTTCTTCCTATCCCTTGCATTCTTTTCTCCCTTTGCAGGGTCCACCTCTTTAATCCAGCCAGGGGTCTGGGAAGCACTACGATCCGATGTTCGGGCACCAAACAGTTGTGGCGAATTGTCAGCTTAAAAGAGTGTTTTTAGTGACAACAGTTGTATTGACTATTGAAAGTGTCTGATGATAAGGTCTGTTATGATTATTGTCTTACTATCTGTCATACCCTTCTGGTGCCTTTTGTGTTGCACGGTCACGCACCTTGACTGTGGTGTTTGAGTTAGTGATGACTCGATTATTGCTTTCGATATCGATATATCGTATCGTATCATCGAAAAAATATCGAATTTTTCAATATATTGCGATATTCAAAAATATTGCAATATATCGCGATATTTTTGATAATATCGCAACATTTTCTACAGATTGTTCACTACACAGTGTGACTGGAAAAAAAATAACAAATGGGGTGAGTTAATGGTGTCGTAATTAAACTACAGTCATAAATTATAATTTCATTTAGAGATACATTTTTTGTATCTCAATTAAGCATACAATGCCTTGCTCAATGTTCATGTGTTGTTCTTATGCTTGTATAAGATTTACATACTTATTATTTATTAATATCGATATCGCAATATTTTGTAAAATATCGTATCAAAATTGAAATCCTGATATTGAGTCATCACTAGTTTGAGTCTTTTGATCTTAGGTATGTGTGCCCCCATCTTGACCCCACCTTTCCTCTCCGGGCAGCTTGAGGGCAGAGGGGTTGAGTTGCCGGGTAACCGAGTGGACCCATTTTTAGGGCTGGAACTTTGCTAGTTATTAGAATGTAACTGTTATCTAGGTCCGGAAGCTGATGGAAGAGTTGCAGAAAGTGTCCGATGAAAAAGATGACTATGCTCAACGATGTCACGACCTTGACTTACAGGTCCGATATAATTACATTGTGGGGTGCGATTACCAGAACCCCTATCACAAAACAGTAAAAACATTGTTATTACTCTTGATTAGTTGTGTAATTTTATTGATATTACAGCCTTTTTTCTTTTATTGTTGATGTTTTGGCAGCTGCTGCTGCTTTGTTTGGAACGACTGTCCACCAGGTGTTGCTGCGGCAGACAGTAAGCAATCATAGATGTGTGGAAGTTGATAGGACCCCTCGTCTTGGTTCGTCAAATTATCTTGTTCTTTCCTGATGTGTATCGCTTCCCTGATCCACTGGTCCATCCAGTTGCTTTCTCTGTCGATCACCTTGGAATGGTCCCAGTCTTTGGTGGACAGTCGATCCGAAGAAGGCAGCAGCAGTTGCCGAATCATCAGCAATAAAAGAGAAAGGTTGTATTATCGATGAAATTACATAAGTTACTCTTCCAGCCTATGAGTATTCAAAGACATTTTTATTAGACTGTTTTTCGACCTAAACATTCCTAAAAGTAGCCACGAGAAAATGCTGCATGCAGCACCACAAAATTTGATCACTGATCTTACTTTTTTATACATTTTAAGGTCTGCATCAGCATGATGTTGTTCTTTAATGTTGTCTGTCAGAGAGTCGGTGTTATTATCTCTGCCAATGGAACGAAGCAAATTGGAGGAGATTATGAGATTGGTCGATTTGTCCGTGTATATGTCTGTGTGTCTGTCTGTGTACACGATTCCACCAACAGTGCAAGCAGCAACGCTGGCTGTTACATTAACCTCTCTCCTTTGCAGCGAAGTGGCTCTTCCTTCTCCCTCCTTTTTTCTTGTGTTTACATCACTTCGCTTGGTGGAGATATGCACTCTAACGAGTTCCTTCTAGTTTTGAAAGAGATGCCACCATTCAGCAGCTAAGTTTGCTGAAAATTTTATTGAAATTTGCTGTCATTTGACAGAATTTCGGAAGAAAAAAGGGGTGTTTTTTTTATTTGAACACTGTACAGCGTTGCCATCGCCAGCCATATGTCTTTCTTTTTTCCAGGTTGAGTCCAACTTTTCCTTTTTCTCCCTAGAATAACACATTATCAGTGATGGTCTTTGAGTGCCGAATGATTCCACTTCAAGTCAACTCAGCCTCCTATCGTCCATTAAGATGGAAAGTGAGTATTAGGTTATGGTCTACAGGGTGAAGGTTTAATGTGGCTGACTGGGGCAGTGGTATGTCTGCTGGCTGCAAATTGTTGGTCCAATTTTTTGTTGATGCAGGCAATGGATGGTCGCATAGTACGCTGCGGTATCATTAGCTCATGCCAATCAGCTGCCACTTCCGAGATTGTAAAGCGCTTCCAGTCTTGAGCCCGTATCATGTAAGAAGCGCTATACATGTACCAAGCCTTTATCTTTTTGTACAAGCACTTTGTTGTACAAGCACTGGTAGTGTTTGTTTGCCTGCTGTCTAGTTGACGACTGAGTGTTTGTTCATGTGCAAACAGGTGGTTTTGCTGCAAGAAGCCAAGTCCAATCTGCTGGCGGAAGTGGAACGCTTGAATGATCGACTTACTCAAACTGAAGCTCTTGATGATCCCAAGTAAGTAACAGACAGTTGCGCATATCTAGCGATTGCAATCCGGAATCTGGGATGAAGAAAGTTGTAATCTTTGGATCTCATTTTTGGGGTCAGCATTACGAATTTGTCATTATTTAGTATTCTTGTAGTAGCCTTACTGGAATTCATACATGGGATGCAGTAGGCACCTACTGGTAGTCGTAGGGGGTGACTGGTGATTGTCAAAATGCATGCAATTTGTCGTACACAAAAAAACTCTTGCAATTACATGCATGAATAATTTTTCCGAGATGGCCAAAGTCAAAAAAGTTACTATTTTAATGATTTTCTGTGATTCCGAAGTCCCTGGATTTTAACGTCACCAATCTCCGGATTTGGGATTGGTCAAAATGGCCGGGATTCCGGAATTGCACAGTTTGCTATGTGTATTTACTGCACGCTGACTTCTTATGATAGGCTTATATCATCAACAGTGCCATTGCCATCATTCGCTGTAAGTGATTTTACCTATTGCAACACGTTTGTTTATAGCGTGGTCTGTCTGTCTCTTATCTGTCTGTCGCATTCTTGCACCCTGCTTAAACCATTCAAAGTTTGTAGGTGCATTTGTTGGGTCCACAAACTATGTCTCTATGCAAATCCGTGTGGAATTTAGATTGATCACAGTATTGATAGACATCATTTTTGTATTGTTTTCTGTTTGTCATTTATTAAGGCCAGACAATTACGGACTTTTTATATGCAAAAGCAGCTACTGCTTTCAGCGCATCTTAGCCATCGCAATTCTGTCTGTACATCTGTCCGTCCGTCCATCTGTCTGTCACACGGGTGGATCAGTCAAAAACAGTGCAAGCTAGGATCACCAAATCTTCACTGTTGGCTGCCTGGAAGACTCTTTTTTTTCATCAGCCGTTAAGCTTTTTTTATAAATTCAAAGGGGGTCACACCGAGTGATGGCGCTAAATGAGAGGGGAGGTAGGTAAAATTTGCGATTTTTGGCCAATAAGTCGCTGTATCTCAGTAACGGTGCAAGATAGGGTCTAGGTTAGTATTAACCACTAATAGGAAGTCATACACTGGCTTTCGATTGCCACCGAATTCAATGACCTTGGATGACCTTGAGCGTTAAAATAAGCATTTTAGGAATTTTTTTGGCGATTTTGGGATGTGAGACACATTGCGAGAGCGAATTGCGCCAAAATCAATTGTGATAGACATGGAGAACCTGCGTATGAAATTTTCAGCATTGAACGTAGATTTCGACAGTCTAAGTCTCAATTTTCTAGTTTCAAGGAAACCTGCACACTAGCGCATCAAAGAGTGGTACCCCTGTAAAAGTCGTTATTTATTGGCCAGTCTTTCGTGAAAACGGTTGCAGATAGGCATGGACATGCTGCCTATCACAACAAGCGCTAGTGACAAGCTTTTCAGTCGTATCAACATCGATGACTTGAATGACTCTGAATCTCCAAAATAAGGGTTTTTATTGATTTTTGTGATCTTCGGCTGCAGTGCACAGTCCCAACTGAGACGAAATAGCTGGCAGTTCGTGAACAGGACTGCTATAGGCTTTCGCATGTCTCGTGAGTATTAGCTCAAATTTCTTGTTGTTTCTAGTGACCAGTATGTAGTGTATGGGGCAAGGGTTATAAATACAATTCATTGTCCGAATTGATTGTGTTGCAGTGAAGCAGTTGAGTTTCCTGCAAGGTATTTGTTTAGTGTGATCCTGTGGTGAATAGGACCCACAGTTTTCCGCGGAAAATTTTGCCAAATTCCGCGGCTCACCGCGGCAACATTGTCCAAATTCTGCGGCTTATCGTGGCCTTCTGTCTGTGGATAATTGGCAGTCAAATATTTGTTAAATATTTCACCAAACTTTAACCCTGTTGCTACACTGCCATATGAAACATAAATTTTAAAAATCACTAAAATCACCATAAAACATATGCAAAAAATCATCTTCTAAAACAAATTTTACTAATTTTCATACAAAAACTAAATTATGTTTAGTGTTACATACATTTTGGATGTTTGTAAACTGAAGCAGATGATATTGTTTTAAATAATAATTTTTAATGCAGTGAAGATATACTGGTGATGTAATGTACCATTTAGCAGTAGAGGCAAGGCTCTGATAAGGAACTTGTCTGGTTTAAAAAAATACAGTTTTTGGAGAATACTGGCAGAATTTTTGAATTCTTTTGAAGAGATTTGGGAAATATGCAGCATCGACCAAAAGCATGAAACCAGTAGACTACATACACGTACTGAAGAGAACGTGATTATTGTGGATGAAATGGTAAGCTTGCTAAACCACAAAAGCCAGAAACAAACATATCGTTCAATATGCCAGATATCCAGAGAAACAGGTTTAACAAAGTCTAGCATTGTACAGATCATTCACTGCATTTTTGGCTGGAAGCATATTTTGTTTATCAACGTGCTTGCTGTCTATGATTGCTAGTTTTTCTTGCATTTATATTTCACAAGGTATTGTAGCAACACAGTTAATGTGTAGTGGGGATATTCAATAATCACTTTATTGCTAATTGTCCACAGAATGTACCAGTGAAAAAATTTTGAAAATCAGCTAATATCTGGCGAAGATATAGACAGTCACAAAGTGGGACGTTTTTTTAGGACACAGTGTAGTTAGTCTAATTACGTTATTACGGTTATCAAGCTGACAATTGTACTAATCACTGGTCATTTCTCAACTTCTGCAATTTCTATGAAATTTCGCGTTAATAGCAAAATTCTGCAGAAAAAGGCAAATTTCGCGGCTTGGCTCAAAATTCGCAGCCTGTGGAAAACTGTGGGCCCTAATGATGATGATTATGCAAGTTTAACTTGGCACGGTGTTGATATAATTCTGTTTGTGTTTGTATCAATGTCTGCTTTTTCATATAATCAGCATGTAATAAGTTCGTCTGCGATGGCGTTGTTATGTTACCTGAAGTAACTAACTATCATGGCACTTGTAATCTTCTTGCATGGAGCATTATGCCTGTTTCTGTGCAAAACAGTAATACAAAATATTTAAACATTATTTAGATATCGGGCATTTATTCTGAATCATTCCTTTGTACATTTATAGAAGAAGTGCTTCAACTAGAACAAGTATATCAGCAAATCCTTCTAGCTGTAGTAAAGGCCGATACTGTACTAGCAGCAAATGTGCGAATAATACACTTAATATGCATGAATGTACAGGGTGGGCCAAAAATGTGCCACTTTACTTTTGTTCATATCTTTGCAAATTATTGACCGATTTTCAAAATTTTTTCACCGGCACACTCTGCAGACAATTTGCGATAATTTGATAATTATAGATCCCACCACACCTTAAATGTGTCTCTACACCACCATGTGAAATATCAATGAAATATGCATACATAACGATAATAACAAACAAACATTTTGGTAAAATTGAAAAAAAAACACTTCAGTCCAACATTGCAGTGAATGGTATGTATGACACTAGACTGTGTCATAGACACTAGACCGCAGTTTAGTGTCATATGAATCATTCATCTCAATGTTGGTGTGAAGCATTTTTTCATTTACCTAAATTTTTGTTATTATCGTTATTTTTTGCTTACATTTATATTTCACAAGGTAGTGTATGAACGCATTTACTGTGTGGTGAGATGTATAATAGTCACATTATTGCAAATTGTCTGCAGAGTGTGCCAGTAAAAGAATTTTAAAAATTGGACAATAATTGGCGAAGATATGGACAAAAATATAGTGGCACATTTTTTATGGCCCACAGTGTAGTTATTTAAGTTCTTGATGACGCATTTGTTTCAATTGCATGTGTGTTTAACGTTGTATCAACTTTGCTGTGTCTGAATGTTTAAATTGAGTTTCATAATTGCCATGATGATGTTGCGTCTGCTGCTTTATCCTAACCATTCAATTTTGCCAGTTTCTGCAGTTTAGACCTGGTTGTCCTAATGTCTAGTGGCAATCTTTTTTTTGAGAATTCTTGAAACAGAAACTTATTTTGTCCAGATGGCTTTTGTGTTTTCAACGAACTTTGCAACAGCATCGAAAAGCAATTTCAGACAGTTGAATGTCGCATCTGGTTCTTGCTGAGGATGAACATAGGACACATTAGTTGACAAGCTTGTGGAGTTATTGCAGATAGCAGATAGACTGCAGATTGTAATGCAGATAGAATGCGTAGGGAGATGACACAAGATATTACTGTTTATTTCATAAGTGGTGTTGTATCATTGTCAGTTTTATTCTAGAATTGTTGTAGTGCTGTTCTTTGCACTTACAGTTAGGGCTTGCAGTGGATAAATGAGTGCCAGTACCGGAACTTTTGGCAGTGCTGGTTGCAGATCAGATATTGTGTATTACGTTTGAAGTCTTTTTGTTTTGTGGCACAGTAAGCTTTCACTGTAACCACAGAAGTTCCAATGTGCTGTACTGGCTCACTGGATTCTGTCCCTCTGCCTGAGGTGCAGCTTGTGCCCAGTGAGAAATGGGGGGAACTTTTGTTAAGGTTGTAGATCAAAACTTTCTATTTTTCACTGAATAATCTCTGCTCTTAACAAAGCTTTCCTTTTATTTTTACTGGGCAATCAAAACCCTTAACAAGGAGCCCGAAATGGGGTGAGGGGCTTGGGTCTAAAGGTGGAGGAACTTGAGCATAAAAATGGGGTACTTGTGCACGATTTCGACTACAGGTTTAGAGGGTTAGAAGACATTGGTACGAGCCTATGCCATCTTGCTTCAAGCACTATTAGCAGCAGTTGCTAATGACAGGCATCTCATCGACCCACATGCCAGTCTCCATAGAGTGTTCAACATCAGTACCTTCAAATTCCAGTGCTGGCAACACGACTGGACCAGAGACCAGCGCGTTGCGGTGGCTCAGCTATGCACTGGCCATTCTTTGCAGGCTATCTCTGCTGGAGACTTCATTATCCGTCCACATTGCACCGGTGCCAACGACACGGCAGAGCACGTGGTGCTACAGTGTCCAGCTCATGACCAGTCCTGGAGGGATGTCTGGCCTGGAGGAAAATTTACCATGGATCCTCGACGTCTCTGGGACTTTACAGAGAGGATTGGGGTGGTTTCCCCTCCCCTCCTCCCTCTTCGAGAGAGCTGGTTTTTGTAAATCTGTTGCTGTTGCATGCGATGTGCAGCTCAGTGGCTGGTCGACGTTATAAGCAGATGCAGAACCAGGTTGAGCAGATGCAGGAGGAGTTATACCGCTCCGAGATTGGTAATTATATATGATCCGTTAATAGTCTCATTACAGGGTGACCACTTGTCTGGAATCGGGCAAATGTCAGGGATTTTGGTAAAATCGGGGAATTGTTAGGGAAAAATCTTGTCGGGGAAAATTTATCAAAACTTCCCTAAAAATTGCATCAACAGTGTCAGCAGCTCTAGGTCGCTCGTTTTTCAATGTTCTGTTGGCAAGTAACGTCAACGTCCACCGCTTACATTCGTGCTCAAGGAGGACATTTTGAGGACATGCAGTAATAAAAATGATACGATATAGCATGTAAGACTTTCTGAGAGATAATAACTTTTACTCGTGTTTGTCGCTATTCAGTTAATTATTTCTGAGCCGACATATGCACAATCCAGTATGAATTCATTGTTGTAAATGGCCACCAAACTAAGACTTCTTAATTTCACAAGGTAGTGTAGCAACAATGTTAAGGTGAGGTAAGCTAAACTGCAATAATTCACGTCAAGTTTCTTCTTGATGTTGCATGCCAAAAGTTATCAAAATCGGCCAATGTTTCACCGAGTTATTCAAAAAATAAAAGTGGCATGTTTTTTATTGAGACATGGTGTACATGTAGAATGTAGATGGTTTACTGTCTGTCGATATTCACTCGAGTTGATTGTAGATACCATATCCTCCCATTACACTGCCATGCCACCTATACTGTAACATGCTTTATGTAAGGGAATGTTGGTGAATCGGTATAACATTCAGTAACCAAAAACCAGTTTGTTACACATAAACTAAAATAATACATGTGGTTATAGTAGTTGTGGTGTTGTAGTAGTAGTATTATTATGACTTTTCTGCTGCTGCCACTGATGACTGATGAATATTTTTGTCTAATTGGCCAGCAAGTAAAAGGCCTTGCTGCAACGATGATGATTTGATGACTGACTCTTGACTAATAGTCTTATTATTAGGCGGAACTGCTCCTTGCAGCATTAATGATCCTGGCTATTGCTACGCATTTCTCTGTGGCATGGTCTGTCTTCCGTCTATTGCATTTTCGCACCCTGCTTAAAACGTTTCATGGATTTAAATGCCATTTGGCTGGTAAACTTGTGGGGTCCAATGTCGTATTGTGTCACGTAGGGGTTTCTGACCTTAGAGAACGGGAGATTTTGGGGGTCAAGTCACTAACCGAAACATGCATTTGCTTCTGACGTTCGAAAACACATGATTCACCAGGTGACAGGAACGATCATTGATTTCTTTTACCTCTCAACAAATGACTTTGTGCCTGTTGTCTGATTGCACAGCGCGAGATGATATCAGCATAAAGGCGGAGTCACTACAGAAGGAACTGATTGAACTACAGCAGAAGGTTTGCTGCTGTTTTCTGTTTTCTGAGAAACATTTTGTGCATTTGATGTTCATGTCACATTTTCGGTTGCTGTACGCCTTGTTAGGCTAAGACTAACTTTGGCTGAGGAGTGTGATGTTTAAGGCTTTCATTGAGGTATACTGTATGAATGCAGACAGCTCGTAGATTTTATGATGAGTAGAATTGTGTAGGGAAAAATATTCAGCCAGTCCGACATATCCGCGTAACCACTGTGATTAAGATATTACCGACTAGTATTTTTGTGCATTATCAATGGGTGAGATCAGGAGGTGTTTTTACTTAGAGGGGTGGAGGTGAACTGGTGTGATGGAATTTTTGAAAGTGATAGTCAAAGATGTGACAGTCACATAGAGGGGAATAGGAGGATACAAAGCACCGAAAAAAGTGTGCCTTAATTTTCAACGGACCTTCTGTTGCTGTTGCTGATCAGGCCGAAGAGTGGGAAATCATGTCTCAAGAGTCTACACGCCTCAGAGACGAGGTTGACATTCTTCGCCACACCGCTGAGAAACTGGTTTGTATTTGTATTTCCTCTATTCACCAGGTTCCGATCTGTCTCGACCTCCCAGGAGGATGGACAGAATGGCTAAGGACTACTCTGTGGTGGTCCATGAAAAACCGGACGTTACAGTATCGGTGATAATGGTACAAAGATTGTGAAAATTGGTTAACATTTGATGAAGTTATCGTCGAATATGTGATGCCGTGTTTTTGTGGGCCTCGGTGGAGTTAACTGATCTACATTTCATTTGCCTTGCTAACATTACCATGTGATAGCCAGTTAATGGCTACTTTATCTTGCTGTTCTCAGAACTGTTTTAAGCTTCGGAGAACTGGTGAAGACAGATATTGAAGGTACATCCGGCTAACTTAGGTTAGGAGGTGCTCAACGCAGACCCTGTTTGCTACTTGCGTGGGTGACCGTCTGCGAACGGGGAACTGTCTTGGTATGTAACTAACATGAAGGCTACCTCAGCCTTTTATCCCTGTGGGGTAGGTTAATTGAGTACCAGCCTGTTTGGCTAGCTGGGGTTCAGATGGATTCACCTGTGTCGGGTGGCAGATAACACTGTGATTTCATATAGCACGTGACACTCCAAGTCGCTCTGCAATGGGTTTCTGGTGAAAACTATTTGCTCATTTTTCGTGCGGTAAATTGCGTGCATTTGCACATTGTTCTTCAATGCAGCCAGGGAGTTTGTTTTGTTTCTCTGCTGTTTGTTCGGATTTTATTCAGCATTTAGGTGCCAAGTTTGCAGAACAGCAGTTTGCATCTCTTTTTACTTGGGAAATGTCAGGGTTTGATGCCACCGATCAAGTAACTCTGTTCTTGCTTTCTATGATGATTGACAGAATCTTTTCAGTTACTGTCATGCGTTGATGTAGCATGTTATTGAAATATGTTGTGTTACTATAAATAGTAATTATTATCAGCATTTCTTTTAGTATTTACTGCAGGGTGTGTGGCAAAATTCTGTGGCAGTTTTTACGCTGTTTGTGCTTGTTCAGACCAAATGTGAAGCTTCTGTTGAGAAATACAAGAAGAAGCTGGGTCAGTATTGGAAATTATTTTTAGTCTACTTTTTCTCCTGAGTTTGTGTTTAGTGATCATTTTTACATTGATGCGTGCAACAGTTTTTTTCCGTTTATATGGTATTATTGGCATCGCGGCTGGGGGATGGCAATAAATTTTGGGCTGTTGTATAACTTTTGGGAGATCTTGTGTGTCAGTCAATTTTCATCCCAAAAAACAAATTTAGGACTGGCTGAGAAACCTCCATTTTGGGGGAAGTTAAGGGGCACAGTTGAAATTTCAAGCATTTATAATTTTTTTGTTGGAAATTTGCAGTTGTGTGTTGGAATTCTGTTGGAAATTTGCTGTATCTGTTGGAAAACCGCAACTTAATGTGCCGCTTACTGTTTTGGCGTGGCGTAGCTGGTAACACGTTTCGGATGAAATGAAGTTACTCTATGCCGGGCTCGGTTAGTACTGCGATGGGTGACTGCCTGCGGACAGGTAAACCATCTCGGTGCGAAGCCTGCCAGCTAGGTCGACTCAGCCTTCTACCCTCCGTGGGACGGTAAAATGAGTAGTAACTCATTTATGGGTTACGGAAGGTGGTGACCTCAGTACAGCTGACTGGAGCTGCCTAGCTGGCCGCTGCGCTAGCCTGTGTCTGCAGGCTGCACGCGGTTGCTATGGCCGTGCGGCTCTGGTTAGTGACAAAAAGCGCATTAGAGGCGATTATGCGTGATGCGCTATACAAATCGACACCTTTACCTTTTAGCTTTACAGTGCTGCTGATGCTGTGCGCTATGTAGAGGAGATGAGTGATTTGAAGGGACAGATGAAGCTATTGGAGGAACAGAACATGTCCTACATGCAGCAGAATCTCGATTTGGAAGAGGTTAGAAACTTTCATTTGTCATGTTATTTTATACACCATGTCTCTGGGAAAAACCAAACCTCTGTTACGTTTTCATATACCTTCGACAGTGCTGTATGATTATCAACAAATTGTGGTAGAGCGATCGTGTTTTAATCAGCGTAACTTGCAACTGTATATAAATCAAAATGTTTAAATGACCATCGTGAACTGAGTTTTTACTGTGTTCAGGTTTTTGCCGACAATAAAAATCTGTACATACCTGTTTATGCCACTTGAAGTCTAAACCAGCAAAAATTTGGTTCAAAACAACTGGTACTAAGTATTCTCAGAACTCCCAGTTTTTTTGTAGTGTAAGCAATTAATGTTTAACACTTTAGAAGCAGAATGTACCATTCATAACTCAATTGACATCGTACACAAAATTGTTCTTTGTTGCACTATGACTGTTAACAAATAATTATAAAAACTGCTGAAGAACTGTATTGTTTTGCATTTGTTTCATGTAAAAAAAAAGTAAAACAAAATTGCATCCATTATTTCCTTTTCCAAAAATGGCAGATTTTTTTTGCACATACTGAATGATTCAATAAATCGTTTGTTATACTTGCTCTGCGCAGTTTTCTGATGGACATTGATAGCCATTCTGGTGATGATTTTTTGAACTTTTAGTTTCGTTTGACGATTGTGTTATGTGTTATATTGTGAACTTTTATGTACTAATGTTTATATATTTAGCATCTGCTACCAAACGTCATAAATGAATCAATCACTAATTAAAACTGTTGTGCATTACAGGAAGTGAAGAAGGCCGGTGTGGTGAAGATGCAGTTGGAAGCCTACAAGAGGCAGGTGCAGGACCTGCGGCTGAAAAGCACCGATGAAACGCATCGGGCTGACAAGGCAGAGTTTGAAGCCAAGAGACATCAGGAGAGAGCGGCTGTCTTGGCTTCAGACAAGGAGGCATGGCAACTTCACCTTTTGACTTCCACTTTCGCTGAGCTGGAATCCACTTCGACTTATGACTTTAGCTGAGCAAAAACATGGCGACTATTTACAGTTCCATACGGATAATCGCCGTAATGGCTACATAATGACGTATGACGTTACGCAATTACGTCATTTGCATGCGCGGCGCAATTAAATAAGCAAGTCCAAGCATAACTGGTTGATTTATTTCCTGTTAAGTTTACCAGTTTTGTCTCCCCATTTTTAATCTAAAACTAGACACTAAAGTCTGTGCTTAGACCAAAGTTTAACTAAACTTAACTAAAAAGTCTACTGACTTAGACCAAAGTTTAGATCAAAATGATTAAAAATGGCGCGAAAAAAACTGGTAAACTTAACCGGAAATAAATCAACCAGTTATGCTTGGACTTGCTTATTTAATTGCGCCACACATGCAAATGACGTAATTGCGTAACGTCATTATGTAGCCATTATGGCGATTATCCGTATGGAACTGTAAATAGTCGCCATGTTTTCGCTCAGCTAAAGTCATATGTCGAAGTGGATTCCGTCTCAGAGAAAGTTAAGCCCTAGGGCTAAAGCTGTCTTTTCCATGCAAATCGAACTGACTTTAGCCAGATTAGTTCGGCTCAACTTTGGTCTAAGTAGGTACTTTTGGACTTAAGACTTTCACTGACTTTCGCTGAGCCTAAACTTCAGTCTAAGTACCTACTTAGACCAAACTTTTTAGATCACTTCACTTTTTGACTTAGGTAGGTACTTAGACCAAGCTTAGGCTCAGCGAAAGTCTCAGCGAAAATCTAAATCAAAAAGTGAAGTCACCTAATGTGTCTTTGAATATATGGTACTATACACTCATTGGTTGAAAGAGTGACTTAATGAGTTAGGTAAATTTGTCAGTACACAACTTTTAATGTGATATTTGATATTCGAAGAAGACATCAGCGGTTGCCGTAACGTCAACAGATATCAAACTTAAGGTTGTGTGCTGATGCATTTATATAACTTACGTAGATAATGTGTTTATTTTGGTGTTGGTTTTTTATGGCACATGTTCCCTCTATAAAACCAAGGTTAAGACGACCATGTAGATATCCCCCAACACCCGATGTTTTTTTTGCATAAATCCCATCTATTGTAATCTAAAAACGATTTTATGTAGCGCCAGCCATTGTCACAAATGTTGTGAGTCAGAAGTGATCTGTTAGTGCTGTGTGTGGTAGTCTGAGTTAAACAGTTTGGTTTGTAGTTTTGAAAGCAAATGGGAAGATATTGTTTCCAATAAGCTGCATTTGAAAACCAAATGTGGTATTGTGGTATAATAATGGTAGTAATAGAGTTATGCTGTTTGTAGCCAGAATATAATTTGAATTACTGTTTATGCTTGCAGCGTTTGACAGAAGAACGTAATTCACTGAAAGAAATGGTCGAAGAAATGCGCTGCACACCACCACAACTGCCCGGTAATTGCTTTGTGACATATTGTGAGTTTTGACACTGTACACTGTGTTCAAATAAAAAAATGCTCTCCCCAAAACAAATACATGTAATTCAACAAAAACTTATTGATGTTGTCTTAGAAAATAAAGTAAATGAAGTCAAGATTAATAGCTTCATTAGTTAAGAAAAATGCACAACATTAAATTAATTAAAGGTCTATGGACACCAAAATTAACTTACCATTTTCCTAAAAGAGCACAATTTTGTAAGAATTTTGACAGTAATGTCGTCACCCAGCATTTTGTCAACACGAAAAAACTTGCATTTGAAATTGACGATCTATGAAAACGACGCAGAAAATGAGACACCATGTTGACAGGCTGATGACATCATCGCATGTACCCGTAGTCAACGTAAAATATGCACAGAAACATAAACATTATAAAATCACATTGTTTACCTATGTACTGCTGCAGTTGTCATGTGACACAGTATTTTTTGCCATTAAAAATATTAAAATTAATTGGTAAACAGTGACTGGGTACACGCGGTGATGTCACTTCTGGCCACTGACCTAGATAGATTATTTTGCATAACGTAATGTAACGCCGCATTTTGTTACAATTTGTGCATCATTTTTGTATATTTATAAAGCTTAAATCTACATATTATATATGCATGGTGAGATGTCTGATTCAGACATACATAAATTTCACAAGTGAGTTTGACCGTGGCCATGGACCTTTAACATAGTTCAGTTTCTTGGCTGATGGTGAAGCTTGTTGTCTATCTGTCTATTGTCTGTTACGTGCGTGTTGTTGCTTAACGGTAAATCATGCTGTACTTTTCTGAACTCCCTATCTGGTTTCAAGGGGTGCTGCTTTGTGGCTTTTTGGTGGTGGTCTGGCTCAGCTGATAGCGTCGTTGATTGCATCAACGAAGTTAATCAACACCAGGCCCGGTTAGTACTTGGATGGCTGACCATCTCGGTATGTAACCAGCCACCCAGGTCAACTCAGCCTGGTCATCCCTCCGTGGGTAGGCGCAATGAATACCAGAAAAAAACTGGGACGTAAACAGGCACACCGCGCAATACACTGGCCCCGTATCTATGGTCTCGCAGTGTAAAAACTGGTGTCTGGCTGAGGGCTAAGGAAACGGAGATCAGCGCCGCCCTATGGGCCGTAAGGCTCGGGAAGGACTTTACGTTTTTTTGTGGCAGGGGGAAAGGGTTAAAATAAGAGAAAAAAAGGGAAAGGAGAAGGAGAAGAGGAACAGAGAAGTATAGGGAGTAGCGGAGATTGACCTTGATATGCCATTGGAACACGGCTGTCAATTGCTTAAGGCTGATCCGGAGCCAACTTGTAATACTATGTAATACTATACAATGTTGCTGAACATTGTAGTTCATGGTTTTCCTGCTGAGCCTGGTGATGGTGAAACCTCAAGTGTAGATCTTATGTCATTGCCTCCTCACATACGGTGAGTGAGCCTACAGATTTGCTACAGATTTGGGTTTCTTTGCTCTAGACGCAGTCTTTACTCGCAACTTTGTGCATGCATGGACATGCACTGTTATAAATACTGCTTTTTGAGGGCCGGTTTCTGGATCTTTTAGTTAACTGATCTGTTAGTAAACCGTCTGTTAATTGTAACTCGCCAGTTAAGTTTGTGTGCGTTTCTGAACAAAACCTTGACTGGCTGTTAGCTAACTGATGGTAAACTATAGTTGCTTAGCAACGATGTGCACAGCTCGTGCGCACAGCGGTGACAGCGCTAATCACTTCGCCTAGCACAGGCGGGCATTGTGAATATTAATGAGTGCAAGCACTTGTCAGCCAGCCCACGAGCCAGCCAAGCAATTGCGGACAGCCATTTTGTCTATTCATGAATGGATTTTGTAGTAAAATTTGTAGCAGCAAACGTCTTCTCGTGCGTTTTGAAGACATTGCTATATGGTAAAGTCGTTTTATAGTATCACATTCTTCAATTAACTGCTTGCAAAATGGTACATAAGTTGCATTAACTATGATAACTACGATTGACGGTTAGCTAACTGGCCGATTTCGGCCAGTTAAATTTTTGGCCATTTTGATCGTTGGTTAGTGCAGCAGGAAACGCGAGTATATAAATTTGTCAGTTAACACTAACTTGACCGGCCAGTTAAGATCCAGAAACCCGCTCTTAATAGAAAAACTTTTATAACTTATCTTAACTTACTCTTGGGGCAGGCGGGCTATGACATCTGTTCTGTGCTGAGGTGACATCAGTCCCACCCGATGCTTGTCCTGAGAAAGTTACAGTAACCAAAGTTTAGAGTAAACAGCTCTAAGCCGTAGATGGCTGTGAAGCTGAAATCAGCATTAAAGCTGAAAATAACCAGTACATTGGCACTGGTAGTGTGCAGTATGTTTGCTCTGCTCTTACTTAACTTTTCTTCTTTAGATTTAAAATATTTTGGATCTTTAAAATAAAATTTCCAACAAAACGTATATTTTGGATTTCTGTGTTTGGAAAACTAACAGAAGGAAGCTGTTTTATAACAACGTATAGAACTACCCTCGTACTTCATTTTTTATCGACATGATTTTTCACCAAGATTTTACCTATTGACATTTTTATTAATTTATTAACATCTTTTGATGCTTATTAATTAATTGTGTGATTAATTGCTAATTTTCACAGCAGTGACTTGCCAGTCATACCATTTCGATTTATTGGTTTATTATTTAAAAGGCTACATTTAATGTGTGGCTTGGTGATGTAAGGGTATCATATCAGACTGGTGATTAATGCGAGATTCTGGTTCAACTCCCGTCTCATGCACTGCCAGGTAACGACTCTGGGCAGGTTGTTTCGACACATTTGCCTCTGTTCGCCAGTCAGTATAATTCGGTACTGGTCAAAGGGCGGTGATGCTCTGGAGCTGGGAAGGTAACCGTAGGTCTGGCGTCGCACTGGTCATGCATTACATTACTATCTATCTTTGGGCTCAACGGTCATAGAAAGGGAGATGAGCACATTGCCTACGACTTCTGTGGGGTATGTCACCTTTTTGTACCTTCACCTCTATGTAATGCTGTTTGTCAGGGAGCGAATGGTTCGACTGCAGCACGAGAATCAGCTTCTGAAGATGCAGTCCACATCAGATGAGAACAGTCAGTTGCTACAGAGCATGCTGGATGATGCCAACGCACATAAACACGAGCTTGAGTGCCAAGTTAGGTCGGTACTTTACTCGTGTCTGTTACGATTGTTTAGGGCTAGCCCTGTGATAAGTGTCTCCAAAACGACTATACACAGTGCTATAGTATTGTCTCATTTTTACGTGCAACAGCAGTTATTGCTGTAGCGCGTCTTAGCCATCGCAATTTTGTCTGTCCATCTGTCTGTCTGTCCGTCTGTCACTCGGGTGGATCAGTCAAAAAGGTGCAAGCTATGATCGCCAAATCTTCACCTTCGGCTGTTTGGAAGACTCTAGTTTCAGGAACCGTAAAGCTTTTCCATAAGTTCGAAGAGGGTCACCCTGAACAAGGGTGCTCAGCGAGAGGAGGTAGGAAAAATTTGCGATATCCAGCCGATACAGTGTTGACTGAGTGAGTCACGTCACGCCCTCTTGTGAGTACGAGTAAAACACTATAGACACTATAGCCATGGGTCGTATGGCGCCCTCTGGTGACTGACTTAGACTTTGCACCGCTGCTATTGTGCATTCCCATTTGCGTTAGCAGGGTTTTTCTTGTTTTGTTTGTTATTGTCATTTTGAAAATAATTTTTCGGAGTTTTTTTGTAGTTTTTAGTAGTAGTAAAATGCTGCTCCACCTTTTCTTCTCTTCATTGTTATAGTACATGCATGCTTTTTGGTGAGTGGTGACGTTATTTTGTCTGCGCTTTACTGAGAAATAATAAATAATGTTGTTTTGAGGATCTAATTTGCGGCAGTACTTATTTTAGGGGCTCAATTATAACACTCCCACACGCTGTCTGCATTCTGCCAACACCAATCTTTTGTTGGTTCCACGTGTTCGCACAACCTTTGCCTCCCGCAGTTTTTGCATTGCAGTTTCCACAGTTTGGAACTCACTACCCTCTAGCATCCGCAGTTCTACCTCTGCAGACACTTTCCGTCGCCTCCTTAAAACTCACTGCTTCCAGCATGCCTACTGCTCCCCTAGCGGCTCAGCCAAGTGCCTCAGATTCGGCCACTGGCTGACATTGTGCACTCTAAATATTCCATTTTCCTACTTACTTACTAAAAGCATGGTGGTCTGATGCAATGCAAAGGAGTCTGAACCAGCGAGTGGTGGAGCTGGAAGCGAATGTGAATGATCTGAATGAGGTACAGCAGCGCATGTCATCGGACGAGATCGCTGTCAGCTCCGAAGCCAGACGTCGACTCACTGAGCAGGTACTCCCTAGTTTTTACCTACTTAATTCACTCATAATTAGGGTACACTGATTTTGCAAAATTTAGAGCCAAGCCGAGCCGTGGAATTTGCTCTTTTCCATGGAATTTTGATATTTCCGCGGAATTTCGCAGAAGTTGAGAAATGACTGGTGATTAGTACAGCTATTGGCTTGATTATGTAATTAATAATAGTGGAAAAAAACTAAACTGCAGTTTATACTATGCCCCCATTCTCTATTAGACAGCATTCTGAGATTAATATTGGGTCGTCACTAGCATGTAGCATCGTAGCTTTGTCTGACTTTGTGTGTCTGCTTATGTTGGCTGACAGCTGGAGCGCACTCAGAAATTGGAAGCCACTTTGCTCAAGACACAGCAACAAGTGGAAGACCTCGAGAACAAACTTCAGGTACACACCTTTACCCCAGTCATCGCTGAACTTTAGCAGTTTTAACGTGAATTAGTGGAGGAAATAAGAAGCCCAGCTGTCGCTAGGGTGGGCCGACCATACCACCCATATCTGAATGCCAGCATTTGACTTTCAGTCGCAGAAAGAAAGCAATCTCTCACGGTGACTACAGTCCCATACGCGATGTGATTAACACTGTGGGTCGGCTCTAGTAGGAAGCTGCGGCCTGGTGTACATAAGTGCTGAAACTTTATTCACACATTCGCTGAATGGTAGCCGTTTATTGCAGGGCCTGAATTGATTGGCCGGCATGGCATGCCAACACTTAACACTTTCTTCTGCAATATAATTAGAAGATAATATATTTAATATGGCACAAAATGTTTAATTTGCAACCACTCTTTGTTTAATTATTTTATGCTTTTTATGTTCTTTGAATTATTACGTCGCTCAGATGTAGTAATGGGAGGTGTTATGTTTTCGCTTTGCTTTTTGTACTTTATTTTCCAAAACTGGACAGTGGACCGAGACCAAAATCGGGGAAGGATGACCCTTACCTGGAAGAAATGTAGGCCAAATAACACCGAGATTCGTTGAGGGTTTTTGAGAGAGAGACATTTTACCACATTTCTAATCCAACTTCTTGATTCAGCAATTGTGGACCAAGAAAGACAATCGAACTCACAGCGCCGGGTGGCCTCACATTGAGCCCTTCCCCAAATTTCTAGTTTTTCTACTGATTTTCAGTTAACGCGGATCTGTTGTTTTGATATCTGTGATAGTGGGCTGAGTGATTGTTGACAATGAAGACAGCGAACGTACTGTGGTTTGTCAGGTGAGCACGGATGAAGCAGACAGTCTTAGGTCGTTGTTGACTAAGAAGGAAGCAGACATGAAAGAAATGGAAGACAAGTACAAGAAGTACCTCGAGAAAGCAAAAGCAGTAAGTGGACACGGCTCTCTACTAAAACATCGTTCACAGCATGCTTTGCATTGAACTGTTAAAAGGTTTCATTCGTTGCTGAGTTTCACTAGTGTATTGCGTTACCGGCACTGTTATGGTTGAAAATACCAAATATGTTGTATTTTGCTGATGAAATTTCCACAGTTTTAGCAGTACCAGTGTGCCATCCGTGATGATTCAACGAGGCCACTCACTGCTGTGATGTTAATGCCAGACTGATGCCAAAGCTGAATGTTACTATCAGTAAAAAAATTAGTGCTGTAGATGGGATGACAAGAATGGTATGCTCCCTCAAGAAAAATTGCTGTAGCAATTTCGATATATTTTTCTTGAGAATCTGGCTTAACTTTGCATAAATGTGAAAACAAAAGCCATCGTATTTCATCTGTTATAGAATATTTTTTTGTACAGTTTATGTTTCAGTGAGCTACATAAATTCACCAGATTGCAACTGTTAAATGTGGTGTTGACATCGTTTTAAAGAAATCAGCAGTTATTGCTGAAACTAGCAAATTCGCAAACAAAGGTTGCAATTTTATGAATTTAGATAGTGACTGAGACTTACTTACTCAAAGATTTGTGTTGTTTTTGATGTCAAGCTATCACAATGATATTATTGTGTGAGATTCTCTTAGTTGCTAGGATGGTGGTAATAGCTGAAGATAGTTGGGCTGGATATGTGGTGTAGCAGCAATGTGTTGTGTTGAATCAACAAAGTTGCTTTACACCAAGCCCAGTTAGTACTTGGATGGGTGGCTGTCTGCAGACATCAGGTAAACAATGGGCGACTTCACTTTTTGACTTTTTGCTGAGACTTTCACTGAGCTTAAACTTTGGTCTAAGTAACTACTTAAGTCAAAAAGTGAAGTGGTTTCAAAAGTCTGGTCTAAGTAGGTACTTAGACTGAATTTCAGGCTCAGCGAAAGTCAGTGAAAGTCTTTAAGTCCAAAAGTACCTACTTAGACCAAAGTTGAGCCAAACTAACCTGGCTTAAGTTGGTTCGATTTGCATGGAAGAGATAGCTTTAGCATTTAGGGATAAAATTTTGCTGAGCCGGAATCCACTTCAACTTTTGACTTTAGCTGAGCGAAAACATGGCAGCTATTTACTCTATACGTACGGATAGTTTAGTAAATTAAAGCAGTTTGGTACCAAAAGTAAAAGCCGTAATGACTACACAATGACGTAAGGCGTTACGTAATTACGTCATTTGCGAGCATGGCGCAATTAAATAAGCAAGTCAAGCGTAGCTGGTTAATTTATTTCCTGTTAAGTTTGCCGGCTTTTTTGCCATTTTTAATCGTTTTGGTCTAAGTTTGGTCTAAGACTTAGATTAAAGTTTAGTTGAACTTTGGTGTAAGTACAGACTTTAGCGTTCAGCTTCAGCTTAAGTCTAAGTCAGAAGTCTAAGTCAAAAAGTGAAGTCGCCCAATCTCATTAGTACTAGCCACCCAGGTTAAGTCAGCCTTCTACTCTCCATGGGGTCTTAAATGCATTTGGGCTGAGTAGTAACAAGATGGCGATGGTGAGTGTAGTATTGTAGCTGCTAGCTTAGGCAGATCTGTTGGCTCAGGCTAATCGGCTTAGTCCAAAAGTGAGCAGCAACATGGCGCTTGTTCTACATTTGTTTAACGAACCGGGTGAATTCTTGCATCTGTACTAACGTTGACATTCACTGTTGCTATCACTGGTTGTGTTGTGCCTGGTATTGAGTAGCTGTGTAGAGAGGCCGTGTGATTGTGTGTTTGGTGGTTGTTATGAGAAGGTGATACGTCAGATGGACCCAAAGTGCAACCCACTGCTCACGTCAACTCCGCCCGAGTTCTCGGTACTCAAGAGCCAGCTAAATGACAAGGACAGGCTCATTCAGCAGCTTGAGGTAGTGATCATGGCTTGTGAATAATAATAATAATAATATAGTAATAATACACGATTTATATAGTGCCATAGAGTTTGAAGATACAGAGGTGCTTGTGCTGTTTTGTATATTTTGATTTTCAATATGGACAGGTTGTAATCTATTGGTACTTGCTATAAACAATAACGCGTACTTATAGTGATGACACACTGGCCAGTTCCTGGTGCCCGTTTCTGGTACCAGTCGACTGGCACCAGAAACTGGTCAGTCTGTCATATTTTTCTGATGCCAGATTTCTCTGTTGCCAGAAACCGGCGCTAGATGGAACATGTTGTTTCGTTCCATCACCTTCGTTTAAGTTGCTTTTTTTTTGGATTTTTTTAACAATGTCAATGCTAAAACAGCAGCTATAAGGTCATCATCTTCAAAGTTCTCAAAATCAGAATTCATTTTTGTTTTGTTTCTGCTGGTATCATTTGCCGTTTAAGTGTGTCATAGTTTCTGATACCACATGCGCCGGAAACAGGCACCAGAAAATGGCCAGTGTGTCATCAACTTGAGGCAGGTGTATTACAAAGTTACCACTGGTTTGGTAAATCAGGAAATGTCAAGGAACAGAAAGCATCCTTGTTCAGGACATGTCAGAGAATTGACCGAAGTTTGTGAAATAATGTTGTTTATGGCTTACTTTGTGTTAGGGGCAGCATCAGTGTTTACTATTAGCATATTATTAGCATAGTATTCATGATGCTGCATTTTTGGAACTAGTAAATATTTGCGTTATACTGTTAATACTGTCATGTTTCGTACATTATAGCATGACTTGGGTAATTTCAACATTGTTAAAGAATGCCTCTAAGTGTTGTAACAGCAGGCCCTCTTACCAGAAGTCCAGCACTGCTAGCATACTGACCCAGTTGGTTAAAGCTACTGGCTGTTAGTGGAGCCGGCCATCCAACCAACTCAGGTCATATGCTGACTTTATTGGGTTTAACCCCCACTAGATCAAAGTGCGCAAAAGTGGATGAGCTCCATGCCTTGGTCATTGTATAAGTATTTTTCTTTTTTTGTAGGTAATGTGGGATTAAAATAATCAAGCTGCAGATTTTAGTTACTTGCAGCGGAGAATGGAGAATTATGCATAATAAACTAATAACGCACGTGATTGTGGTACAGCAAGAGAACGAGAGAATCAAACGGAGTCAAGATGCAGAGGAGAAGCTAATGGTTACTGCTTGGTACAACTTGGTACGTTGTTGTACACAGTCTGTATTGTTATAATGATAATTTGTACATCAATAATGATGTTGTGATTACTTAGGGCCCGTTGCACCAACGTCGTTCAACTTTGAACCTGGGTCAAATCTGAATTTGAACCTAGTTCAGTCGTAAATTGCGTTGCACCAAAGCGGTTCAAGCGTTGATCTCCGTTCAATTCTGAACTGCCATCTGACCACCGATCAAATTTTGATCTCG
>Ga0056128_1001207_pt1 | contig 27985 bp, 31 predicted proteins | sample WorMetLIZISLAND2_FD_71113 | JGI IMG/M metagenome (GOLD analysis project Ga0056128, IMG submission 71113) | Marine gutless worms symbiont microbial communities from Max Planck institute for Marine Microbiology, Germany - Olavius geniculatus... ... | reverse complement strand
TGTGTTAAAGTGGTTCCAGTCGTATCTATGTGACAGAATATTTCAAGTCGTTTATAACGGTAGTACGTCGTATACTGTTCACGTCACGTGCTCTGTGCCACAAGGTTCGGTACTCGGCCCATGGTTGTTCATCATGTACACTGCTGATCTCGAAGAGAAGGCTGATGAGCATGGCGTCAACTATCACGCTTTTGCTGACGATATGCAGTTGAATGAGCGTTGTCGTCGCGATGATACGCCGACTGCTGTTGGGAAACTTGAACACTGTGTCACAGATATCAATCACTGGATGTCTGCACACCGCCTCAAGCAAAATACAGAGAAGACAGAATTCCTGTGGTCAGGTTCCAAGTACAGTCTGAGTAAACTCGATGGTCGTGGCCCGGCAATCAAGCTTGGCTCTGACACCATTGAGCCCAGTGGACACGTGCGCTTCCTAGGAGTTATTATGTCGTCTGATTTGAGACTTGAGAAACATGTCTTAGCTGTCAGCGCTAACTGCTTCTTTCATCTCAGACAGATTCGTCGTGTCCGGCAGTCGTTGGATGTCGGGTCGGCTAAAACCCTCGTGCAAGCATTTGTGACATCTCGTGTTGATTACTGTAACGCTGTGCTGGTTGGTGACATGGCGTAGTTGGTAACGCGTCTCAGATGAGACGAAGTTACTCTACGCCGTGCCCGGTTAGTACTTAGATAGGTGACTGTCTACAGTACAGAGCCAGCCAACTAGGTCGACTCAGCCTTCTACCCACCGTAGGACTGTAAAATGAGTACTGGCGGCGGTCAAGGCCATCGCTAGGGAAGAAACGGCGAGTTCTGTGCAACAGTAGGCCCTGTGGCCAGGACTGCAAGTATACCAATCCAGTCGGTTAACGCGGCCGACTTGGGCTGTATGCTAGCTTAATTGAGCTTCGCCCTCGCCGGCTCAAAGTGCCGTCAAAGGGATGAGTTCCCTCGCAATGGACCTAGGTGTCTATGCGGAATCTTCTTCTTCTTCTTCTGTGCTGGCTGAGTCGCCAAGAGTCATAACAGACAAGATGCAGAGAGTGATGAATTCAGCTGCCCGCGTCGTCACTAACACTCAGAAGTACGACAGTGGTTTGTTTCGACTAGTGCAAGATGAGCTCCACTGGCTTGATGTCACCGATCGAGTACGATTTAAGCTCGCAGTGCTCATGTATCGATGTCTCCATGGAACTGCTCCGCCATACTTGATGGACAGTTGTACACTCACAGCAGAAGTCACTGGCCGTCAACATCTGCGTTCTGCCACTCAGCGAAAGTTGGTCGTACCGTGCTATCGATTGAACAGTTTCGGTCGTCGGCGCTTTTCAGTGGCGGGCCCGTCGACTTGGAATTCGTTGCCAGACAGTCTTCGTGACCCAGAACTGAGTCTCGATATTTTCAAACGTCAGCTGAAGACATACATTTTTGCGAATTATTGATGGCAAAATGTATTCAGCGCATTAGAGATCTTTTTGAGTATGCGCTATATAAATTTACACTTTACTTACTTACTTACTTACTACCGCGACGCTAACACAGGCTGCAGAAATGATGCTGCCTGCTGATAACGGCTGCTGCACAAATACGTTCCCGCAGTGCAGGCGACGACTACGCTTAACATGGCGAAAAGCAAGATTAGATTTTAAAATTTCTGATAAAAGTAATTCATTTTTATGCCACATTCTTTCAAGTTTTTTTACTGCAATTTTCTTTCATCAGTTTTCCTGTTTTTTCGTATTGCAGAGGCTCATTTGGACGTTATTTTTCAGTGAAAATGACATTTTCGATAACGTCACGATTACATTAACTACATGTATACCTAGTGAGAAAAAAATTTGGAAAATAAGTTTTAGATGTTTTTAGTTAAACGTATCATTGTAATAATGTGTGCCAAAAATTATAAAAGTAAATTTACATTTGTTAAAGTTATTCAAGAAAATGTATAGACTCCTTTTTTCCGGACACGGTGCATTACAGATGCAGTAAGGCACGATTAGAGTATCGAAGATATATCTCGTGTAGGCTTATACACTGGTAGTAGGCGAAATCGTGCGCAGGACGTCAGAAAGAAAAGTCACAACAGCTTGTAGTTGACGTGGGTCGGAAGCATCGATCTAGTACGATAGCTAAACAATAGCATCTAATGCACAGGCGCCGGCATCATAATGCATTCTGCACCGGTGCGCCAGCTACAGCATACTACTCAAGAGTGCTTGACCGCAGAAATCGACCGATTAAACAATCACACAGGCACACACACGCAGTTCGCGGAGTCGATTACCACGCTGTGTTCTACGACCGCGCTTCTACTGCCGATCTTTAGCACTATTATTATTATTATTATTATTATTATTATCATTATACTCGGTTTATAATGCACGCTAGGTCTTTCAGAACGTGAAGAATCTCAAGTGCAGATAAGGTCACATGTCAGTGGAGGAACGCACGACTGTATAGAGCAGTTTTAAGCCGAGATAAAACGCGGCAGCAGTATAAACAGTCGGGCCGTATATCTCCACATCACGTGACCCATCTATGTCGGCAGTGGTTGGTTGATAACTCCGACATCAGAGGAGGAACAGCAGCGACGAAAGTGGGTTATGCCCCCGTCTAATTCTGACGAGAACCCTACTCTTTGTACCTCTCTCTGACTTATGGGGGATGAGCATCATAAGCTTCCTTATCGGGGTCTAAGCATTTCAAATTCTTTTACTGCATTCTTGACCGTCAAAACGACCTTTTACGTCATAAGTGGGATAACTTTTAGTAATTATTATTGTAAGTCACCATTTTTTCACAAATCCCAAATCGCGTACATTAAAGTCAAATCGCAAAATTATGTAATCAATATACACGCACTAAAATCTGCGATGACTCGAATAAAATCGCGATTTGATTTTGCCCAGCTCCACTGGTCGGCACTGTTCTATACGCGTCGGCTCAGTCTCAGAGTCCCAGATCTAGCTGTGCCTGTGTGAGTCTGAACAACGACGTTTGCATTGTCCACGTATAGCACGACAACATATGACAACGATGATGATAGTGATGACGATGCATTATTTAACGTTACAGTACTTTGAGCACTGCGGCATCTTTGGTAGCGTCCGCACTGCCATGAATTAGCGTCATCTTTGGATACTACAACTGCCTACTAAGTCTACTACTACTACTACTACTACTACTACTACCACTAGGGACTGTGTGTGTTCGATACTACAAGTGGATGTCGAGTGTTCACGTGGCTCTGAACTCACTGCAGCCGTATCCGTTAGCAACCGATGTAATCAAATACAAACATTTAAATGTCAATAATTTCGACACGGCGGTCTGTTCTGCGTGTGCTCCTAACTCGTAAGATAAAAAAACTCAGAAAACAGAATTTGTGTGAACGTTTCTTAAGACATGAGAAAACGGTTGCCAATTTCTAACTCATAAAGTCAAAAGTCAAGACTGCCGCACAATGCATGTATGTCTGCACTGGGCCGACGGAGTTTTCTCATCATCTTAGCTTCGCCCTCGGCAGATGCAGCAGCTGTTGCTAGGAGTATTGTTTACGTTGTCAAGTGACGTCACTCGCACTGCTCTCTGCTCCTCGGACGTCGTCTGCTGTCAGTTTGTCACAATAATTCGTCCGTCCGTTTGACCATCGCATTCTCACACTCGCTAACGATAATTTCAACTGTCATCAGCAACAGTGCGGGAGATCATAAATCACCGAGATATGGCAGTAACGTTGACCGCACTCGTGTGCATGGCGGCGGTTGCTTTGCCCTCAGGTGAGAGTTATTCTGTAATTTTTATCTGTTCCATTGCTATAGCATAGCATGGGACAGATTATATTAAAATCACTTGCGTCTGTCTGTCATTCTGTCAGTCTGTTTGTAAACACTCCTACGGTCGCAATTTTGATTCGATTTTGATGAAATTTTTGCGCAGTGATTCGGAGCCCGAAATGTAAAATCGAGTTTGTTTGGGATAAAAATCTGATATTTCCTTCTTCTATTTTACCCCAATTTTTAAAAAATTGCATTACGGTCTATGGGGAATTCAAAGCGGTATAACTCGGTCCCCGCAAAAGATAGTTGCGCGCTGTGTTTATCTACCCCCTATTTTCGGGCCCGAGCTATCCGACGGTGTCATTTAATTTTTTTTCTCTGTTGACCCTCTTGCCATGGCAACGAATTTTGGGACAAAAATTGACTACAACTCGGCCCCCGTGAAACATAATTGCTTCCTGTTTGCACCTACCCCCTATTTTCGGCCTCGCGCTATCCGGTGGTGTCATTTAAATTTCTCCCCTGCCGACCCCCGTTGCCATGGCAACGAATTTTTGGACAAAATCGACTATAACTCGGCTCCCGCAAAAATGATAATGCACGCTGTTTTCACCTACCCATTATTTTCGGGGCCGAGCTATGCAATGGTGTCATGTAAATTTCTCCTTCTGAAGACTTTTGTTATCATGGCAACCAACCGTTTTTATTCAAAGACAAAAATTGCTGCAGGCTCACAAAAGCGTCAAACGCTGAAACGCAGCTGCCAGGCTATATAGCGTGGCAATGGGACAGATACCTTGTTCTATAGAAGGTAGGCCTATTTCTAGTTTGGCTTAAATTCAAAAATTTTTTGTTGTTGTTTCATTCGCTATTGTCGAGTGTGAGAATACGAGTAGACTACGCAGTAATTCTTATTCGTCTACTGGAGCGTACATGTATATACTATGTAGACTGTGCAGTGTGTGTTAAACAAAAAATGATTGTGTCCAATGTAGTCTTTCATTCTTACCCTTTCAGTTTTGTTTTGTAATAAATTCTTTTACTTCATTAAGACCTGCATGCTGGAATAAACTGCATGCAGCTTTTTGCTAGTTTCCATACTAATCACTAAAACTGGTAGCCTAATGATTAACAATGTTTGATAGTTGGTTTTCAAAAATTTATCACTGGTATAGGGTCTAAGCGTTTGTTTTATCCAATCACATTCTCCGTAGAAAAAACGATTGTTGTTTATATTACAAAAAAGTTGAGCTAATGCTCAAGAGGCGCGCGAAAGTCTATGGCAGTTCCGGTTCAGTAGTTTAGCTGAAAATTGGGGTGTTCACGCTAGGTTAATATACAAATACCAAATTCTCTATCTGGAACGCATAACGGTAGTTCCGTGGCGCCGCCTTGTGAATGATACAGACTTGTGTCGCAGCCTAAAATCGCCAAAAAATTTCATAATACGCCTTATTTTGGCGTTCAAAGTCATCCAAGGTCATTGAATTCGGCGCCAATCAAGAGCCAGTGTACAACTTTTTATTAGTGATTTATAGTAACCTAGGCCCTATCTCGCATCGTTACTAAAATACAGCGATTATTGGCCAAAAATCGCAAATTTTCCCCTCCCCTCTCATTTAGCGCCCTCGTTCGGAATGACCCCTTCGAATTTATGGAAAAGCTTTACGGTTCCTAAAACTAGAGTCTTCCAGGCAGCCGACGGTAAGGATCTGGTGATCCTATCTTTCACCGTTTCTGACTGATACACCCGTGTGACGTACGGACAGACGGACAGACAGACAGAATTGCGATAGCTAAGACGCGCTGAAAGCAGTAGCTGCTTTCGCGCGTAAGAATGCTTCGTTTCGTCTGCTCTATAATGCTTTTTTTAATCGAGAACTTAGCGATTACAATGTTATTGGTGGTTTAAAATAGTTAACGATTAATTTCCGCAGCTCTACAAATCACATGTCGTATCGTTGCCGTGCGTTGTGTGTTTTGTCGTGACTGAAGCTGTAGGCCAGCTGTCGATTGACACGTACGCCGGTGAGCCGTCCAACTCGTCGGCCTGTATCCACATCACCATGCCTGACGTCATCGGCACCGAGGAAGAATTCTCAGTGCGTGGATCAGTGTCTAAAGGCACAGTCAACGCGCTAAGCTTCGACGTTGACGGGATCGGGATATTCAGCCTGACTCAGTGCGACCTTCGCTGGATCAACGAAAGCTACGACCTCGGACTGTCGCATGGAACGTATGCAGTGACGCTCGTCGACTGGACAGATGATCCGAGCTGCAGTCTTCTTGTAGAACACACCTTGGTCGTCGCAGACCCGATCACTGAACTTAACGTCTCAACACTCCCGGATGTCGCAGTCAGCAATGAAACAGAGATTGAGCTGACCGCTTGGGTGGTCGACGGAACCGGCGTTCTAGTGTCTGCTGACTACTATTGTACTACCATCACTACAGTTAGAGGCGGGGCGGTATTCTGGTGTCAGCTGACTGGGGTGACTGCTGTGTGGCGCTAGCGTCGTGCTGCGCTGACGCTGATTTCACTGTCGTCACATTCAGTTACGTCTACGAGACACTCGGAACATTCACAGTCGACGTGATGACCAGCAACTTGATCAGCAGCATAGCTGTGCTCAACCAGACCATCTCCGTCTACCAGCGCATTCATGATTTGGTTATATATGGCAACAGTTCCGTGCTGGCACCGCCGGGAACTGGAGTCTGGGTCATAGCGGCAGGACCCTCTCAACTTCCGCTAGAAAACATCGTCTGCGTCTGGAGCATGGGATCACACTACGCCGACGTAACCAGCCACGCCGCAGTGCTTAACTCATCAGTGTCGCACGAGATAAGCTTCGGCTTCGCACAGCAGGCGGATGTCGGCACACAAGCTATTCACGTCAACTGTTCCAACCCCGTCTCCAGTCAGAATATGACGACAGATGTCTCCGTCATTTGGGACAACGTCACTCTGGGTGAACTCACTTGCAACAGCTCGACTCTGTGGAATCATTCAATATCTTGTCAGCTGACCATCGTTCGCTTCGGCACTGGAGCGTGCTTCGAATGGGACATGGGCGATGGAGAGCCAGTTTTCTATTACCAGGACGCATACTGCGCTGTCTACGTTCCCGCAGCTGCTTCGGCAAACTACGTCCAGGTATTTTTCGGCGAGTGGCTTTCGTTGCAACAAAATCTACGTCTGTTTTCATGCCAGTATACTATTGACACTATACATTGCATCCAAATTAGAATAGCTCACTTTGTTTTCGTTTATAATAGGCCTAATATTACATTAACATGCAATATGCAGCACACGTTTTAGCTACCTAATGAATCTTAAATTATAAATGATTTTTCAAAGACAGTGCCAAATGTGAAAATTTGGCCGCCATTTTGTTTCAGCAAATCAAAGGGTCAAAATTCAGTCGTGCTAAAATCCAGTTTTTAGTTTTTAGCTCATAACAAAGTGCCATTAAAATCTTATGGAAAGTTTTTTTTTCTGAGAAATAGTCTTAATTTCAGAATGGCTGAAACGATCAAGAGTAAAAGCAACTGGCAGTTTTACTTTTAGTATACTAAAATTAGATTAATCGCACATAAAACCTTCAGTGATCGTCCTGCGGTTGACAGTGATCGTCGTTTTGATGTTTGTTACTTGCTGAGAGCAGATATCGTCGTTGGACAATGTCATCAGTCGTCAATACGCATACCACGGCAACTACGGACTTCACGCCGTGACCGTTCGCGGCTTTAACCTAGCAAACAACCACACTGTCGATCTTTATACTTACCTCGCAGGAAAGGACAGAAAGCTGAATTGATTTAGGTAGTTGTTATTCTCCAGCAAACAACGACACTGCATCAGCTAAAGTCGATGTGATTGAATGGCCGACACAACAACAACAACAACAACAAATACTACTACTACTACTACTGCTGCTGTTACTACTACTACCGCCGCCGCCACCACCACCATCACTATTACTACAGCTGACATCGATGTGGTTGAGTGGCCGTGTGAGCCACCCAATGTCACTATCGGCGCTGGTTTCATCGATCCAAGCTGTCCTTTCACGGTCGAGGGTAAGGACGGTTTCATGGTAAACGCCAGCTTCTCTGTGGACTGCATGAAGAGCGAAGCGTTCATTGCACACTGGGAACTGCGCGCATCCAACCAGGCACTTCTGAAAACACTGACGAATGCTACTCGGTTAGTCAGTGAACCATACGCTCTACCAGCGGGACTCTACCAGGTGATCGTTACGACATCAGACCAGCAGCAGCAGTAGTAGTAGTAGTGTCGGCATGTGATCGTTACAGCGTCGCTGTGGAGCAGTTACTTCGATCTGTCCGACATGACGGTGGTTGTTACTTACTTCGTCAACGTCACACTGAGCGAGTTGGTGGCGGGAATTGAAGGCAACATCAGCTTCATCAGCGCCGCTTTCAACGAAACTGTCCATCTGTCTGCCTACAACTTGACCTATGACCCCAGTGTCCCTTCCACCAGCGACAAGTCCGGTATGGTTCTAGCCTGGCGCTGCAAGCGATCCAGTGAAGCGTGGCCGGCACTGCTGGTGACTCAGTCTTACGTGCCTTACAACGGAACGCACGGCGCCGGTTGTTTCGGCGACGTCGGTCCCGGTCTGCTGGATTTTGCCGGCGGACACTGGGACCTCGTCACTGAAACCAGCTATTTGGAACCTCTGGTCAGCTATGACTTCCAGTTTCTGGTGACCAAAGACGTCCGATCAGCGACGGCAGACGTCACTGTCTTTGTGGAACAGCCTCTCGCTCCAGTCATGGGATTTAGGTCTGCTAGTTTTACATCGTCGCACAGTTTATAGATTAAATTATTACGGCAGAAAAACAGTTTGGAATTTTTTTGTAACTAACTTTGTTCTCTGCCCTCTGCACTGTAGCGAAATTCTACGATAACATTTCTAGACGTTGTTTTGTGCAAAAGTTATTTTGTTCAAGTTCACGTTTAATCCAAAATGTATTTTAGCACTCCAGGGGATTTAGTCTAAGTCAGGGCAGGGCCTCGTATCAGTTTTTTCTAGCTGTTTCCAAACGCGTTTTTGTTTTCTAAACTCTGAACTAAATTTAGGGATAAATCCCGGAAAACGGAAAATTGGGAGCGGAAAGAGAAAAGGAATAGAGAGGCGAAATAAATAAGAAAAAAGGAAAATGGGGCTGGGAAACTTGCTTTAAAGTCTTAGTAAAGTAAGTAATACTAAGTATGTAAGTAAAACGTAAATTTATTTAGCGCATATTGTTAAATTAACCTCTAATGCGCTTGCCACACTAGTACTGACTGCACAGAATTGTTTAGAAGAACTGTTTGAAACTGTAAATGTAAAAAAGAATTGGACGATGACCATGATCTGACGTCGTTGACGTTTGCAGGTGCGAAGAGAATTGCAACACTCACGTCAGAGTCGAGAACAACTTGACACTGCACGCCGTCTGTAGTAACTATTGCTGGTCACACGTTGGACCGACGCTGTCGTACGAGTGGAAGCTGTTCGAAGGCGGAACATCTTTGGATAACGCGTTTAGTGAAGTCACAAACTTTGACAACTTTTCTACAGGCATGATAGGAACATTACTTAGCTTACTGTTCGTGCTTCGCCCGTGTTCACCGAGATTGATACACTTCTGCACTACGTACAACGCGCTCGTGAGAGTGCAAAATATAGCCACCAACTAATTTTTTTACCAAATGATAATTTAATGTTGTCTGCCAAATTGAAAGTTAGTAACTTTAGCCGTTTTGGTGCTGTTGGCATTTAGCGTGAAAAAAATTACTTTAGGGGTCACTTGACCCTGGCCATTTGTTCGAAACATTTTAAAAAGGTTATATCAGGACTGTCTCTGGAGACATGTACTTATACGTCAAATTTGAAGTTTCATACAGCTGTAAGTTTTCTGAGCATATTAGAATTTAACGCCCGCTGCTCTGCGCACGCAGTACACAGACAGACAAATCCAATGAAAAGATTATCTCCGTTATTCACCCCGTTTACTTGGTGGAGATAATAAACAGACATGCAAGGTTGGGAAAGAAACTGTCTGAGACCGATCCGTTCTACTATTTTTCCTTCTAATTTTGCACCCATTATTTTCTCCCATACCGTGCCGCTCTCTTTTCCTGCTTCAAAATTCTGCTGAGGAGTCTGGGAGGGTTGTAAGCTACATCAGCACCGTCAGCGGGTCGGGACGCGGAAAATCGCATTTTAAGTGCTAAGTAGTTCGTTTGCAGCTGATTGTTTTATTATATCAGAACGTGTTGTGCGATGTTGGCGCATGCATTGTTAGGTGCATCGTGTCAAGACAACTGGCATTACTACAGAGGCAGCTGCTTCTACGCGTCGGAGACGAAACTTGACCAGTCGTCAGCTCGCAGCGCGTGTCAGGCCGGTAACTCCGGATCGGATAGAAGGCTGAGTTGGCGTGGGCTGGCAGCGCGTGTCAGTCGTACGGGGCAGAGCTGGCCAGTGTTGGCGATGAGCGGGAAATGCAGTTCGTAGAAAGCATTTCGTGAGTCGCCGTCACTCGCTGGCACTCAGCGGGTGCTTGCATGTGTGATAAAACCTCGCGTGTCAGAGAACAAAGCGGGGCGATGTACAGTGCAGCGGTCAATAAACTCGGGTTTGGCAGCGCCAACGCACGAGTTGATTCACAGCTGCACATTTTTTGTCGCATGCGAGCTTTGTCGCACATGTACTGGCACCCCTTTAGCTGTATATTTTAAGCAATGTAAAAGTTGACTTTCGAAAGTTGACTTTCGAAAGTTGACGTTTCAAATAATTGCTTAATGGACAGCAATAATAGTTTTTAATCTGCAACAGAAATTGTACGAAATTATGTATGAGAGAATTGAAGGTTGGCTTGGTGGCGTAACGGAACGATAGTGCGTCGGACGTACAATCAACAGGTTGTGGGTTCGACTCGCGGCCGAATCGCTGTCAAGTGGTTACTACTTGGATGGGTGACTGTCTGTGGACAAGTAAACCAATAACCGTAACAGTATACAACCAACCTACCAGATCAACTCAGTCTTCCATCCCTCCGGGATAGGTAAATCGAATACCGGCCTGTCTGGCTGTGGTAAAGGCGAAGCCGTTTATCTGCTTTGGGTGGCAAGTAACACTGTGTGATCCCGCATGGAAGGTGACGTTTCTAGGTTCCCATAAAGAGCGCATAAACACTTTTGACGTTTTCTGACTGACGACTGTGACTGGACTGCGACAGTTCTGTGATATGAGCGCAGAAAATCGCTGAACACGCACGCTTACTGGTTCGGCTTATACAAGCTGACGGCGACGCGTGACGGTGCAACTGCTTGGTACGACGGGAATCCATCAACTTATAGAAACTGGGCTACGCTGGAGCCAAGTCAGGCAACTACGTGTGTTCGCTATACGAAGAACGGGTTTGTGGATTGGACGTGCAGCGAAAAATTCTACTACATTTGCAAGAAACCCGTCGGTAGCGAATGTTACTTTTGCTCATTATTCGGTTTGTTGGTTTTTCCATTTTTACGCGCGACAGGTTGCATATGTATATTCTATAACGCGTGAAATTAACCATCGCAATTCTGTCTGTCTGTCCATCTGTCTGTCCGTCCGTCACATGGGTGGATCGGTCAAAATGGTGCAAGCGAGAATCATCAAATCTTTACTCTCGGCTTCCAGGAAAATCCGTTAAGCTTTTCCATAAATTCGAAAGGGGTCACTCCGAGCGAGGCCACTACATGAAAAGGAGGTTAAAAATTGAGATTTTTACCCAATAAGTCACCGTATCTCAGAAACGGTGCGAGATAGGGCCTAGGTTACTATCACTATTAGGATACACACACGTTCGACTGACTCCAAAAGCAATGACCTCGGATGAGCTTGAACACAAAAAAAATAAAGGTTTTATTGTTTTTGGCGATTTCGGGCTGCAAAACACATGTCAAGAACGAATTGCGCCGAAATCACTCGAGATAGATCAAGACAAACAGCACATGTAATTTTCAGCATTAAACGTAGACTTCAACAGTCCTTTCGATCCTTTTGGTTTAAGGTCTTTAGTGCACGCGGGCATCAAAAGAAGGCGTTAAAAAGTGGTAATTTTACTGCTGTTGCATACTTGCAGGGCCTTATTTAAGGAGAGGGTTAACGCGTTTAAACCCCTCCCGAAATGGCGGGTTAGAAGTTAACGTGACAACAGAGAAAGAAAAAAAAGAAAGAAGGGAAAAAGATGGAAAAGTAAGAAAAGAAGAAAAATGCCAACTCCTCTTCCCCGAGCAAAAATTCTGGCTACGGCCTTGAGCTGTTGACTCGTCTAGCGTGAAAACGGTTGCAGGTAGACAGACTTGCTGCTTAGCGTAACAAGAACTGCTGACGGGCTTTCAAGGGGGTATTAACACTGATGACCTTGAACGACCTTTAACCCCGAAAATAAAAATTTTTAGTGATTTTTGCGATTATCGGCTGCGGCACAAACTTCAAGAATGAATTGCGACGAAATGGCTGGAGATAGACCAAGACAACCTGCGAACAGTAACTGCTATAGGCTGTCGAGCGTCTCCGCATTAGCTCAAATTACTTGCAATTACCTGCCCCACACGAACTATGTAATGCATGGGACACCCATGGTCTTTTATTGTAATTGTGGCATTATAACCTGTAGATAATATGATGATAATATACGGGTATATAATGTGCAAAATCGTTGCCATTTGTCAACTATTTTCAAACAAATATGTATATATAGGCCCTATATTTGGAAAAAGAGTTGAAGAAAAGATTAAAGATTGGAGTAAGAATTGACAATGTCGATGGGAGATATTACTTAGTAAAATTTAATAGAAAGGGGTAAAAATTAGTTTAAAAATAGTAGGAAAAGAATTTAGTTTAAACCTAGATAAAACCTAGAAAATTTAAATAATAAAATAACTACCAAAATTAAACCTGCCATTTTTCAGTAGTTTATTTTGCATTCCGCTACTGTTTCCATTTTATCTATGTCGAATATTTGTCCGTTGCAGTTAGTCGGTTAATGCACTAGATACTGGTGGAGTGGCTAAGCGAGTACGCGTTACCAGCCTGCACACTGTCGTTTGCTTTATGACGCACGACCGCGCCGAAAGTTGTGAAAACTGTCGACTTACCAGCGCAGCTGAGCTTGATTTATAGGGTGTTTACACGATCCAACAAACGTCCAGCAAATTTCCAGCAAACGTCCAGCATTACGGTTGCTGGAAGTTTGCTGGACGTTTGCTGGATCGTGTAAACACCCCCATTAGTGTTAGAGATAACTTTTCGACTGAATGATTGGTTGATCGACTGTGTTTGCAATGCACTGAACAGCAGGTACAAACAGCTCGGCAATAACAGTGATTGGCTCCTCGCTGTCCAACGCTCGCTACTACAAGCTTGTCACGTCACGGTACAACAACAACAACAACAACAACAACAACTACTACTACTACTACAAGCTGGTCGTCTATGCTAACACGTTCAAGTCTGCCATTGGCTCGGCCGAGTATGTCTTCATAGCTTCGTGTGCTCCGTCAGGGGGCACGTGCTTCGTCACACCCACGGCCGGTACGAATTAAGTCTAGTTTCCATCGAACACAACGCACGCAGCGTACGTAACGCATACGGTTACGCTATAGGGCGTATTTAAGCCCCGGTCACACCAAGTGCACGCATACAGGACGCCCGAGAGGAACAATATTAGTTGTGCGTCGTTGTGCGCCAAACTTTTGTCCATATTTTGGAGAAGCTACAGCCACTAGTTCGCAACGAATGTACATCGATACTGCTAGTGCACTGGGCGTATACAGGGCGCATACTCAGCGTGTGCATTGCGTAGGGCTACATGCTAAAAATACAAAGAATTCGGGCACATCCCAGGTGGTTGTCTTTGGGAAGTTTGCAAAGAGAATCAGCATCGGGGAAGCCTAGATAGTAGGCACTGTAGAAGCACTGTAGATCTGAGCGTTTCATGCTGACCCCATATACCACCGATGTCTGCTCAGATAAACTTGCAGTCAGCATCTACGAGTGCCATAAAAACAACGGAGTAGAACCCTTTGTAGTTGTGATTGTTGTAGTGCCTAGTATATGGAAACGTTGTTTGAAGGACACTTGAAGTTGACGTGCTTGTCATCAATTTCACCACAAGTATGGGGGAAGTTCAGCGTCTCCATGGGTTTTCGCTACATCTCAGCCGACGAACACACAACGAATACCGAGCGAGTGCTCCGCGTGTATCGCGTGTATTTATTAACGAAACTAAGAAAACTGGGCCAAAGTTTTTTAAGAAACGTGACGCAATTTTTGCCCTTTGATTATGCTGGGCGCATTTTGCACGCGTTTGGCGCCAATTTTCGACATACCCGAAGTGGGATTAGAGTCCGTTTTCAATGCGGTCGGGCGTGTCGTGTCTGCAGATGCACACTTAAGGTGTGCCGTTTTAGTACGAACTTCTACTTTCTGGTGTGTGCAATTTTTGCGAATGTTGAATGTCGAATGTGGGACCTAACTAATTGACGGACGTTACATTTTCATGAATTTCACTGGGCGATTCTGTGCGGATGGCAGGATTTGCTCTAATGGAAGTGTTCAACGTGCGATGCACGGGCTGGATCAATTGTCTCGGAGTTGACAACCACCTACTTACCTACAATCACTACGTGTCGTACATGAACGTGGGATCAAACTTGCTGTTCTACTCGGGTCTCAACTCGAGCGTCAGTCTTTTGTTTCCAGCCGGAGACGAAAACGACGATTTTAGGACTCGCATGACGGTTGTCGTCAGAGACCATTCCCTGTATCTGTAATAGTAGTAGTAGTAGTAATTGTTGTTGTTGTTGTTGTTGTTATATGGTGGTAATGGTGGTGGTGATGGTGGTGGCAGTAGTAGCAGTAGTAGTAGTTGAAGAAAATGATGGTTGTCGTCCGCAACGCCCCTAGTTACGGGTCCACGTTCGTCGTCTACCCCATCACCGTATGTTAATAGGCTCCTGATATGCTATACTCGGCCTACTTCACAGTCTACTAACAGAATAAATTTATGTCTATCATGGGGGGGCGGCGTAAAGAGGGCGGAACGTAGGTAACGTTTGGAGAGAACTCTTGCCCATTTCTAGCCAACTACTGTATCTTGGGCATGCAGCGGCCAGCTTCGTAAGCTTTTCTTGCGAGGTCTAGTAGGGGTGCGAAGAATGCGTCCTACTACTACTGCTACTGCTACTAATCAGATCAGTTGGACTGGGCGTCGCCACAAACCACAATCACGGCCACTCCAAAGATTGCAAAGCGCTATTGGTTACGAGTCTGACTCACATAGGGCTTATAACCTATTGCGCTGTATCAAATACCGGACCGGTCAGGACCTCTTCGCTTGTACGTTTACCTTCACGTTAAACTTCATTTAATTGTAAAGAATGTTTGCTCGTCTTTCTCAGGTGAAGCTGCCGTTTGGACTCGAATACAAAGTCTACGACAAGATCCTACCGTATCTGGCTACGCTGGAAAACCCGCTGGATATTTGCGCTATTGTCACTGCATTCTTTGAGACTCTTAACAGCATAACGACCATTAGCAGTAGTAGAAGCCTGGTAGTTGTAGTGGTAACAAAGTGTAGTAGTAAACTGTCAACAGCATAACGATGCACCGATCGACTGCTGCTCGCTTCCAACACCCTCGAGCCAATCCGTACGACAGGCCCCGGCTCAGTGTGAGTACTATATACCGCACTGCTAGAGTGGTTAAGCGAGTACGCAGTACCAACTTATACCACTCCACACAGTGCGGTGTCGTACTTAAACCAGGCTCAGGTCGCATAGAGCGTCGTTTTTATGACGAAAGACTGCAGCAGAAACTTGTAGAAACAATCCCAGTGCAAGCTGAATGTGATTTCAATAGGCCTATATCTACTGTTGTATTTTAATGATAACAGTAATAATAATAATATTAACTAACAAGAAATATTATTATATTGTGACCAATCTAATGTACTTCTCGCACGCATTATTTTTCTTTTGTATTCTTCTAAGAGCTTTTTGTTCTTTTCGGCTTGTACTAGAAACCCGGCGTATAATTGAGATCCATTTAATATTATACTCATAGCAACTGGCGTCGAGGTCGTTAATGGAAATTGTCTCCCCGAAGTTTATAAAATATTGCCCAATTTTTACGCGCGAAAGCAGCTACTGCTTTCAGCGCGTCTTAGCCATCGCAATTCTATCTGTCTGTCCGTCTGTCCGTCACACGGGTAGATCAGTCAAAAACGGTGCAAGATAGGATCAATAAATTTTCACCGTCGGCTGCCTAGAAGACTCTAGTTTCAGGAACCGTAAAGCTTTTTCATAAATTCGAAAAGAGCCACCCCGAACGAAAGCGCTAAATGAGAGGGGGTGGACAAAATTTGCGATTTTTGGCCAATAAGTCGCTGTATCTCAATAACGGTGCGAGATAAGGCCTAAGTTACTATTAATCACTAATAGGAAGTCATACAGTGGCTCTCGATTGGCGCCGAATTCAATGACCTTGAATGACCTTGAACGCTAAAATAGAGGGTTTTATGGATTTTTTTGGCGATTTTGGGCTGCGACACTAGTCTGTATCATTCTCAAGGGGTGGCGCCACGCTACTTCGTTATGCGATCCAGATAGAGAAGTTGGTATTTGTATATTAACTTATCGTGAACATCCCAATTTTCAGCTAAACTACTGAACCGGAACTGCTATAGGCTTTCGCGCGTCTCGTGAGCATTAGCTCAAATTTCTTGTAGGAACTTAGAGGAAAAAATTTCCAATAATGGCCGATGACGCTAGTTGCCATTTGTCTTGTTATACCTTAACGCATGCGTCTATCTGGCACCGTTATGAAGATATGGCGCTTCAAAGGCAATGGGGTCACGTGACGTCATTGGTCACGTGACTATTCGACTCGCGGCGGTCGACTTCCTATGGGTGGTCCGTTGTGACCATGCGCCTATCTACTAGCACAGTTATGGAGATATGGCCGTTTGAAGTTCTTCCAGGAAGGCTCTTCCAACAACAGAGGTCGGTCGTAGGTCGGTCCAAAATATTACACTGATCTCTTCGCTACGTTAGGAACGTACCGCGCGAGGAGTAAAAATGTGTCGGCTCAGTGCCGTCTGCCTACAGCTAACCGTAACCCAGCCCATGACTTTGACTTTTGAACTGAAAATTGGCTCACCGATTACTACTGCCGTATGGAACGTTATGGCTTTGTTTATATACGCCATTTATTTTTAGCCCGCATGGGACGGACGAACAAATGAGCAAGACCCGTAATGCGGCCTATTTCGAGGGATACACAAATGGAGCGTATTGCGTCTTTACTTTTAAGGGACTTTTGTAATTTCTGGCATGTTTAAATTAAAGAACTCCGCAACAAACCACCACTGCCACTAAGCATACTACTACACTGCGTATATCGTATTGTAGACGGTGGCAGAAAACGCGCTAGCGACAGTAATCGCAAGAACGCAGAAAGACAGAAAAGAATTTCTTCGCAGAGTTGACGTAAGTAAAACACATAGCCTCGGCGTACTGTCAGTTTGTCAACGAATTTGCACCAAAAAATTCTTATAACGTTTCTATTTTAATTTGTTACAGCAAGATGAGCAGATATTCTTTACAGTTGAATAACGTTTAATGGTGTGCATAGTTTTTTTTTTATTGTAAATCCATCGTATAGTTACGGAGCTTTACCTGTCATATGAGATCACACAATGTTACCTGCCACTCGACACAGGTGAACGCGCAGCCCCGATTCCAAACCGAATAGTAAAAATTTATGACTGCTTTTCGGCTAAGTGACAAAGACAGTTTGTTACTAAAATTCTTTTTCTAAATCCTTTTAATTTGCAGTAGAGCCTAAATTAATTACGCTTGTACAATGTTAATAAGTATTATAAAAAACTTGCATATATAGCTGGAGAAACAAAATGCACAAAGTGGACTGAATATAAGCCGGGAAAAAACGAAGGCCATGGGAATCACCCAGCGCTCATCACCACAGCCAATAGCCATTGCACAAGGGAACATAAAATATGTAGAGAGATTCACCTACCTGGGAAGTGTAATATCTAGCGATGGAGATGTTGAAGCAGATATTAACACTCGACTGGCAAAAGCAGCAGCAGTCTTCCGACGACATGACAACGTGTGGCGATCCAGCGCGCTTAGCCTCAAGATTAAACTGGACCTCTACACCTCTCTCATTGTCTCTACAGCCATATACGTTAGCGAGACTTGGAAGAGTACAGCTAGAATATGTCAGCAGCTGGACGTCTTTCACCAGCGCAACTTACGGATGATTCTGGGCATTACATGGAAGGACCACGTGACTAACATGGAGGTGCTAAGCCGGACTGGGCAGCGAAGATTACAGGACATTGTAGCACAGAGACGACTTCGGATGGCAGGCCATATCATCAGGATGCCACCTGGACGACCAGCCAATCACGCCACGTCATGGACCCCCTCGTGGTAATGGCAGACGACAAGGTCGTCCAACGAAAATTGGCGGTCTATATTTAAAGAAGACCTGGTGGACCGAGGAGTCGATTGGAACAGCGTCCGGGCTGTGGCTACGAACAGAAGCAGATAGCGAACTCTTGCTACCCATTGTTTTGTCAAGGACCGGAGGATCTAAGTGCTAAGTAAGTGCTAAGTATATAGCTAGAACAAAACATAGTTGTAATAAAATATTTATGAATCTTATTTATGTTTTAAACGCGTTATTATTTTTTTGCTATTTTTTAACTTTTAAAAACTTTTAAAAACGAACATGACGTTAACCGAACTTATAATACTAAAAAAATTTAAGAATAACGCATACGCAATAATCATATCACATGAATAGTATACTTATGTGTGATGACAAAAATATGAAAAAAATATATCGTGAACGAATGGAGACAGAAATACTTTATGAAAAACGTATTATAAAAAATAAATTCAGCGAATAAGTCAAGAAAAAATGGTAGTTTTCCAAATTTTTAAGATTGTTTTAAAAATGTGTTTCAACTTGCAAAGTTTTTTTTGAAGTGCACTAGATTTGTAGCATGTTGTGCGGTGTTAGATAACTTCTCAGTTGGCTGACTCGGTCATGGCGGTGCCTGCAGAGTCAATTGAAATTGTGACGCAGCGATACTATAGCGTTATAACACACAACAACAACCAATAACAACAACAACAACAACTACTACTACTACTACTAAAACTGGCAGTAGTAGTAAGCGATACCAAAGCGTTATGACAATCGTCGCTAACAGAACCCTGATCACCTGTCACACTGCAGTAAGTAACTGTCAACTGCTGTTATATGCGGCCCGCCTCATTTTTGATCTTTAGACTTGAAAATTGGCACATCGGTTACTTCAAACGTTCACAACAATCAACTTCTAAGGCTTTTTTGCGTTATTGATTTAGATTCCTGTATGGGATGGCAAACGGACCGATAAACGGACAATGGCATATATGCGGCCCATTAGGACGGACGGATAATTAGCTAAACTTGTTGATAAAAATACTTAATGACTTTCTACTAAATAGACCTAGCTAATTTACAACCTTTATTAAAACCAATTCGTTAATGTATCAGCAACTGTTGAAAATAAAAGTTGTGATTTGGCTGATGTAGGCATAGGCTATGGCCACTCTCTGAACCAAATTACAAGAAAAAATTAAGCTAGGTTAAATAATTTTATAAACGAATAAATAAATGAGTAAATTACTAAATAAAAAATGAACTAATAAATTGATTGATTGATTGATGACACTGGCCATAATCGTTTGCAATGAATTCCATATTTGCATTCAAATAAAGTGAATTTAGTGCTATTTACAGATGCTATACGGTGTCAGATACATAATTGTATTAGACGACATTATTGCGTATATGGAACGTATAGACGGTGTTTTTTGTATTCCAGAAAAAGTTGTCGAGTTACGTCGATTCACTTGCCGATGAAATTCTGTCGGGAAAGTTTGGTTTTTTCCCTGACCAACCGACTCTGCCAGAGCTGATACAAGCGACTAAAGGTAAAGATTTGTCTTATACTGTTATGTCGGCGGAAAATGCTTGGGTGTTCAATTTCAAATTTCAACTTACGCGTTCCCAGAAAAAAAATCCAAACATAATTTCTTAATTTGTTGAAAAGGAGCGTGGATAATGTGACAGACCTCATAGTTTTCTACGCCTATTAGTATTTAATTATTAACTAACAAAGTCACAAATGCGTTTAGGCCTATATGTAAAATACCAGCTTCTAAAAATTTCATATGGCGGAGATATACAGTCTCACGAGCGGCTTCCAGTTTGACGTTTGTCTGCGCATGTTGCTTGTGTAGCGTTTATGGGAGCGGGTGTCGGTCTGCTGTCAGTGGCTAAGCAGTTGTCACAACTCATGCGTGTTGTAGTAGCCGAGTAGTTGTAACAGTAGTGTGAGTACTAGGCCCCTAGTAGTAGCTAAGCAGTTGTCACATCACGGTGACCCACATGGCAATGGCGACCCAACACCGGAAAGCTACGTACGTGCGTCTAATACTTTACTCCACCCTTTACTGCGGACCGTTACGCGGCCATCTTAATAGCCCAGGCCGCGTTACGCGTCTTGTCCGTCTGTCTATCCGATCGTCCGTCTGTCTCGCGCGAACCATTAAATCACTCGAAACCGACATTGCGCAGAAAAATCAAGACTGATGCGAACATTTCCTAGGGCATTGGTACTAATATTCGATGTACAAGTTTACAGCGCAAAAAAGTGAAAGATCAAGTTCACCGGACGTCAAAATCTCCGTATTGATTATGAGCGGTATTGAAACAGCATCTGTCTCGATCAGCATGTGCCGCCTAAAACCTTGTTTGATTGCAATGACAGGCTGCGGCGCAGGAGGTTGCACGAAAGGTGCGAAAAACGTTGTCGAAGATGTCAGACTTGTTAGCGGACAGGTTGACTATTGGAAACCCAACGATTACCGTCAGCCTTGGCAAGATGAGCCTTGAGGTGGGACGTCTGCGTGCCAGGCAATTTCGGCAGAAAGTCTTCACTTCACACGTCGGCACTCTTAGAATTATCGGCGAACTTGACGTTCACCCCGACACGTGCATCATTGCAAAGGTTTGCTAAACTCTTGTCTCGTGCGTATTAGATGAGAATGTTTTTGCGGTGTAAGTTCTTAAAATATTCAAAGGGTAGAGGTTTTTTAATAGAAAACCCATGTTAGAACTACGGAGCGTCACCTGCCATATGACAGTAAGATCACGCAGTATTACATGCCACGGTCGTGATGATGATGCACTATTGCGACAGTGAAAGGCGGGCTGCGTGGCGTGATTGGAAGTCGGCAACAGTGTCAAGGACGAGGTCGTCAGCGTCCTCAATCCCAGCCAGACACGACGGTACTCGGGTTTAACTCGAAGATATGAAGTAGTAAAGTTATGGCTCTGACTTGTGCTATTGTTGCATGCAGTCGATGATGTCGACTGTGAATCCGTACATTGGCAACTCGACTAGAGCAGTACGGATTAGCACTCCGGTGATCTCGGCGTCAGCGAAGCATTGCGACGACAACACGGACAAGCGACGCAGACGCCGAGCTACTAACAACAACAACATCGGTCTGACTCAGGGTTCAGTCACACTGGTGGACGCAAACATCCCACCCAGCGCGTCCGGTTTGCTTGTGAAAGCAACGCCGAAACCCGAGAACCAGGCAATCGCCTTCAGCCAGTTCACACTGACCAGTCCAGCGATTATGTCTGCAGTTGTATGCTACCAATGCTACAACAACTACTACTACTACCACTACTACTTCAGTCACTTGACACTGACCAGTCCAGGCAGCGTGCCTGTAGTGGCACAAGTCGTTCCCAGTCAGCCGAGCCAAGTCCACGTGTTTATACGACGAGATGCCCTGCCCTCCAGCAATGACTGGGACTGGTTGCTGTCATGGAACGACACCAGCAACTATACTTCATGTAGTAGTTACACGTGTAGTAGTTGTGTACTTATGTTGGTGTAGTAGCTGATGGTGTAGTAGTTGTCGGTGTAGTAGTAACCAACAACTATACTTTGTACATTGCAGCCGAGATGACAAAAGACGTCATTCACCTTTACGTCGGAGTCCAGTCCAGCGACGGTTTGTTGTGTTTGCTCACACACTGTTACACTGTTACAATTGCATTCGATAGTAGATGACAGTTGAAAGTTTTCACGCACTTTTCCTGCCGTGGGTTACAGACTAGCAACTGACTGCACGTTCGCCCAAGTCTTTAAAACACTAATTCATATACGAAATATTTTCCATTTATACGATCGTATATAGGCCTAAGCCAGCATTTCTGCGCAGTCACCATTTACTCTGCTCTCGATTTGTACGCGCGACAGCAGAATGCTTCGCCCGTCTTAGCTATGGTCTAGGCGTCTGTCTATCTGTCCGTCCGTCCGTTCGTCTGTCTGTCACACTGGGTATTGTGTCTACACGGTGCAAGCCAGGATTACAAAATCTTTACTATGGGCTGCCACAGAGACACTGGTTTATCATGACAAAATTTCATGCCACTGAGTGAGGGGATTCCCCTCGAACGAAGGCGTCAAAGATAGATACCCGGTAAAAAGTTATTTTGTTGATATTGGTTCATCTAGTGTAAAAAAAAACGGTTGCAGGTAGGTACAGACATGCTGCTTATCATAATAAGCACTGGTGACGAGCTTATTAAATTTAACGACATCGATGACCAGTGGCGTATTTAGGATTTGGCAAGGGGGCATGGTGAGCATGCCACTGTTGGCGAATAAGCTAATCTTTTGCCGCATGATCAAAATGGGTGTAGTTTAAAAAACTAAATCTTACGAATTAGTACTGTTCGGGACGTTTTTCCTAAAAATTGTTGGGGAACGTCAACAATTCGGCGCAATTTCGGACAGTTTGAAACTTCGGATCTCGTGTATCTCCGGAACGGAGCAAAGTATCGTCAATAATTTTGAGAAACTGCGTTGCAAACTACACGTGGTAACGGTTAATTGAGCGCTGTTAGAGTGAATAAGCAAGTACGCAGTTCGAGTTTATATCACTCCAGACAGTGCGGTATCGTACTTGAACCACGCTCGTATAACACGGACTGAACCGTCGTTTACTTCGTGACGCACGACCGCAGCCACAAATTGTGAAAATACCAGCTGCAACTGCAGGCTCAGTGTGGTTTAACTTTGTCAGTCGAACTGAACCTATTGAACGTACTGACAGGTTGTGGCAGTGGCGCCACGTGTGACGGTCTGACGTACTATATCTACTTCCATGAGGTCACGTGCAATCAGTGGAGTGAAGAGCTACAGGAGTGGATACTCGATCGTTGTCAGGTAACACCGCATAATCCCTGTATCTACTGAGTACATGGTGGCTCAAAAACGGGTCCACTTTTTTCACGGCTTGCAACTTTAAACGTATTGATAAAATAGGTACAAAGCAACGTTATTTTTTCTTAACATGACCTCGTATTTTTTTCGTAAACCATCTCGGTATGTAACCAGCCAACCAGATCAACTAAGCCTGCCCATTTCTCCGTGGATAGGCGCAATGAGCAAGTTACCAGAAAAAGATGGCACATTGCGCGATGCACTAGCGTCATATCCGTAATCTTGCAGTGTACACTGGTGTCTGGCTGTAGGCTAAATAAACAGAGATCAACGTCGCTTTATGTGCTTTATGGCTGGGAAAATACTTATGTGTTACGTTATGGTTTAACTAATCGACTGTTCTAATGATATACTAGACGGACGCGGCGACACCAGCGCGTGCCAATTTCCGAAGCAACCTGCTGGCCGGCTTTGGCGCCGGTTTTATCACTCCGGTCAATGTGATTAACTTTGAGACTGTGTTTGACGACCTGGGCCAGAAACTAATCGACAACGTCGCTGTTTGGGCTACAATTGTTGCGTTCATCGTTGCCTACATTCCGTTCGCTGTACTCGCAAGACACCTCGACAAGAAAGATGCACTAAAGGTTCTTCATCATTTGATTTGTTGTGTACTATACAAAGGTATGGAAAAAACCGGTTGGTGGAGTGTAGGCCTATATATAGATATTTCTGACTTGCAAACGTTACGTGCTGCGAAAAAGTTAAACATCAAAACGAATTCGTAGGCTCGTAGCTCTGTCTCTCGTGTCCGCACGTGTTTAGTTTTCGTAGTTTTGCAGTACTCTACCGATTTTGGTGAAAGGGAGTCGCGACCCTTCCGTGAGGAGCCAGATACACTTCTCTATTTTAATTAGCACCTAGTTTTGCACCGGGACATCGTTCATGATTTTTCTTTACGCACTCAGCACTGCCGGCATGTCCACAACCACTATTGGTCAGGAGTCTTCAACTTGTTGAAGTTTGACCATACGCCGAAGAAGAAAAAGAAGAAGTATAGTCGTCTTCACCATTTGGAATACCTTTTCTTTGGACATTGACAATCTTGTGCTCTTCTCTGCTGTTTTTATCGTCAACTTTTAGCTTTTTGTACGAAATAGTTTCCAAGCTCTCTTGGTGCTCCGCCTCACGTCCTGTGTCTGAAATTTAACAATATGTTAATTTACTTACTTACTTGCATGTGTTTGCCCATGTTTTAGTTGTCGTCGCTTTGCAGTACTTGCTTCCGCCATTTAAAATACCCTTTCTCTGTACATTTGCTGTGTGCTGTTTTCGTCGCCAGCTTAAAACTTTTCTTCAACCTAAATTTAGGCAATCTTACCAATACAAAACCCACCAATTCATCCGTCTCAGATTCGGCGTGTTTTGTGCGCTATATACATTTACTTACTTACTTAATAAATTACTTGATTGTTGTGTTTATTTGCAGTGGACTGTTCTGCCACTTTCTGACAACTATGACGAAGACGAGTTCCAATATTTGATTCATGTTCACACCGGCTTTAAACTGTCGGCAGGCACCAAATCTAAAGTCTTTTTCAGAGTGAACGGCACTGAAGGTGAGACTGGTGAACGCAGAATGGATGACGGAATTCGACAGGTTGGTTTATCAGAATACTTCCACAACGTCTTAGCGTATCACGTGTACATGGACGAAATATTTGCAATAAAATCAATTTTTCGTTAACTCAACGGCCGTAAAATCTACTGCTTAAGATAATAACACAAACATGAACATCGCAGACAAAAACACAGCTGGGCGTGATTTTAATGTGCTTTGATCACTTGTCGTGCTTTTATGTTTTTACTTTCTGGCATTTTGGAACAGTTTTATTATTTTATTTTACTGATGTAACATTTTTTTGCGAATAAAATGTATTTATGCATGTATGTATTGGCATAACGTTGTATCAAAAAGTTGACAAGGTTTTTAGAGGGGTCTTAATATTGGCAGGCGCAAATTGTGCCCTAGATCTTACAGTCGCAATCTTTTTTGCAACTCTGCTATGTTATCACGTTTAGTACTCATGTTTACCATTTGTCATGCGATTTCACAGTTTCAATGCTGTCGATATTTTTTATATTTGTCCAGTTTTAGAGGTGAGGTAACATTAGCACTTCTACCTCTATATAGGGGTAACTTCCAGCCCTTTAACCCCTGGGAGTTGTCTCTTCTCATGCGCTGTGAAATTCAGCGCTATTGTTGATCTTTTTCGTTATTACTATTTTTTCTGAAGTGGTTTAAGTAATTTAATTTGGTTAAACTTGTATAGAACTTCGGTCGTGGGGAGATCGGTTCTTTTCTGATGAAATGTCCCGAAGACATCGGCACTCCGCTTTCATTACAGATATGGCACGATACTACTATTACTGCCGTTACTACTACACTATTACACTGTGCAACTACTACAGGCAGATATGGCATGATAACAGTGGCGGCGGTTCGGCCGGCTGGTACCTTGGTAAAGTTGTTTTTATCGATCTGCAGCGGAAACGATGGTTAGTAGTTTATTACATGATTTACATCACAGAATAGCATTTGATTCGACTAAAACTGATAACTTTTCTATCACTTGTTTCTTTTTTCACGAGCGTGACTTTTTTGATTTTCATTTTAAACAATACATTGCCAATATTATTGAAGTATTTACTGTAAAGAAGTACGTATTTGCGTTAGCTGATTATCTCCGCCAAGTGACAGAGTGAATGGTTGAGTTACTGTTTTCTTCGGATGTCCGTCTGTCTGTCTGCCTGTGTGCAGCAGACCGCCAAGCAAACTAGTTTGGTTGTTAAATGCTAATAGCTCCAGAACAGTTATAGCTATAGACTTACGGACTTTAAGTTAACAGAATTTCACAGTAATGTGTTTAAGCTAATATTTTTACAAAGAAATTATTCGGCTGGAATATTATGAATATGCGCTTTCCGGAGCAGTTGCTGGTTTTAATTTATTACGTGCTACGTTCATGTAACGTGGCCGTTGACAGGTACATGTTCCTGTGTGATGACTGGTTGGCTCTGAACAAATCCGACGGACAAATTCGACGACATCTGAAGCCTTCGAACGCTTTTACTGCCGCTAACAACAGCAGCAGCAGCAACAACAACAACAACAACAACTGCTGCTACTACTACTACTACTACTATATACATGTCTGCCGCTAACAACTCGTCTGCGCTAGTGCGTAGCAACATGTTTCACCGAGCCGTTGACGACCACATGTGGCTGTCGGTTGGCATGCGAGCTAAGCCTTCCTCATTCACTCGAGTAACAGTAGTTGTAGTTGTAGCAGTTGTTGTAGTAGCAAAGCCTTCGTCGTTCACTCGAGCGCAGCGTCTGGCCACGTGCATGGCCACGCTGTTCCTGGCCATGATCGCCAACTGCATGTTCTTTAGGACCGCAGACGAGCAGTCTCTCTATTCGGAAACCATCTCAATCGGTCTGATCACCCTTACCCCGCAGCAGATCAGCAACAGTCTACTCAGCAGTCTGATTGTCTTCCCGCCTGTCCTGTTGATCGCCGTTTTCTTCAGCAAGTCTCTGCCTAAGTCCAACGTTCGCACGATGTCGCCGGATGAGTCTCAGGAAAATACTACCAGAAACGGCAAAACGCCGAGAAGTTTGTGCAATCCTGTCCTGCCGTACAGGTGTATCCACGTCGCCTGGTTCCTGGTAGCACTCTCGATTCTCGTCTCTTCATTTTTCACCATTCTCTACAGTTTTGAGTGGGGTCGCGACAAGTCCTCGTCATGGCTTACGGCTTTTCTATTGTCATTCTTGGAGTCGGTTATCTTGATTCAACCTGTCAAGGTGACTTAGATTTATTTTGTTATTTTCATATACATCATAACACCGATAGGCCTATGCTGTGATTATTACGGAGAACTTGTTTTACGATCGTTCAGCTAGATTGCACTGTGTCCTCAAAGCACAATTTACTGGTAGCCTACACCAAGCTCGATCGGTAGCTTTGTAAATCATGTTCGTTTTTGCGATAAAACTATCATTTAGCTAACAAGCTGGTGAATGATGAATATGTTCAGATTTCAGAAACGTTGTCGACGGCGGTTAGAAGTTTAATCTTCGTCGCCCCAAAATATTTGGATTTTTTTGTCAGTAAACAAATTAACAAACAGTATTATTTGTATTGCACATAAACGACTTACATGTTGCCATGAGATGCCTTTTGAGACCTGAAAATGCGTCAGAATGCGTTTGCAGCCGGGCTCAGTCCCGGAGCTTACACAACATCTGGAAAGGAGAAAAGAGCGGGAAAAGAAAGATGAATGAATAAACATTTATTAATATTACAGCCAACTAAAGCTGGATTACGGAAAAGAATCTGGAGGATGGAGAAAAAAGGGGAGGGCAGGAAAAAGAAAGGAAAAAGCGAGCAAAAGGAAAGTCAAGCCCTTAAACAAAAATTTTAGTTCTAATTTTGAGTACCTTATAAGCCTATGTTTCTGTAGGTGATCGTAGTGGCACTTGTGTTGTCGTTCATTATCAAAAGAGACTCGGAAGTCATCGATTACGAAGACGCATTCGGCAAAATGATCACCGTCGACACTTGTAAAAAACGTTGATTGCTTACAAACGTCTTATTCTATTTTAAAACACGTTTTAACGATTATACACTGTGTTTCAAAAAAACGGGCACCCTTTTTATTTCTTTCATAATTCACTCAAATGATGATCAATTTACACGAAATTTTTACCAGATGTAGCTGAAGAAATGCTAATTCAA
>Ga0056128_1001205_pt1 | contig 28004 bp, 29 predicted proteins | sample WorMetLIZISLAND2_FD_71113 | JGI IMG/M metagenome (GOLD analysis project Ga0056128, IMG submission 71113) | Marine gutless worms symbiont microbial communities from Max Planck institute for Marine Microbiology, Germany - Olavius geniculatus... ... | reverse complement strand
GCTACACTGTGTTAGATCCATTCCTTTGGATATCTGGCTTGTTGAGTGATGTGTTTGTTTCTGGCCTTTCTGCCTTAGTGGGTCTACCAGTTCTTTCACAGTGGTCACGTTTTCTTCATTGTATGCATGCATCAGTCTGTCAGACTCGTGCTTTTGGTCGGTGCTTTGCCAAATCTTAACATGCCCACTCTTTCTTTCTTGCAGTTTGTCTTTGAAAATTTTGTCAGTATCCTTTGAAAGTTGCATTTTTAAATTGGTACACGTTCTTAATAAAAACCTTGTCTCCATTGTCAAATGGCATGTTACATTACCAGTATGCTGTCACTGCATTAAAAATTAAAATTGAAAACAAAATTCTCCGTTTTTGTTAACAAAAATCAAGAAATGTATTTGGTACTAAATAAAATTTAATTTTCATATAAAAATTGGTACATTTTTTCAAAAATATAATTTTTGTATATGCATTATAATAATTTTGGTCATTTTTGAACATTTATGTTTTACATGGTATTGTAGCAACACAGTTGAATTGTGGTGGGATGTTTAATAATCACACTATTGCAAATTGTCTACAAAGTGCACCAGTAAAAAAATTTTGAAAAATTGGTCAGTTGTCGGTGAAGATATTGACAAAAGCAAAGTGCCATGTTTTTTATGGCCCACGGTGTATATAAACACAGCAAAAGTTATTACAACTTTGCCATAAACACAAAAAACATGCTAACATTTGCTATTTATCCAGTACAGCATTCATAATTAACACACCTTCAGGGTCCTTACCTTACCTTACCTTCGGGGTGGACAGGTTATGCACCTGTCCAGTGCCGAGGCCGTATCAGCTCGGCCCAATGCGCAGCCCTGAATGTAACCGAAAATCACATTAGCCTCTTAGTGGTTCTTGCAAATTGAATAAGGAATATTTGCTGAACCTACCTTCAGGGTCCACTTCTTTAGCAATCTTCAGGGCATCAGAGTTGGCGAGATCGGAGTTTGCGGGAGAAATGGCAAGAATGAGGCAATTCTCACGGCTGATGAACTCCATCAGCATGCTGCGAATCTGGATCTCAATGTCCGGAGGCTGATCACCAACTGCAACCTTTGTCATGCCCGGCAGGTCAATCAGTGTTAGATTCAACACTGCAACATTGACATCAAAACAACTTGAACTGATAAACAAGAAATACAGGGTGGGCCAAAAAATGCATACAATTTAGTTCGATTTTTATTCATATACAGTGAAATAACAATGATCATTAGCACAAATGTTAAGAGTAGACAGAATTATTTCACTGCATATGCATAAAAAATTTTGCTTAATCCATGTGCTACTGTCAAATTCAGCATAATCTGATGAGTGGTAAATACCTATGCAAATTACTCACTCACTCACTGCTGCGCGTAACCAGCTGTGGGTCGTAGCGCACTCCACGTTGACCGGTCATCGGCAAGAGCCCATGCGTCAGCAGCAGTGAGTCCGCAAAGTGAGTATGCAAAGTAGGCAAAGAATATTTAAACACATTCGGACACAAGTTCAGAAACTTTTCCTTGACAAAAATTCCAAAACGTCTGACATATCACATGTCTTTCAATGCTAAAAAACAGTGCAGTTTTTATGGCCCACCTTGTATTTTAGAATATAACCAATCTAATGCATACTCCTTGCACAATATCAGCCGAAACTGAAAACCTCAACCAAAGCCGTTCGATCCACTGACCCAAACTCAGCCCTAGAAACCAATACGAAGTGAATCTGATGATCCATTGTTGAGATTTTGAGATATAGTTGTTTGACTTTCTTCAATGACCCTGCGACAGCTGAAATGTAAAAGCAACGGATTCTCACTTAAGCAACTTGATTCAATACACTGGAAAATTAAGACACTCTTAGCACAATATGACATCTGACCAAAACTCAAGAAAAGCTCTACCAACTACCATACAGTGGATAGTATAAAAAAGGAAGTGGTAAAATGGCATCAAATTTACTTTTTTGCAAGAACTAGTTAGCGAATAGTTACCACAATTCATATTTCAACATGTAATTACCATGTGGTGAGTGAACACGAAGATTAATTGGAATGTTTGAGATGCCCTTGTTTTTTCCGGTGACTCGATCTGTTTCGTCTTCTATTTCTTTGCGAACGAGATCAAAATCGGTAAACATGCGACCCTTGCAATGGATGAATTCAGCATATTCTACAAAAATACAAACAAGCAGCACTCTACACACTGGCGTGCTTGTTGTTCTCATACTGCCAATCTCTCGAACGGCAAGGCTAAAAAACAGGTCTGTTCAACTACTGGTTAGAGGACGTAAGTTTGTTCAACTGACTTAGCACTTCAGACTGCAGTTTGACATAAACATAAAACTTGAGTTATGTCAGCTATCATAAATCTAGTTTCCTCTAACCAAAAATAACACAGGAAACATTCCCACAAAATATCTCTACAAGTATGGGGCATTAAGTACAAATGGAGTACTCATATCAGAAAAAAGTTAAAAAAACAAAAATTTTCATGCCCACTTCCAATGCTATTTCACCACCAGAAATATACTGTAAGGCTAAAATCTATCAAATTTATTCTCATCTGGGGCTCTACTTGAAATTCTGCTAGAAACCTTCCCGTAGACCTCCTAATCAGCTAGAAAAAAGATGTCTCCTCCAATTCCCTAACTCTAAACCTGCAGTCTTGTCCTTGGGTCCCCTATCCCTTCAATATCAGATAAACCAACACTATTGAGACATTAGTACAATTCCATGTGGCCGACTAAATAATCCCAGTTTTCTAGCATATGTGTGTTTAAAATATTTTACCACACTGAAGAGCATATAGGCCTACCTTGTTTAGCATTGATGAGCTGCAAGACCAACGGTCGCCGGGTTACAATACCAGAACCTCGTGGCAGAAAGTCTCTGTCAGAAATATACACGGTTAGCAATACATGTCAGCTCTTCACACTGTTAGGATTAACACTATGCCAATATTCAGTTAGTTATACAGCTTGCAGAAAACAGTCTTGCTACATTCAGACATTCTTGATGCCAGAAAGCTAAACATCTCCACTGTTCCGACTCACTGTTTTATTGCAGTTTCTGAATTGAGTCTCTTTCATGCATTCTGCAACCAGGTTATTTTTTGCAATGTCAATTAAGTGCAAGACCAACTAAGATTTTGAAACCACAAAATTATTCAGTCTTGAGAGTACTCTACAGACCAAGACAATATGGTCTCCAAAACAATCACCAAAAAGACTATCATTTCTACTGGCTGCCAGGGGGCAAACGAGCTAAGCGGTGAACAAGCCAGGGGGCAAAAGAGCCAGGGGGCAAAAGAGCCAGGGGGCGAACAAGCCAGGGGGCGAACAAGCCAGAGGGCGAACGAGCCAGGGCGCGAACAAGCCAGGGGCGAAAAATCCAAAGGGCAAATCAGCCAGGGGGTAAACAAGCTAAGGGGCAAAAAAGCCAGGGGGTGATAGAGCCAGGGGGCGAACCGGCAAAGGGGTGAAAAAGCCAGACACCATAGTTTTGACATTCCGGTTTTGTCGGTCCTGGTTTCGTCAGGGAACCGAGGCAGAGCACGTTCACCTGTCGAGTGGCAGGAATCTGTGTGATACCATATGGCTAGGTGACGCTTCGTGGCTCTGAGACGGGCTTCCCGTGAACAGCTATATCCTGTAAACCTTTTTAACACTGGAAGACACCTCACCTTCCAACGAAGTTTTCGAGCACGCTGCTCTTACCAGCACTCTGACTTCCCACGACGGCGATCTGCGGCAGATCGAGTGTCAACGGAACGCCAAGGTTGGCGAAACAGTCCTGCAGTTTGTTCACCATCGGAATCAACTGCTCCATGCCTGCGTTACCTGCCATTGCGAAACAAGTGTCAGCTGACGGCCCCAATTGATTTGACAAGTTGTCTGTTGATAATTTGCAACCTGAACGCAAACGTGGTCACCGTAAAACAGTTACGTCGCTCTATTTATTGTTTTCGTAGCGTCAATCGCATGGGTCATACAATAAAAATAACTTATTTTGTCAACTATTATGACGAATTCTCACGAATACAAACCCACTCACTATGCACCTGGACAGCGGAAATGATGGTAAACAGAGCTCTGAGCATGCGCAGCAGGTGCGACGGCTGATTGGCTAGCAGTTACTGCTGGGCATCAGATTTGGTCCGTGCCGAGTTTTAACAGGAACTTCAATAATCAGTTAATTATTCGCGGCATAAACATGAACGAAAATCAGAGTAAACGTTGGAGAAAAATACTGTACGAAGATCAAGGCGTCCCTGACAACTATGTGGACGAATCATTTTTAGATGAAATGAAGAAAAACTGTACGTGACACGTGTTAGATTTTTGATAGCACGATTTTCACAGTTGTACTGCATACACTCTTCATGTGCCACGCCCACTTTTGTATGTTTCATAGACTGTTACTAGATTCTCTAGTATTTAGTTATACGTTAATTCTATTCTCAGTTCAGCGAACTGATAGAAGCAACGCAAAATTTGCTAGTTTTAGTTCGGGGAAAACGGATAACGCCTGACGTCGCCGGGTCGCCGAAGTTCTGCCGCCGTCACTGTTAGGCGCTGAACTGGTCTGCAGCCACTGATACTTCGTCGGAAGTCGACGGCCTGGCGAGATTAAAATGTAATAGAAAGTTAATTAACTACCTAATAAAACTGAAATGAATAAATTTAAGTTGCACAGTAAGATTTTAGGTTCATGCTGTAAGTTCACAAGCAGGCCATTATGGTCCAATTCTGCCATTGTGCACCTGAGAGTAAACTGAAAATTTTTTAACTTCTCACTATTTTAAAAAGATATATGAATAAGAATTGTGACACTTATTCATCTTTTTCAGTTTATCTTGTATAAAGAAAGAACGTCGCCCTGCACAATTATTCATAGTAGATCGCATCACTCTTCACCTGCGCAGATTTCATTTCATTGGTGTGGCTTGGTAGTCTAGTGGTTAGCGTGTCAGACCCAATGACCGCGACGTCGTGGGTTCGATCCCTAACCACTGCACTCTCAAATAACAACCTTGGGCAAGTTGTTCACACATCACAGCCCGTCGGTGCGATGCCCCAGTTTGGGGGCCCTGCCGACTAAATATCCAAATCCAAATTCAGCACCCAGAGGTGTTAACGAGGAGTTTACTAGAACTTTGAATTAACGGTTTTAAAAATATTTTTTTTACTTTAGAATTAGTTAATTTATTCACTATCTCTAATGCAGTACTGGTGGCGGTGTGAAATTAATAACAGCGTGGCCGAACTGATTTCAGTAGCCCAATTAGCTGCACTTCAGATTGCCGAACTGCTTTTAGTAAATTCTGATTCTTTCAACTCAGTTCGGCGAACTGACAATAGTAATTTTGGTCACCAATCTCTCAGTTTGCCAAACTGACTGTAGCACTGAGCTTAGTTATATTTTCATATTGTCAACACACGACATATGTTAAGACATTTTAATTTGAACCATATATCACCGCTGTGTTAATGATAATTTTACATTTTATGCAAAACTTTTCGAAGATGTTGTGTGTAATTTATTATGTTGGTTGTTTATAGTAAACATTCGGACCTACGACTTTTGGACTGTTGTCAAGCAATCGGGTGTTGTTACTCAGCAGCTTTGCAGGTTCGTTTTTGCTATATTTATACAAAATCATATTACAATGGTAAAAGTGTGCTCAGCTGGTAGCCGTCTTAGTTCTTAGCTTAAAATTAAACAGAATATTGAGAAGTAATAAATAAAAGAACTTGCTTTATCTTAGATTTTTTTGCAGAAGAATAGTGTAGCAGTTGAATTACTAATAGCAATATTATATGCTAAATTTTGATTTTTAAAAATTTCAGTGTCATAACTCGATACTTTTTAACTAGATTGTGCTAGGTAAACTTTAAAGCAATATTTTCCTGTTAGCAATGAAAGTAATGAAGTTAAAACTCTTATGTGATCAGTTGTTGATTTTTTTTATTAGTTTAAATTTGCTGATTGATGAGCAGTATTTTGTTTTGCCCAGTGACTGTGTATTTGTTATTCTGTACATCTACATGTCTGAACTGTGGATTTCTCCCAAGCAGCTTCTTATTGCCTCTTCATTGCTCACCGTTGGTGGTTATTTATGCAACATTGTTATTACTGGTCATTCCAGAGACATTTCTACTCAAATCTGGACCTGTAAGTAAATAGGGCTTTATGAGTAGTTGCAGCTGTAATGATCAGTACATATTGATTTTGCACATTTTCAGCTATCGCTGATCTGATTTGTAGAGCTGTCGAAGCGCTAATTTTTTAGCGCGTTAACGCTTTGCATTTATTTTCCTTAATGCATGCGTTAATGTGTCAGTAATGCAGCATTACTATTGCTGATGTTGTCGATGGACTACATCGAGAGGGTGACCATGACAGCAATGAATCCTATGAAGTTGTGCCTGTGTCGCAGGCTGTGACAGTAGCGATGGAACGGCAACAAAACAAATTTTAACTACTTGACAATTATTCCGTCATTGAATAAACATAGTTTAATGAAATATAGAAACTCCTGTGTCACAGAATTGAGTAAATTTACATATGTGCGTTAATTTTTTAACATGCATTAATTTTTTTATTGCGCATTAATTTATTAATGCATCAAGTTAACACATTATTTTTTGACAACTCTACTTATTTGTGGCATAAAGTGCAATATATTTAGCTTATGTCAACTCCTCGACTCAGTCATATTAATAAAGCTGGTCTTCTCTCCATCTGTATGTACAGGGTGGGCCAAAAAATGACCCAACTTGTTTTTGTCAGTACTTCATCAAATTTCCACCAAATTTGACAATTTTTCGCACACAGATAGCCAGGATGATGAAATTATGTGAGGTACACTCACAGAAGGGCCCGGGAAAACATTTTTGTGGGGCTTGTCTGAGGAGAAAATTTTTGAATTTTGCTTTTTAAAGTGGCACACTCTGGTGGACTTCATATTTTTGAGTGATGGCAGGGCCCCCTCTTTTTCCCCCTCTCTTGATGGGCCTGCTCTATTACACTGACCTATTACTATTTTTTATTTCTATAACTGTGTAATTTTTCTGTCTGTCAATATTTACTAATTGGAAACAATAATGAGCACAATATCAAGCATGCAGCAGGCTGCATCTGTGTCTAAACAAATGGTGATATCTGTACAGGTTGGAATGACCTGAGAGCAATAGGCATATTTCTGATATTTGGTCTTGGTCTTTCGCCAATATTGATGACGCTAACGGAATCCGTTAGCACCGACACCATTTATGCAATGACCGTTTTTATGCTGCTGGCCAACCTGCTTTTCCATGACTACGGAACAAGCGCTGCTGTGTGAGTTTTGTTTGAAGATTTTTTGTTACAAGATTATGCATTTTTCTTATAATGTTTACAGTTTTCTTTTTTTTTATTTTAGTGCACAGTTTATAATTGTGAGATCTGAACAGCTGTGATTAATGTCAGTACGTGCTTTTTTGCATTTTCGTGCTAAATGTTACAGATCAGTGGCATTGCATGTTAAAAAGGGGACATAAGGTGCAGTTTTTCAACAGACACCTGAATTATCCAACAAAACAGATTATGGATGCTTAAAATCCCAATGTAGCTGCTAGATGGGGAAGTTTTAGCTAAATTTTTTTTTGTATTTTTTGAAGAAAATTTTGTGACTGGAAAAAAAAATTTTTAACAGGCTAAAATTTAGGAGACTGGTAGCTCTTATTTGTTTGGATGCTGGTATTGTATTGTTATGCACTGAATGTGCTAATCTAAGGTCTCCTTTTGTCAACTTATGGGGGACAGTCAGTGGTGTCCCCCACCCAAACTTTCGGGTGGATATGTTTCCTTGTTTCTGATGGCTTGGTGTCTATAGCTATTATTAGGCCTAAAGTTTCAGTTTCAGTTACCATCAGTCCCTAGAAAAAATCCGCATTTGTAAAATCGTAAAATTGTTGTTGGACCTTTAAAAATGTTACGACAGTTTTTAGTACACTTTCAAAGTTTTACTGAAAAATACTATTTGCATCTAGTCTGAAATGCTGCAGTAACTTTGCTTTTAAGTTTTTGTGAGTACTATTTAGTGTGTCAGTTTTTTGAGTTGTGGGTAATATTATATGGCACGTTATGATATAAGAATAAATAATAAGTGATATGTTTTCGCCACTTCTGTTCTTAGTTTTTTGGTGGCTGCAACCAATAGCACGGTGCACTGTCAAAATGTTGACAATGAAAATGTTGACAGTCACAATGTCGAAGTCAAAATGTCAACAATGGAAATGGCGAAAGTCAGAATGGCAAACATTATGCGCAATATGTTGCGACTGTCGCAACATTTGTAAAGAAAAAGTTGTTATACCTATATGTGTATTTCAACATCGTGAGCAATCCTGCACAGAAAGTGGCCAATCTCAGTGTGCGCATAGTTGTCAATGAGGTTTCTGATTCGTGTATTTAGAGCTTCGTAACGTTTGCGTTTCCGTGGCCGAGAGCTGCCAGCAGTTGCGTGTACGAGTACTAATTGTTGAGTTGTGTAGGCAAATCCATCAAGCAGTAAAGTTTGTTCACCTTTCTGATTCGTAACTACTTTCATGCGATTTTACGAAATTTTAAGCAATGAAATTAAAACACAAGTACAATAGACTAAAAACATCAGACTGCTAGCATGCATGACTGATGTTTCTCACACCTATTGGGCACGGTGTTCTGAACCCCGTGTGTGTGACACTTTTGACGTTCTGACTTTCGCCATTTCCATTGTCGACATTTTGACTTTTTGACATTATGACTTCGACATTGTGACTGTCGACATTTTTACTGTCGACATTGTGACCTGCCACCAATAGCACACCTTTTTTAGGCTAAATGTTATTTCTCCGTTACTGATACTGGCGACTGTGTTGCAGTGTTTCGCAGTCATTGTCATTAAATGCGGCAATTTTTGCGTCGGTGTGTTTGGCGTCACGTCTGCCAACTATGTGGCATGCCTTCACTACGATCGCTGTCGCTGTCGAAATATTTGCTCTGTGGCCAATACTTCGGAGCAACCTGAAGGTCTTTCATGTTTGTACTTGAATTTATGTCAGTAATATATATAACATATATGGCAATATATGGCCCTTAACTATCAGTATGTTTGCGGTGCAGTCTTATTTTTGTTTTTCGATTATGCTGTGTGATAATAATTTGTATCAAATATTGTTTAGTGAATTAGTAAAAAGTGGTTTAGAATAATAATTGTGAAATTGTCGTTATTACATTTCTTATTGTTGTATATTATTTTTTGCTTAGTTTGTGTTATATTTGATACCGTGTTATGAATACAATATGCTGAAAAACATGAAAATGGTGTAATAGATTGTAATTTTGTAATTGTCTGTGCACAATAACCACTAATAGAAATTAATGATTAATTAATTTTTTTTTATTTTTGGAAAGTTTATTATTGAAATTTAAAAAAATGTTTTTAGCTCCAAATAATTATGCTCACAGTTGATTGTTTTGTGCTGTAGAAGAACGTTCGGTTTGCACACGTTGCTATGACAATCGTGCTTGCAGTCATGACGGCGGTTGCCATGGTTACAGTGTCTTCAGTTGGTGCTATTCTGTTCACAATGCTTTGTCTGTTCGTCACATTCATCTGCCCAGCGTGGTTGCTCTGGCTGCAGCCATTCAAAAAGTATTACACTTTTTGCACATGTAAATGTCTGAAGGGGTTAGTGGGATGCCATCTTCACTTTTCAGCAAGAGGATGCATTTATCAACTATTTTACTAAAATTCATATAAAAGGGCTGGCTGCGATGGTATGATTGTGATTACAGCATTTTATTTTGGGCCTATGAATTTGTTCTCTGTTGATAATTGTTTTTGATTGTTATATTTTAATATAGTTTCTGTACTTGAAAAAATTTCAAATTTGCACAAATTTTTGCTTTACTGTAATAATAGTTCTATTGTATATTCATTAGAAATTGCCAACTATGGGTCATTTGGGCACAGACTTTTAAGTCCCTCCACTTCCGAGTTGCACAAACTCTAAAATCTAAACACACCATAACTGAACATAATTCAAATTTTGAAATTTATGTGTTTAGCTTTAGTTATTTCCTGTTAGTTTGAATTATTTCCTGTTAGTTTTATGCTCCCCTCGCACCATCCTGATGATGCCAGTAAGTAAGTAAGTGAAACAAAGTTGTATAGTGTCAAGTACCTCTGAAAATATGTTAGTCAAGTATTGAGGACTGAACAGGATTGTTTTAAATAACTGTTTGAAGCCATCAGAATCACACATTTAAGATCTCCGAAAGTGAAAAACTTACCGCACAAATTTATTTGCATTTCTATTTTACAGCAATATTCACGGACCATGGGACGAGGCAGTCATTCGGCAGTAGATGTTGAAGCAGTCTACTGAGAAGAACTTAGAGAATTTGCAGTGAAAGCCATGCTGTGATTGACTTTTTGTTAGAACTTTGGTGACATTTGCAACGTGTATAATGGTGTGCATGGTCAAGAATGTTAAAGCTGAAGTGATAATAGCACTATGCACAGTGTTACTGCAGTCCTCAGTTGGTATGCAATGCAACTTACAATGCAAATCTTTACTACAGTTTCAACCGCCAGATCTCCCCTTCATATTGAAGCATCCGGGCTGTTACCCAAGAAACAGTGGGTTTATTGGGTTAACCCACCTAAAAATCCGGCGAAAAAAAATGCACCTCAGTAAACCCACCCCAAATTAATCTAATTTTTGTCCTTTGTTCCACTAATAATGAATTGTTTCATTATTGTTGAGTGCTTAAAACTTTGAACCTATGAATTTGCACGTTTTCGGATATTTGCTTAGTGTGAACAGTATCAAGCAGTGCTCTTTTAATAACTTACAACTGGTGAAAGCTTATCGAGTTGGCCCTTTTAAAACAAGTTTCCGACTTTTGCTCCCAAAATCCCACTGGGTTCGGCTTTTCAAAAAATGTTTTTTTTTAATTCTGGGAACAAGGGCCATGCATTGGCATCTCATTTTGTCTAGTGTCTTTAGCAGATTGTTGAAATGTGAACAATTCACAGGTTACACATTAGTCAGCATGTTACCCAACCTGTGTATATTGCTGATGCTAGTTTACATGATGGCTCAGAAGTCAGAACTTGTGTGTATTTATTTAGTATTTAGACTATATTACTAGTATTTCTTTTACGTTATAGATAAAATAAATCGTTCTTGTGTCTCTGCATGTTGTAGCGATATTGATGGAATATTTATCTGGCATGTAGCATTGTACACGTGATTAACAAAACGAAACAAAAACGTAGGCATAGTCCACTAGTAAATTGCAGAGAATGGGTCTGAATGTCCTTGAAGGTGTTGGATGTTAGTTCTTTTTTTTCTGCTTTAATACCCTCCTATGGGTAGTCGTAGGGTCTGAATTGGTACCATATGGTAAAGATAAGTCAACCCTATTTGCTTCTTCAGACAAATTTTCGATATGACGTACCATTTAATCACAATACATAAGACAGACGAATGACAGATGGGCAGACGACAGATGGACACAACATCATACCATAAGCATGACCGTTTTAGTATGGTTGGCTAAAAGTGTCTCGCTTAGGCCTATATGATACAGTTGGACCGGTTTATGACATGAGGCTTGGAATAGCATACTTTTTATAGACCACTCCTTACATGATGCCCATGCAGGTGAAGGACATTAGGCCTACTATCGTTTACAGCTTTTTCCTCCGCCAAGGAGGTAATGTTTTTGCTAGACTTTGTTTGTTCGTCTATCTGTCTGTGAGTCAGCAAGATAACTCAAAAAGTTATGGACGGATCTTTCTGAAATTTTGAGGGTATGTTGGGAATGGCACAAACTACCAGTGATTCAATTTTGGGGGTGATCCGGAAGGAATTCTGGATCACTTTGAAATTTTCGTTACCATTGCTTTCAATAGGGCATAAGGGAAACCGCTGCAAAACCGAAGATGGTGCTGCCACCTAGCGAACAACATTGCCTTGGCGGAGGTGTGCGGGCTCTGACTGCTTTCTAGTGTTCAGTATAAACTTGGCATGTGCCATGAAAGTAGTAACTGAAACAGAGAACGACTGCAGTTTTAAGTAATCTGATGCCACAATAGTGACAATATAAACAAGTTTGTAACTCATGCTACTGAGAGTGCAGCAATAGTCTAATGAAATCCTGACTGCTGAAAAAGATGCAATCACCAGGGCACAAACTGGCATATACTGGGTGCAACGAAAATGCATTTCCTAAAGGTTTTTGCCATTTTGTCAGCAACCGCCCAAATTTTACAGTGCAGTATTACACATTAATTACCTCCTCATAATTGGGTAAGCATAACAGCGCCAAAGGTGAAGGGTATTTCAGTACCCAAACTAAGACAAATTTATTGGCCTATTTCTGTGATTATGAAGCATATACATGAAGCACTCATGTATTTGTACGTATGTGATGTCCGCCAAACAGAAAGATAGTGGGCCTAAGCCTCTGTACAGTAACACTGTGATTGCGCATATTTAGCCTATGTACACAATAATATAATAACGACAAAGTGCAAAGGTTAGACCTAACACTGTACACAACGTAATACTTTGCCGAGCACGGCTATCAGAGGTGAATAGTATCAAAATATGCCGGGAGCAAGCCCGTTTAACGACCACTCAGTGTGACACACAATAACCTAGGCCTAGAGGCAACATCATATGTAGACCTAGTTTAAAACGAAATGCACACAAAACGCTGGTAAATCGAGTTTTATCAGGAAAGTGATGAAAAAGTTGCAGCTATAATTAGTCGAATAACGGTACATTAAGTCTGTTGTGAAAATTATTGGAAAACTTAATAATAGTAGGCTTACCAGCTTAATTTTGTGTCCAGAGTAAGAAAAAGACTACATATTATTTGTACGGTGCAGTCTAAAAATAAACATGTTATTGCTAAGTTACTGTTTGAAAAAAACACGACCTGCATGAGTTTATCTTGTGCTACATTATTACGAAAAAGTTTTCCAACAACCTCGCTTTATCTTAGTTTTGTTTCGTATACATTTCACATGGTTTGCATGTCCATGTCCCTGCCTGCATTTTGCCAATAAAGTGTTTATTTACATCATTTATACAAACGCTCGGATGAAACAAGATTATGCCAATAGTGACTATAACGGCTTGCGAAAGGCGTCTAATGGGGTTCGCAAAATTGAAAGAAATACTTCGTTTTCACGAGGAAGCATACATGAAGCATATACATGAAGCACTCATGTATGCTTCATGTATGCTTCCTAGTGCAAATGGGGTATAAACTGCAAAGTATACAAGAAATCTGAGCTAATGCTCATAAGACGCGCTAGAGCCTATAGCAGTTTCTGTTCACAGGTAATATTGGTCTGTCTCTTTCATTTCATCGCAATTCACTCTTCTGCAGTCAAAAATTGCAAAAAAAAATCACCAAAAGCCCCTATTTTTGAGGTTCAATGTAATTCAAAGTCATCAACGTTAATGCCACTAAAAACAGCAGCTGCTGTGTTTGTTATGATAAGCAGCATGTCGGTGCCTATCCGCATTCGTTTTCACGCTAGACAAGCCAATAAAATAACAGAAAAATAATTGCTTTTTAGGGGGTACCCCTCTTTGACACCCGCGTGCGCAGGCCTCATTGAATGTAAGGGGTTGGGACTTGGACTGCGAAAATCTACATTCAATAGCAAAAATTTTGTATGCAGGTTGTCTTGGTCTATCTCGAGCCATTTTGGTGCAATTCACTCTGGAAATGTGTGTCGCAGCCCAAAATCGCGAAAAATTTACTAGAACCCTGGCTTTGGGGGTTCAAGGTCATTCAGGTCATCGATGTTGACACCACTAAGAAGCTCGTTGCCAGTTTATGATAAGCAGCATGTTTGTGCCTGTCTGCAACCATGTTCACGCTAGACGAGCCAATAGCAGTAAAATAACGTCTTTTTAGAGGAGGTGCCCCTCTTTCCCCAACTGGTTCGTGGGGACTCCCCTTACCCAGGGGCATGAAATTTTGTCACGAAATACTAGAGACTCCAAGCTATCATAGGGTGAAAACCCGATATCTCTATCTCACCTGGGCTTGGAGCGGTACCGGGACGGGACAGCAGGACGGACGGACGGACGGATAGACACAATTACTGTAGCTTATACGCGCTATGCTAGCTCTCGCGCGTAAAAAACAATGGAGACGGTCACCATCAATTCTGTTTGGCGCTTTATCACAGAACAGAACGTGGCGCTATAAACTTTCAGCTCTAGAAGTGTTTGTATTTTGTTGCATAGTTTCGCAAATACTGGAATAAAACTTCAGTACAAAAGTAAATTTTGTTTTATTGTCGTTTTATTTTATTACCCATTTATTTCGTGTGCGAACCCCGTTAAAATGTAAAAAAAATTCCTGAGCTTCCCGTTGCCGTCCATACACAAAATCCCCGTCCGTAAAATTTATGTTGGACCCTCAAAATATTATAGTGCTGTTTTTAGTTTGTTTTCAACTGAAAATAACCGCTTGCATCTATTCTAACATGCAGTTTTATGGTGTTGCTGTGCAATATTGCACGAAGTGTCGTAAAATAAACATAAAAAAACTATTTTTTGCCCCCGTACTTTTTCGCCAGACTGAAACCGAAAACGCAGGTATTTGTTTTGGTCTTACAGACGGAACGGAATGCAGATGAACTCGTTCAGTCAATGGGACCTACGTGGAACGTCACTGGATCCTTAGCCGTCACCCCAACCCCATCGCTGCTCATCGAAGCGTCACGGGGGGACTGAAGTTTTCTCTCAGGGGGATTCCCAGTCCCAGTCAGTCGGAGTTTCTCTTCCGTGCCCGGCCTCCTACCGTTTATCGCTGCTCCCTCCGACCCAACATGGTGTTCGTGATCGTAGTCGTGAGGGGTGGGGCGGCGAGTCCAGCGGAAAGAGGACCCAGGCCAGCTGCGCAGGGAGGTCTGGTCAGCCGAGGTCGGGGACCCGATGGAAGGTTCCCGTCTCCAGTCGTTTCGGCCGCCGCGGTGTCGACACAGCAGGCTGCAGAGGATGCGTCGGAATCGCTGACGAAAGATGCAGTAGATGACGAAGTTGGCGGACGAGTTGACGACGATCAGCAGATTGCAGAAATGCGAGGCGTAGATCAGCGGATCCGGGCAGTGCTTGTTCTCCGGCTTGCCGATCGCCTGCAGTCAATCAACGTATTTATTAATAGCAGCAAGCAGCAATAAGCAACAAAAACAAGAATGTCAACCCTTGCTCAGACCTACGTAGTGCTCACGTGCCATGCCCGTACACAGTGGCGGCGCTATACCAGAGCGCGCCAGGTCAAATGTCCTGCATGGATGATCCGTCGCCCTGGCACCGCCCTGCCTATAACTTTGCTTCAGTAATAAATGTAGACGGCTTCAAAACGCGTTTTGCGTTCAGAATGTCTAAAAATTGCTGGCCCCAAACCCCACCGGAGGAGCTCACAGCGCTCCCCAGATTCCCTAGCTAAATTTGAAGAGCAGGGTGAAGGAAAAAAGAATAGGGAAAGGACAGGAAAAAAAACAGAGGAAAGGAGAAAAGAGAGGAAGAGAAGGGAAAGACAGAGTAACGAAGGGAGGAAAAGCAAGGAGAGGAGGAAGGGAGAAAAGGGATTATTCCCCACACAGGTGCAATGTAGGTCGATCAGATCATTGAGGCCAGTCGAGGCATCTGCGACTCCGGGTGACCTGACCTGTCTTGAGGGTTTTCTGACTTTGAAATGGCTTGGCTCTTTTACTGCGCTAGCGCCGCCACTGCCGTGCATCATTTTGTGAGTCCAGGCCAACTAGTTCAAGGAGTATCGTGCACACAAAGAACACACGTCTGATCTTGACCTTTGACGTATGACCGCGATATTCAATAGGCTTCTATATCGACTTCAATCAATCCATGTAAGCTACGCGGTGTCTCACAAAACAGTACACAGAATTATATCGATAACTTCGTTAATTCTCAACGGATTTTCCTAATGCTTTTACCGGCGCTTTCTGCATAAATTGGTGCTTCGATTAATGTAATTTTCCTAAGTACATTATTCGCAAAAAAATAGTGCAATTGTGTACAAAATCAGGTAATGGCAACAAAACTGCGTATCCAGTCCATTGTAACAATCATAACGCCGAAATCACGGCAAGTTTATGTACAGTACACTGATATCAGAAAACCGAACAGGACTTAATATGGTTTAAATGCAGATCTATGTTTGGCAAAGCTAAAAGCACGACAGTTAACGCGGCCGAACTCGTTCTAAGTTTGGAAGAATGTTCAGCTTGTGTTCAGTACCTTGAAAACGGTGAGTACGCGGTCGGGCGTGTGGCACAGTATCACAACCATGATGATGATGATGATGATGTTTGTGATGTTCTTCTCCTGAGAGCTGCAGACAACATAACAGACAGAACTCATTTCAGAGCTACGGAGCGTCATCTGCCACATGTGATCACACACAGCGCCACTTGCCTCGCGACACGCAACATGGAAGCAACTTGTGGCGTCCGGGCAGACATCGAAGCAGCATCGGGAGGAGGGGGGCAGGTGTTGTCCCCTTCCCAAATTTTGAACTGTTGAAAAATTGTCGGAGAATCTTTTTCTTGTCGGAACATTTTTGTCCATTTAGCACACATAATCTCCTTTGTCGGGAATTTGCGGTGCATTTCTGTCTGTCAGAAAATTGCAACTAATTTGATCGCATATGGCAGGTGACGCTCCGGTCCACATAAAATTTATCATATACGTTTAATGGTTGGTGGCGTACAGCTCTCGCCACAAATTTCACAGTTTCGACAAAAATACAGCTGAACGTTACCCGATGTAGTGTAGTGAGTTGCTGCGCATGTTGGCCTTGGAGACCTGCAGCTGCTGAATGATGATGGCATTGATAATGACCAGCACGATCAGCGGCAGTATGAATAGTACGGCCGTGTGGAACACGTTCAGGTAGAAAATATCGTACACGCTGGAGGCGCCCATCGCAGTGAGACGTTTGTGGGGCACCGTATCGTTGCCTTCCCGCGTGTAGATGACGTTGTACTGAAAAATACGAGGCAGGTTGAACAGCACCGCCAGAACGTAGACCACCGCCACCTGCGCGCGCACCGCACGACGTCATGTCAATTTCAGCATTAAAATATTTACGTAGCCTATACGGATCTAAGCACGATCTACTGTGTAGGCCTATTATGAGAGTGTACTGTGGCATAATCACGCTTTAAAAGACGATCATTTCGCACTGATATATCGCAGGCCTACTGTTTTCATAGCGTACGGCTGCAGTCAAGCGTCACACAGGAAACTACGACGTAGTCATGCGACCACCACTGTCTGCAGTAGTACATGTTCGTACTGCGTACTGACTTATCCACTCCAGTCTGTTGTCTAGGCCTAACCTAGACCGTGTTGAGACGTAAAGTCACGAAATCGACGGTGCGTTCTGCCTGGACGCATTTGTGACATACAAACGCGAGACGCCATCACTCAGTCGTCGCGCTTGAGTGGATTGAGATTATGGGCACTTGTAACACTCCAGGCATTATACATTTTGTAGTGACAGATAGAAAAGAGTAATAACCCGTTTACACGATCGAGCAAACGTCGAGCAAACATCGAGCAAACATCAAGCAGGCCTGATGGAACCCCGCCCCCTGGCTCAAATGTAGGCCCAGGCTTAGCCCACAGCTGATCACGTGTTATATAGGCCTACAGTAGGCCTTCCAATTACAACGCGCCCGCCCTCCTAATTAGCACGCTAATTATCATAGCTCGTCGAGCTAGCTGTATGAATGCTAGCAAACATCGAGCAGACATCGAGCAGACGGCGAGCAATTAGCACGTGTATTTTGAATACATTTGCTCAACTTGCTCAAGGTTGCTTGCTTAACCTGAAAGTTACGAGTCGACACCAACCACTAGACCACGTGCACCTACAGAGGTACGAAGGCTCACAACTTGCCCAGAGTTGTTACTTGGTAGCGGACAGGCCGGGAGTCGAACTTGGGACCTAGAGCAGAATGAGGGAAAAAGTCGTCGAACAGCTACATACCTGAATGCGAGCGGTGCGTATGGTAAGAAAGCGATCCGCTTTGAACGGGTGACAGATGGCTACATAACGGTTGACAGCAATTAAGACCGTCAACCAGATGGTCGCGCACTGAGCCATGTAGCCGAGCGGATTCATATACTGCACAAAGCACACACGTCATGTCACAATCATAAACAGCACAGGTGTTTTAGTTTTACGACGATTCGATAATATGAGACGATTTTTAAAAAGCGCTCAAAAATCGACGAACAGCCAAGCTTAGGCCCAGATTCACTGCACAAAACTCAGCAGCAAAATCTACCGCTTTAAAAACTACTTAAGTTAATCATTCTGAATCGGTTATTGCACAGTTTCAAACAGAGGCCATTAAGCATGCAGCGCAGCATTTAAGTTAGTACGATTTTTTACACGCGAAAGCAGCTACTGCTTTCAGCGCGACTTAGCCATCGCAATTCTGTCCGTCCGTCACACGGACGAATCAGTCAAAAACGGTGCAAGCTAGGATTACCAAATTTTTACCGTCGGCTGCCCGGAAGACTCTAGTTTCAGGAACCGCAAAGCTTGTTTATAAATTTGAAGGGGATCACCCCGATCGAAGGCGCTAAATGAGAGGGGTGGGAAAAATTTGCGATTTTGGCCAATAAGTCGCTGTATCTCAATAACAGTGAGAGATAGGGCCTAGGTTACTACTAATCACTAATAGGAAGTCGTACACTGGCTCTCGATTGCCACCGAATTCAATGACCTTGAATGACCATGAACGCTAAAAAAGGGGTTTTTATGGATTTTTGGCGATTTTGGGCTGCGAGACATTTTTCAAGAGCGAATTGCGCTGAAACCAGTTGAGATAGACATGGAGAAGCTGCATGTAAAATTTTCAGCATTGAACGTAGATTTTGACGATCCAAGTCTCGATTTTCTGGGTTCAAGGAAACCTGCACACGAGGGCATCAAAGAGCGGTACCCCCGTAAATGTCGATCGTTATTTCACCGTTGTTTGTCAGTCTTTCGTGAAAACAGCTGGAGATAGACTGACAGTTTGCGAACAGGAATTGTTATAGGCTCCCGCTTAGCTCAAATTTCTTGTCTTACTGCGGCCATTGTTCTACCTCGCCCTATAGCGTGACGTGTAATGTCAGTCACAATCATGGTACTAAACAATAGCCCTATAGATGAACACATCGCGCGCGTGCGCTACGACAATGCGGCACTCGTGCATAAACCCACTGGGTGCAAACTTCCGCTGGTTTTACGATCCCTTGCAACCTTTTTCGCTCCCCCCGCCACAGTCGCGGGCGCGGAGGTAAAATCGGGTTAGGCCTAAACTTACATAAACATCGGTTGTGTTATTTTAGGCTATTCGAGTTTATTATTTCCGCCAATTAGGTTATATGCAATATCCGGCGTTTATCTTCTGTTAGTTTGTTAGCAAGATACAGCGCCCCAGGCGAGCCCAACGTTTTATCTGTGCCAACCAATAGGCTAGCAGTGACCCGGTATCCGATGCCGAGTAGGCACTAGGCAGAGTAAGCATCCGCTGCCCGAAAGGTCTCGGGTTCGAGTCCTACTTTTTTTTAATTTTAGTCCAGACTTCGCTATGGCGGCCCTTCGCTATAGCGGCCCATTACCCCCTTGACAACAACGACAGATGATTAAGCATTTGGACAACGTGAAAAAGAACAGTGTTAAGTCAGCCGTGTGATTCACAATGGCAAGGTACCGTATTGCGCATTTATAACGTCAGCGTCTATACAGTCAGTCACGTAACTCGCTATAAATAGCCCTATAGGCTAAGCCCCTACTTTAGACTTAGTCTATCGTCATTGTGGTTGCAAAGCAGTAATTTATTCTCCGCAGAACGACAAAAAAATCACTGACATCAGATAACAAGTCAACAGTGAAAGAGTGGTGCAGACTATAGGCCTGCCAGAAGCGACCACATAGGCCTAACGCCGGTGCTACAGGAGCGGAGCTGCACTGGCTTCCGGTTCGGCGTCGGGTGGATTTCAAGATGGCCACTCTGGTCTAATTGTCACTGTCCGGTATGGCTCCACCTTACCTGGCCGCCGACTGTCAGCTGGTCTCCGACGAAGATCGTCGTCAGCTGCGCTCTGCCAACTCAAGAACATGTGTCGTCAGAAAGACTTGCAGCAGCTATAGAGACAGATGCTTTGCTGCTGCAGGTCCGAGGCTGTGGAACAGTCTGCCGGCTCATCTGAGACAGACTGACATTAACTTTGAACAGTTTAAACGGCAGTTAAAGACATTTTTGTTCGGGCGTTGAGAGCGCAGCGCATTGTGGCTATTGTTAAATTGTGCCTTTTAAATAATCTTACTTACTTACTTTACTTACATCTGAAAATTCCGCCGAGAACAGTGCTACTACGGGGTAGCCTGAATTAAATGCAGGGCTAGAAAATAACGGACGAAAGTGCAGGGCTGAAATTTGACGGATGGGCAATGCGTGCGAGAGTTCGAAAGACACAGTCAAATAAAACGTGCTGACTATTCATACGGCAGCCGCATGAATAGCCCGTGGGCTATTTTTTACGGCAGTCGGACCGCTCGCCTGGACACGCCGTAGCCGGTACCTAAAGGCGGCCAAAGTGGCCCTCACCCCAGAAATTTCATCAGCATATAAACTTACGCCCGGATCGCGTTGTTCGGCGAAGCCAGACAATAATAATCAATCATATATCACGATCGCATTAATCATAATTATAGTAAAAAAACCTTTTTGAGATATGGTATGGCGTATCGGGTGTACTGGAGGTAAAACCCGGGTACGCTGTGTGTGCCGAAGAATATCGACAGCAGGACGAAAACGGTGAGTAGGACCGAAATATCGGCCACGGCCAGGCTGCGGAGTAGGAACGTGGCCACGCGGTTGTGTCGGTCCAAGTAGAGAACAACGATTGACAACAGGTTGGCCGTGATGCCGAACAGGCACAGCGCACCGATGAATACCTATAAAACAGACATAGCAATATATTACGTAGTCAAAATGGTTAAATGGTATAATCCTTCATGGAAAACCTGTCTCAAAGCTACGGAGCGTCATCTGCCATATGGGATCACACAGTGTTACCTGCCACCCGACGTAAACGCGCCTTATCATCATATAACCCAAGCCAGAAAGACAGGTATTCGATTCACCTATCGCGGATGGATGGACGGCTGAGTTAACCCTGGTGCTGGTTATATAAGTACCGAGATATTTTACCTATCCGCAGACAGTCATCCATCCGGGTACTAACCGCTTGACGGCGACTCGACCGGGAGTCGTATACCAACAATACTGACTTCCATTCCAAAACTGCATAAAGATATGCAGCACTTCTTTACATTACGGTTGAGTTTTTCATTGAAAAGAAAAGAAAAAGTCTGCTTATAGCACCAATTAAGTTTTGTGCAGCCAGCAGTAATTCCAGGCATCCTTTTTTGAATACAACTCTAAAAGCATTACGGTAATACCAACGAATATGAGATAATTACCTCCGCCAAGGAGGTAATGTTTTTGCCGGTTTTTGTTTGTTTGTTTGTCTGTCTGTCTGTCTGTCTGTCTGTGAGTCAGCAAGATAACTCAAAAAGTTATGGACGGATCTTTCTGAAATTTTGAGGGTATGTCGGGCATGGTACAAACTACAAGTGGTTCAAATTTTGGGCGTGATCCGGCCTGGATTCTGGATCACTTTGAAATTATCGTTACCATTGCGTTAAAGGGGGCATAAGGGAACCGCTGCAAAACCGAAGATGGTGACGCCACCTGGCGAATAGCTTTGCCTTGGCGGAGGTACCTGCGGGCTATAACTGCTTTCTAGTTTGGCAATTGATTTTTCTTTAGGCAATAACGTCGTCGTATTTTCTTCAAAATTACGTCAAATGAAAATGATGAATTTCGTTTTCTTTCGTTGAAAATGCTAAATTTTGCGATATCGTCGAAAACAAATTCAGTGTGTGGCTATAACGAATAAAGTTAGGCCTAGGCCTACGTATACCGTGTTGTAGAAGAAGTCGAAACTGGAGCACGGGTCGTCCAGCCAGTAGGTCGACTCACCATCACTGCCGGAGAACGACGACGACGACGACGAGTTCACCACCTGGGAACGACAGGACGGACCATAAAAACGTGGCACTTTACTTTTGTCCATATTTTCGCCAATTAATGACCGATTTTCAAAATTCTTTCACTCACACACTCTGCGGACAGTTTGCAATAACGTGATTATTATAGGCCTATAGCCTACCCCACCACACCATAAATGCGTATCTACACTACCATGTGAAATATGAATGAAATAGGCATCTATACAGTGTGTATATGTTTTTGGACGAATAAAATGATTGATTGGAAAATCGACTTAAATTGAACTGCTCCGGTAAGCGACGTTCGTTAAAGTTATCAAGGACGATAATATAACTTCAAATATAAATCAGTATCTTACGATATATCATAAAAGTTTAAGGTAACACATCGCAGAGCTGCCGTGTGAGATAGCACAGTGATACCGTCCTGTTATCCGACAGAGGTGAACGTGCCCCTGCATCAACCCCAGCCAGATAGGCCGAGGCACTCGATTTACCTACCAGAAAGGGATGAAAAGCTGAGTTCACCGAAGTTGTACGCTATCGTTCGAGAGCAAAAACACATCAGCGAAGCAAACCTCGAGGGGGTCTGCGGCTGCAGCGGTGACGTCATCCATCACGTGTAATTGTATAGTCTCGCATCACGAACTGCAAGCTAGAGACCGGTTTATCGATACGGGACACTTCGCTTTGACGCAATTCTCTGCACACACATACGTGTAAGTTAACAGTTTTTTTTCAAGTAGAACGCAGCGTATAGTTCTTTACAGGAAACATATCTCAGAGCTACGGAGCGTCACCTGCTGTATGGGATCATATAGGTGAATGCGCGCCCCGCCTTAACTCCAGCCAAACAGAGCGGTACTTGATTTGCCTACCCCGGGGAAATGCCTTAAGCCTTAAGGCTGAGTTGACCTTGGTGTTGGTTGTATACCTGAATTGTTCACCTGTCCACCCACAGTCACCCATTCAAGTAGGCTTTGTAACCACTTGATAGCGACCCGACGGGAATCAAACCCACTAATAATTTTGGAAATTGGCCAATTCGGTGGTTTACTTTTATGGATTACCCGGTAAAATGCCATGTTACATATAGGCCTATGTGCACAGACTTTATCGTGCGACCTATTGCTTTCAGAGTACGGCACAATAATTCGCATTTCAATGGCGTTCTAACATTGCAAAATACAGAGGCTCTAAGCAAAATGACATAAATCCATCAAAATATTAGCATAAAACTAAATGTCAGATAATAGCAGAATGTGGCTATTAAATGTCGAAAACCTTTTGACCATAGCCTTTATTTAACATTATTCGGCACAACACGTAATAGCCTAAGTTTAGGCCTACACGACTGGGCCATAATAACAATAGGCCTCATAGACGGAACTGCAATAGCGCTGAGCTTGCACTATAGGCCTAGGGACTGCAATAATTACAGACACGTGATATAGGACAATGACGACAGACTATAGGACTAGAGGCTGCAGGCTATTCGCACTTCGTAATCACACTACATCACATTGTCGCCGACTAATTTGCCGCAAGCGCTTAACGTGCTACAGTGTCACGCAATTAAACCTATACACACACTGTTGCTGATGCGACTAACTGTCCTCTGCCTTAATAGGCTATTTCTGTTTTTTTCTTTTTTCAGTCAGCAACTTGTACGGGACAAACAGACAAGACGGACAGACGGCTTATTAAGACCGCCAGATAATACTGATAAACTTAGTAACTTCATTAAAAAGTTATAAAAATGTTTTCTTTGAACAGGCGTCCAAATCCATCGAAGGGGAAATTTCGAATTTGCCACCAGCAGTGCTATGAAAGCATAGACGCTTATTTGCAAACCTGGGAATTCATAACGAAAACATAAAATCATTGGAGCGATGGCCCAATTTATTGTCCCAGATAAAACACGCGTGGATAGCAAATAATCGTAAAACTTAATTACGCGACATTGCCGTTGCTCATTTGCATACCCCCATGCATTGTCATTCAACCGGTTAACTGTTATGTGGTCATAGCAAACAGGAGAGCTCCGGCTATCGTATTATTCTTACGATAGGCTACGGTTGACAAGACATTCATGACATTAGAGCAGTAGTTTGGTGTCGTGGCTAACAGTAAGACGTCAATTGTAAATGGGTTCATTATTGTGCGACTGAACCCGGTGACGTATGTCTACCGTATTAATTCGCTCTTCTAGACGCGTCGATCGCCGCGGGGTGCAAAATTGGATCTAATGACAGGAGCCACTTTGTGAACGAAACAATTCCGTCACGTAGGTTCGGCAATTATGATATAGGCGTATTTAAATGACACACGTTATCTAACTTATGGGCTATTACATAGGCTACTGCTATAAGCCTGCTATGCAGCAAATAAACTTAGTAAACCTTTTCGCTTTTTCGCTTTTGCCTTTTGGATCGTAGTCAATTTCAACCGTTACAAAATGATAAAGCCAGTTCACATCTATGACGCCAACGCGACTCAACAGTTGAGTTGAGTTAGGCCTAATACCCCGTTTACACCATCGAGCAAACATCAAGCAAATATGAAGCATGCATAAAGAATAGCAAACATCGAGCAGACATCGAGCAAACGTCGAGCAGGCCTGATGGAACCCCACCTCCTGGCTCAAATGTAGGCCTAGGCATAGCCCACAGCTGATCACGTAGGCTTTCCAATTACAACCCGCCCGCTCTCCTAATTAGCATGCTAATTACCATAGCTCGTCGAGCTAGCTCGATGTTTGCTCGATCGTGTAGACGGGGTTTAAGTCGCGTCATCGTCATCGTCATCGTCATCAAAGCGTAGTCGGCGAGAACCGTAGCGTCACCCAGAGTGTCCATGTGACAAGGCTCGTCTCTAAAAATCAGCAGACGGAATGTTGGCCCCAAGAAGACGGTGTCAACTGGCCAATAGATGTTGTTTTCGGAACACATCGGTTAATAATTAACGGAACTCGCTGAAGTTTTATACAGACAAGCCAGTATAAAATACAATATAGCCGCTGCAGACTGCAGACTGCAAACAGTGGACAGCGGACACAGCCAGACACGCTGCCTGAATATAAGGGTCGCTATCAGTCACTATCATGTGCTGCATCGACAGAGTCCACAGGTCTGGTCTGCGAAACAGTTTAAGGGCGGAAAGGATGCATGATCCAACATTTGAATTGGGTGGATAGTCGAGAGTATGGGAATGATATTGATGACAAGATACAGTAAGTAAGTAACTGATAACGTGTTAACTGTAAATAATCTCAAACAAGTTAAGAATGTTAATGAATAACGTATCAAAAAATATGTCACAGTGTGAAATATTAATATTTTAAATCTAGTACCGTGTTAGAAGAACTTTGCTGATGTGTAATGGTAAAGTTTGAATTATTAAATTGTGATTTGTGCTGTTTTATATGTAGGCCCTACAACCACGACGTCACCCTTACACTGTACATGTATATAAACTGAACAGGTTTTTTTTCGCATAAATTAACGTTGTACGTGACAAACTGAATAATAAGTGATCACAGTTCACAAAGTCAGTAATTTTTGGGTTCATTGCAGCGGCGGAGGTATACTTGGGTCATTAGGCCTAATAACCGCTTTACGAACGCCTAGATCTACAGACAGCGTCAGACATCATTGCAAACATTCTAAGGCGAGAAAGCGCACTAGAACTCTGTATAATAAAATACATGTATAGGGCTAATGGTTTTATTTCAGAATTGAACAAAACATTAAACATTCACGCAATCGTTTATTCTCATGATCTCATCATCATGCATAAACTGTCTAGGCACAAAGACAATTATTACGTATAAACCTCTATGGCAAATTACCGGTATTCAACGGGGGCGAAACGTCCAAGATGAGGGGGCGAAGGGGGTGAACAAGCCAGAGGGCGAATCAGCCAGGCACAGGGGGCGAATTAGACAGGGGCGAACAAGCCAGGCACCCCGATCCAAGTCACAATCACATGAAACAATAGGCGCAAAAAGTCAGGATACTGGGCGAGAGCATCTCGCGTTGTGTCCTGTTAAACGTGTCCCAGCTATATAGTTCAAAATTTAACTTATCATTGGCGGTAGCGTGCAAACTTTAAAATATTGGCGGGAACTAAATAGTGAGACACACACATTCGCTCCAGACGTCTATGCAGCCATAGAAATGAAGGACGACTTACCTGACTCGAGTGTAATGACATCACTAGCAGAACGTGCGCCGTTGCTTATAGCAGCAGCAGCAGCAGTAGCCGTAGAGATGGACCTCGGTCGTTTGCGGTTTACTAGTAAGTTGCTTGTTGCAGTATGACATCAGTTGTAGCCCAGCCTAGAGTGTAGGCCTATAGGCGAGCGATAAACGTATATAATACAACTTCACTTCTGACACAGGTGAATATAATTGACGGCTGGCCGTGAGTGACTGCATGCATGGGCCTCAGCGGGCATGCAGCTATCGTGTCGCGAAATGTACGTTTTCATTGATCCCTGGCTGTCTCGGGATGCGGGTTATCGATCGTGACTGGCGTGTCCGAGCCAGAGGCGTAGATAAGGGGGAGCCCAGGAAGCCCAGTCCCCCTCCCAATCCTCCAAATAAGAGAAACACACGTTCAAACTACACTAAATTTAGTTAGTTAATTTTTTAAGGAAAATAATAGTATTTTTGCCACCAGATCTCGTATTTAAATAACTTAGTACACCAAATTTGATCTCGGCCCGGGCTTTTCTCAGACTTTGCTGGAAGAGCTCACAGCGATTCCCCAGACCTGCTAGCGGAATTTCAAGAATCCTATTTTTGGTGGGAGGGACGAAAAGGGGGAAAAGGGAAGGGTAAAAAGAAAAGGGAATAAAGGGAGAAAATGGACATGGAATGGGTCTATGTCCCCCCCAGTTCCAATTCATATTTCTAGCTACGCAGCGAGGGTCACGCATGAGCGGCGGGAAACTTACGTTCCGTGGTGTGAAACCGGCATTTTGATACACTATAGCGATGTAACGGACAGGTTGAAAGATCGGCCTCTATAGCCACCGACACCCATCAGTGACGGACTTGACTGCTTCTGTATTGACGCTGCCGTCATGAATTAGCGCAATCGCGCGCCAAGCTCAATAAACGCCAGTCTATATTGCTTGGCTGCCGCTTAGGTCGAGTCCAGTCAAATCAGCTCGTCGACGAGATAGGAATAGGTCTATTTGTAAGCCCTTAAATTACTTACTCACTTTTAAGCTTGCGGCGAACACAATAGAAAGTTAGAAATTTATCTGCAATTAGTTAAAATACAAACATCAATAGCGCCTCTGAAGCTCTGCACACGGCGTTTGGCATTTAGTAGGATCAACGATCTTGTCAGTCGGCCCCTGTGCAAGGCCAACGTCGTCTGGCCTTGTCAAAGTTTATGGTAGAACGGCAGCACTTTGATTCCTTGGCACGCTGGCAAACCAACGGCATGGGATGTCACTGTACACTGTGTCCCAAAAACATTTTCGACTGTAACGTGAAAAAGGATTATCGGATTTTAATAACTTTTGGTACGAATATTTCTGAGACAACTTGTCGTCAAGTGACAATTTAATTCCCATCTCGCTCAACATCTGTTTCTACACTACCTGGGGAAAATAGAACAAACAAAATATCACTTTTTATTCAATGCGACATGATTGCTTAATTAACATAACGCGCAAAAACACATTTTGTTCACATTTCTGACACTGTGACTGACATTTCATTCAGTTATCCATTTTTCAACTGCCTACAGTAAAACTGCTTGAAGTGTTGGCCCACTGTGACACTTGTACAC
>Ga0056128_1001204_pt1 | contig 28004 bp, 20 predicted proteins | sample WorMetLIZISLAND2_FD_71113 | JGI IMG/M metagenome (GOLD analysis project Ga0056128, IMG submission 71113) | Marine gutless worms symbiont microbial communities from Max Planck institute for Marine Microbiology, Germany - Olavius geniculatus... ... | reverse complement strand
TTATTGATGGAAAAACGCGTAATATGCCAAAAGTTTTGAAATTGTATACAGAAGAAGTGTACAACTTGCAAGTCTCAGCATTTAAATATTCTTTGCCTGATTTACACAAATCTGCCCCACCCCTAAAATCATGCTAAATTGGCACTAACACATGAATTTAACTTGATTTTCATTCAGCATACAGTGAAATATCAACAATCATTAACACATACGTTGAGTTTGAATGAAATTCGGCATAGGCAGTTGCCCAGCTTTTGCATTCATAACGGTCATCAGTCCTTTTAGGCAGCTGATCGATCGCTGGAGTCAATGTGTCCAGGATCAGCTGAGCCCAGTATTCGATTAGGACACGTTTTAGCTGGTCAGCTACTGAAATTTTGTGACCATGCTATCTGTTGCAATGCCTCCACACTGAATAATTCACAGACTTTAAATCTGGACTTTCTGGCAGTAAGTTTTTGAATTCAATGAACTCGGGCACATGGGAGTGCATGCAAAATGCCTAATTTTAAGAGCAGTGAAGATTTATGCAAATTAGGCAAAGAATATTTAAATGATTTGCTATGCAAGTTCGGCCCTCTTTGTCTACAACATTCTAAAACTTTTGATATAGGACTCGCCTTTCTACGGGTAACCATCGCTGAGTTATCAACGCTTAAACAGGTCCGGTTTTTTATGGCCCACCCTGTATAGTAAAGAAAAACATGAATTCCTCCAGCCTGTATCTGAGATGTGGCTTGTATTCAGGACCCAGCTTATATTGGTACCACACAAGTCACTGTGACCCATAGGCCTGTATCCAGAACCCAACTTCAATTCAAAGTTCTATGGTACATAACCTCAACTACAATACTACATAGAAACAAAAATGTCCACAAGAGTGAATAGTTACTAGTAACTAGTAAAATATATCAGCCCAGCCCAGTGCTGAGGCAGCCAACCACTTAAGAGAGTAAAAATGCCCATTCTTAACCCCAACCATTAACCTTTCAAACAACAAAAAATTGACACAACTGTTATTCCTGCCCTGGGAAATGTTAACACTAATTTCAAATGGTCTGTCTACACCTTTTTTGTTTTCCAGTTAGGTCGGTTAGGTATGTTTCTAACATACACCAGACAGACCGACTGACTGGAAAAAAGGCAAGACCTGTAATGGAGCCTATTATGATGGTTGTATGATAATTCTATGTCGAAAACTAAACAGCTTAATTTATTTTAACTGCTGCCCAGTGCCAAGCTTTTATAACTGCAATTACTTACTGACATATTTTAACAACGTAAATAAACTGGACAAACACAGAATCAGGTTTGTTTTAACACTGTGACACCAGGACATTTCTATGACATCAGACCGAGCAGAAGTATCTCAGTCAGTCAATCAAAACACATTCGTACAGCGCCATATGTCAAGAACAAATCAGGACACATAATGACAGAGACTTGGCCAAGTGTTGTGATATAGTAAGCTATATCAAACAGTTCAGTTTTTACGCATGAAAACAGGTAGCCTACTGCTGTAGCACATCTTAGCCATTGCAATTCTGTCTGTCCGTCTGGCACACGGGTGGATCAGTCCAAAACTGTGCAAGCTAGGATCACCAAATCATCACCAATGGCTGCCTGGAAGACTCTAGTTACAGGATCCATAAAGCTTTTCCATAAATTTAAAAAAGGTCACACTGAGGGAGGGCACTAAATGAGAGTGGGGTAGAGAAAATTTGTGATTTTTAGGCAATAAGTCACTGTATCTCAGAAATGGTGCAAGAGAGGTCACTAGGTTACTATTAATTACCAATAGGAAGTCGTACACGGGCTTTTGATTGGCACCAAGAGCAATGACCTTGGATGACTCTGAACACCAAAATAGAGTTTTTTATGGATTTTTGGGCAATTATAGTTGCGAGACACATTTAAAGAGCGAATTGCGCTAAAATCAATAAAGAGAGACAAGGAAAAGCTGTGCAAGAAATTTTCAGTATTAAACATAGATTTCAACAGTCCAAGTTTCGATTTTCTAGGTTCAAGGAAACCTGAGCATGACGGCATCAAAAAGCAGTACCCCCGTAAGTCGTTTTTTACCGCTGTTGGCCAGTCTTTCATGAAAAACGGTTGCAGATAGGCATGGGAATGCTGCCCATCACAAAAAGCACTAGTAACGGGCTTTTTATTGGTATCAACATCGATAACTTTGAAAAACCCTGAACTCCCAAAATAAGAGTTTTTATTGATTTTTGCTATCTTTGGCTGCGGCACACACTTTAAGAGTGAATTGCAATGAAATGGCTGGAGATAGACTAAAACAATTTATAACCAGTAAATGTTATCGGCTTTCGCGTGTCTCGTGAGCATTAGCTCAAATTTCTTAAGCAAAGGTTAAAAGTGCTGAGAAGTTTGACGAATCTAGTTATGTGACAGTGCATTCCAAACAGAAAACCTACGCTAATGCTGAATGCATTTGCTGACAACTAGCACCATCCGAGGAACAGTAAAGTAATAGTGTATCTGACGATCGCACTGCACAGTATGCTACCGAATAGCAATGACATAATCTATAATAACAAGTTAACAACTGATATTACCAAGCACGCACAGGTAACTGCAATGTTAATCTTTTCATTCAGACATAAGCTTATTATATTCTCTCCAACAGTCAGTAGCTAGTATACCTCTGCATCAGTATCATCATCATCGTCATCCTCATCAATGTCTTCTATTGTCATTTTTGCCTTCTTAGAAGAACCCTTTGCCTCCTCGGCCAACTTCTGCCTCTTCTTGCTTTGACGAACTACACAACGGCATTCAACTCACATTCAATAACTGACACCACACCATTTGTAACAAATCCAGCCCATACACCAGCATAAAAAGTAAGCACGTAATTCATACAGTGGATCGAGTGTAAAAAACTGAAACACGCTTGGTGTGGTAATGAAAACAGAAGTAGGAATGTTTGTGATAGCGCCTAGAAGTAAACAGAAAGCATGCACTGATTTAAAGATGGTCTGAAAGAGCACTCAGAGCAGATGGACTGGCATGTCCATCGTGAAAATCACATCCTTCATGCGTTGTCATTGTCATACATAGAACTGTAGCCATCCAGATGTGTGCATCTGTCGATGCTAGAGCCAAAATGGCAGAGACAACAGTGTACTCGTCATTTAACTCATACGTACACTCACTCAATGGAGCACACAGATGAGGTTACCTGTGATATGCTATGTACTATAATAAGCAGGAAATGACAGTACTAAAGATTCACTCTGATAGTGTAAACTAAAAATAAAAACAAAAAAAATGCAGCCAGAAGTCTCAAAAATTATGTCTGAATAATAAAGCATGCAACAATTTTTCAACTTCGTTGCGTTAACAAATATCGTTAACTGCTAGACGCATTTGATTCACAGTCGCCTGATGAATGTCAACTTTCTTTTGCTTTGTGCCACATGATGACAAAGATAAGTGCAAGAAACTTTTAATATGACAAATCATGAATAGCAAAAACTTACTCTTAGTCAGACAAAGCAAAGCAATGGTTTATATTTCTGATGTGTGCTGCTCGAATGGTAACACATGTTGTAAGCAATCTCATAAATAAACACTGAACAGTTGATAAAAACATGCATGCTGATAGGTCATACTGTACTGTGCGTAAGGGAAAAAACACGACGACACTGTAACAACAATCGGAGTACAGTTACAAAACAAAAATATGCTGTCTGTCTGTAATGACTGATACCTGGGACAGGTGAGTCTTCCTCAGAATCAAGATCTTCCTCTTCTTCTTCTTCTTCTAGTTCAGAATCCATCATACTGTCACTTAGTCCAGGAAACTCATCTTGAGGCATTATGTAGCCGGACATATGAACAACTCCTTCATGACACACAACATGATGCCTGATAAGTAGGGTTGTTAACAGTTAAGTGTTTGCCCGGTTAACCGATCTTACGTTCAGGATCGAGCCTAAAAATGCTGGTCCCATTAATCATAACAGTGGCAAGCGACACGATAGAGGCAGGCGCTGAGAAATTATCACATAGTCAGTCAGTCACTGCGGCGCTATCAACAACCGACACAGTGGCCTGTAGTAATAGTTTGATCTTCCTCCCTGTCTCTTTGTCCCTGTCTCTGTCTGTCCGCTTAACTCTGTTTATGCACGATGAACGTCAAAGGACGTTGTAGCTCAGTGGCCCACCCAGCCATGTCAATGGCTGACCATGGGAAAGTGTTGTTATCTCACGACCACCCACCCCACACTGTGCAAGCATGCCTTGCCCTCTCCTTCCCTCCCCTCCAACCCGCACTTAGTCTACAACTAGGCATGTGCCTGGACCACCACTCATCTAGTGCAGATATGAGATGATTCACATACGTCAGCAGTAAATCAATGATTGATGACTGACTAACAGCCAAAACCTGCAGTATTTTACTACAGCTAAATCTACAACGATATTTATTGGTTACGTCATTCTTCCACGAGTTCGCGATTCACTGTAATGTCTTCCCCATGCAGCAGTGGTGGTACGATCGCAACGGCTACACACTTTGTTGCCATAATGATGTACAGATACTGTCACCCAATCGCAGGTGCTTCCTGGCGCTGGTAACCTTCACTGCAGGGAACCTGTCAGGTGAAACCACCAGGCACGGCAACAACAGACGTAGTTAGCCAGCCAGCCAGCCACGCTGTGCTGTTGCCCGCTATACTAACTGACAGATAGAAGCTTCACTCTGCACACTCGGTGGGCTGGCATGCAGAGTGATTGGACAGTCTATCACTTTCAATCACAGCGCCCATTAATAAGCAAACTATGGTTAACTGGTCTTTCTGGTCACGGTTAATCGGTCAAAATAAATGGGTGGTCTTAACAACTCTACTGATAAACTACTAACTACTGCATGCATCATAGCATAATACACTTACAAGTCACAGCTTTCAAATAACTCCTATTTCTGCTACAAAATGATGCATAATGCTGCACAAATTCCAAACAAAAACTTGCCAAATGGCAACCACAACGTCGAGAAGTATTCAAATACAAATAAACAAAGTCTACAGATGTTACACAAATTCACAAGCACTAAGTAATCATAAGCAGAACCTATGCTGCTGTTACTTTTAAATAAATATGATTTGATTTGATATCCAACTCTTATACAGTCAGTAATGACGAGTACTTAAGTACATTAGTACTTAAGTACGTACTTAAGTACTTTTCATGTACCTGAGTACTTGTACTTCAGTACATTTTAAGGTACTTGGCCCATAAGTACACATAAGTACCTTTTAAGTACATTTTATTTATTGCAATGTTGTAAATGCTAATCAGTTTGAAATGTATGCAATTTCTGGATAATAAGTTGTTCGTTTGTCGGACAGTTCCCCGTATGGACATTTCCCTGTACAGACTTCCACATACCCTGTGAGTTGAGTTTTAATCAAAGGTCGCCGCTTTGTCGTTACAGGGCATAATGCTGCACATGACAACGTTAATTGTCCTCAGTTGCACCTGTCACACTGCCCACAGTGTCTCATAACAACATGCTTGTTAAGTATTTAAAGTCAGCTAACAGACTTAACTACTTAATGAGCGAGCATTTCAGAGAACTCTTTCTCTACAATTTATTTTGTCCGTCACACAGTTGTGCTACTGCTGTTGATGGTGCGCAGTCAAGTTCTAAGTCACATGACAGGGTTGATTTCAAAGTTGACAACAGGTGGGGAAATGTATGCCCTAGTCTTAAGCGTTATAAAATGGGCTAAAACTGCCTAGAGGAAATGTATTATCCTGCAACTGCAAAACGTCCGTTTTCGGCTTTGCAGAAATATTTCGATTTCAGTTTGGTGAAAATTGCACCACATCACAATCAAATGTCATGCAGATACTGGTGCAGACATTTATGATTTTACACATGACTCAGAAAATGAGGTTAATGACTCTGGGTGCAAAGTTAAAGCACTCCAGTTTTTGAACAATCCATCTCATGAACTGATTAGCTGATTGGCTACTGAGCCATTACTCGTCAGAGTGTTCCGTCAACAACCCCTGTAGAGGAAGAAACTTTGTAGCCAAGCTGGACTAAAAACTTATTTTGACACCCCACATAAATAAACAGTCAGATTAACTGTATATAACACTACATCTTTGTCAGAAAAATAAACAGTTTGCCTGATGACAACATTAACGGTTTTGGTTTTATTTGGTGACAGGTGACACTTTTTACATACGTACTTAAAATGTACTTATGTACTTATACTTGTACTTAGCACTTATAAGTACTTAAGTACTCTTTACAGATTGTATTTTTACTTGTACTTAAAGTACATTATTTGATGAGAACTTTGTACTTGTACTCAAGTACTTTGTTAGAGTACTTACGTCATCACTGTACACAGTACACACTGGCAGCCTAATTTGATGCAAACCTTTTCCTTTGATGTAGAATGTCAATTCTTCTCCAGCAGCAAACTCAAGATCTAACGGCTGCTGGAAATGTTTGCCATGCTGAAGAGTACACAGAACATAACTTTTACCATCACGCTCTATCATCAGTGACACCGGATCATCATCTGCTCACACAATGTTCAGCTGTGTTACAGTAAACAGCAAACATTCTAAACACAAACATCAATAACATTCAGATTTCAATTGACTAATGTAAAGCAGTTCTGTACAACATCTTAAAAACTGCAAAGTTTGTAACCATAAACTTGCCAAGAAAAATATACATAACACTCATCACTCATTAGTCATTAACCATTCACTTAAAGGCTAAATCTAATGCATCTGTAAATGCAGACATACCAAGTTACAAACTAAATACAATTCAAAATTTGCATAGAACAAAAAAATTACACATCGCGCAGTAACGTACCGTGAGTCTGAAATGGATCGAGAGCAGCCATTGAGACATGCACAGGTCGTTCTGTAGTCTGCGAATATTTCTTATTGCTGCCTTCCAGAGCCACTCCTACAGACATCAAAAATGCACACTAAATGCTAAATAGTGTTACAAATTACAAACAGCTAGAAAAATTCAATTACTACTAAACGTGAACTGAAATTGTTCATAGCTGCCACAAAAAACTGGTGTGACTGTAACATGACAGGTCATAATGGAATGGAAAAAAACAAGATAGGACACAAGCACGACTGCATAGTGGCCACTGGCAGACAGCAAGTGAGCAAATCGTTTATTCCTAATGACACATCCAAAAACAACAAGCACGATTTACAAAAAGCAATCAGCAGCAACAAATGACAGGTGTCACACTCTTGTACTATGATGCCAACATTACTTAAACAGAGCAGTTCAAGTGACACCACTGGTGAACATGAACAATATTACAGCTAAGAGATGAAAAATACAAGTGCACATAAGTGTGTTGTTGTCATTTGTGAAAAAGAACTAAAATTCTATGGTACACGATGTCTGTCCCATCATCTTTCAGTCATCCCCCATCATAGCACATAAATGACCAGTTTAATGCTCCCATTTGTGATCTAATACACCAATCTCCATTTAGGCCTTAAGTGACAATTTTTGCATAATTTAGTCTTTCGTCATATCCCATCATGTTTTAGTCAGACTCTAAAAAGTATACGACTAATTACCACAACGAGGCCATAATCTGACCAAAACGGACCACAACTTTCTTCTTCTCAGACCACAACCGAGAGGATGACATAGAAGATAAATGGACGGCGATGAAGATGACAAACAAAACGAACAAACGAAAATGTCAATGACAGCAATAAGCAAAGTCAAACGAGACGGGAAAACAATGGGAAAACAGACAATAAAGACCACAGCAAAAACGGACGGAGATGTGTCTTCTCAGTCCATTCGTCTTTGCGACCGTGCGTCTTCTACGTCGTCTTATTTGTCAATGTGGTCCGATGTGGTCAGTGTGATCTCCTTCTGGCTCCGTTGTGGTCTCGTTGTGGACTTGCGATCGGGTTAATTTGTAGCCCGTCGTGGTAATTAGTCATACCGCTCAGAAAGTTAAGAAAACCGCACACAAAAAGAAAGTGTCACAAATTATTCTGAAACTTTCTGACTGCATAATGCTTAAAACGACAAGTGCAGTGCACTTGCTGAAATTGTCTTATTTCTCACACGTGTTTGACGAGGGAACTCGCGCTAAAAGAGAACAATCTATTCCGATTACGTATTTCAATTCCAAAATGTGACAAATCATGGTCGAAAGCATACCCCAAAATATGCTCTTTAATTCAGAAATAACCACCATCTTTGACAATTTAAAATGAAGAATAAAAACTCAAAATTATTCGAAAAAACAACACCGTCAAATTTTACAACTTCCGCTTATCTTTTAATAAAATGTCTAAAAGGCGATTTTAACAGAAATCAATAAACTTGCAATTTTTGTCTATGGAATTAGGCAGTGAATATCTTCACATAAAAGCAAAGATAATAACAGTGCATTTTTTGTCTGCTGTAATAAACTGTCAGCTTTCAAAGTTGTTTCAGAATGATATTAGATGTTAGAATTTAACCAGCAGCCACGTCGGCCCACGTCTATGGAAAGCTTGTGTCAATGCGCCAGCCATCAACCCACTAACCACCCATCCACCCGAGCCCCGGTGTTAAACCGGCAGTCATTGCAACTGGCGTATAGTAGCCGCTGGGTGTGAGATCGTCTAAACAGCAATCCGAACTGCAGTACTGCACTGTTCTGCACACACTGTAGTTTCTTACTTTACTGGATAACTGGAAAGGGTCAGACCTTGTGAAAAATTTGCTTTCAAAAACTGCATCAAGTGAAAGTACAAGAGCAAGCTCGGATCGAAGTTGAATGATCACAATCTGCTGAAATACAAATACTGTGAAGGTTAAATTATACAGTGTTATAAGACACTACATAGATTTCATACTAAGGCATCACTTTTCGTATTCTTTCACACTAAAAAACTTCTCTGGGTGAATTACCACCCCCTTATCGCCTGCCCTCACTACCCCTTCCGGGTAAGCTACTGAATGCTGTATAATCTAAGTTTCATTTGGCTTGGTGATGACTGGCTGAAAGACGAACATCAGGACTTGGATAACTCTGAATCAAGCATAGATTTTACTCAATGCTCAGTCATCCATAGCAATCATAGTAATGACATCATATGGACAGCATGCAATACGGTTACTCTGGCCCTGTTTCAAAGATATTGCAACTTTTCTGCTCTAAACAGCCACTTTTCACACCCATCTATTCCACCGGAATTTGGCGATTTTTTGTTAGAACAGATCGCTGATGTTAGAGCCTATAACCCTAAGCTGACTATCTGGTTTAGACATACGCAAGCAACTCAAGCCACAGTGTGCATCTGAACGATTGCAGGACGCTGGACTTTTTTTACATCCAACCAGCAAAGGGGCAAGTTCAGGACAGTGTTTGAATTGCCGGGGGGTTGAGGGGGTTCAACTTCCCAACTGTTTTCTCAACCCCCCTAACACCCTGTCAAATTATGCCCCGGGAGGGTCAGCTATGTATTATATACATAAAATTTACATCACAATTTTGGTTGAACTCTGACCGTCGAGAAGTTCAACCTCCGCAGCTAATTTTTCACAATTCAAACAATGGTTCAGGACCTATTTCTGACGCCAGAACCCTGCTCCCCCCACTGTCGTGAAGTTCACAAACAACATACATAATGCAAACAATACAGAAAAGTCTTCTTACATACTGTATAATTATAATGACATGTAAAAATACTGAACCAAGCAAAGAACAAATGAGCACTGAATCAAAGTACACAAAACAAAGAATACAAAAATATGTATATCATTTACGGGAAATGACAAGCTAAAAATGCACCAAAAATCCCTATATGACCCAATAATAGACCAACCAGTAAATTGCATTATCACTGGGTGTAAGTTGTAATGGTTAATTCAATGGTCAATTCAAATTCAATGGTAGCGATCAACAAAGACACTCTTCACTGGGCATAGTTAGTACTTGTAAGACAGACAGGGAAACCATTTCAGTATACAACCAACCACCCAGGTTAAACTGGCCTTATGTCCCTCCGGGGTAAGTAGTAGATCAAGTACTGATCTGCCTAGATGGAATTACGGTAGGGCACCTTCACCGGTTTCAGATGGCTATTAACACTGCGTGATCTCATATGGCAGGTGATGCTCTGTAACTCTAACTCTTTTTAACATTAATGACTGAAGTAGTCAATATGCTGATTTGAATATGCAGAGAATAATCTGTTTCGCACACATAGGCAGATGAAAGACAAGTTGAATGAATCACTCAACACAGTCGCAACAGTATCTCAAGAGTGTCTTAGAAACAGTTGTAGCTGTTGCAAGATTTCAGAGTCAACAGTTTGCATCAACGAGTTGAAGACAGCACCACCGAGTGTAGATCGCAACTGATTTAGCTGAGACATTACAAAGACGTCCAGAGCAATGGTGTGGACAGGATCACGCATGGACAACTACAACAACACACAATAGTACTGCAACGCAAAATACAAGACAAAGGATTAGCGTTGCTACCAACTACCAAATTTTTCAAACGATTAATTTCCAAAAATTAATCAAAATTGATCGATTAATTTCAGTTACTTTTTGTAGTCAAAAAAACCACAAAAACTGCAGAATTAAACTATTAGTTGTTGCTATCTTTTGCAAACTAATGATGATGATGCAGTAGCCTACAAGAAACTGTGTAATAAGGCTCACAAGTACATGCTGTTAAATTAACACTATACAAGAAAAATTATGCGAAATAAAATTAAATTACAAACATTAATTATCAGTTATTTTACACTGTTAAGCAGTCAAAAATTTTAATCAAATTTTAATAAATTAAAAAATTCATTTGATAAATTTTTAAACTATTAATCAATTTATTAGTCATTAATTTCCACATCCCTACACAGAATACTACAACAGCTAAGACATTACAAAATCATCCAGAAAAATGGTGTGAAAATGATCACATGCAGACAACTATAGCACATAATGCTACTACAGCTGCAATGCAAAATATCATCACAGCTCTCAAATGCATAAAAGGTGTAAAAACGGTGCCAGAAACAGCCTAAACGTATAGTTAGTGGACACTAATAGACAAAAATCGTGTGCAGCTACCTGAAAGCGTCGTCTGTCATGTTCAGTTTCAAGCTCTTCACTGCTCGGCTCACTGCCAGAAATCATGAGTCCACTGCATCATCAGCACATCATCATAATACTCTACATCATCCATTCGTAGTCTGCATCAATGTAACAGTAACAAGCAAATATATCTGACTGGCCCAGTGCCAACAGAATGTGTAGCCATCCAGCTAACTATGAACTGCTTGTTTTGTGTTATGAACTGCACTGCAACCCTTACATTTGACCGTTTGAGGTGAAAATCGACAGAGTGGTTAATCCTGCCCTGTTAAAGGCTCACAGTAATTCTGGTCTTTCTGCAACGTTATGTTTTCAAGTTCAAAGCCGATACCAAAAAAATGGACAGACAGATGGACTGGCCCAACCCATAATGTGGCCTATCAGGATGATATAGGGTCCTATAAGCCAAATGGCTCTAACAGCTAAGGCCCACATTTTTCCGCAACAACCTCTGTCAAATTCCACGGGCCAGTTCACAAAATTCCGTGGCTCACCATGGCAAAATTGTTTAAATTCCACGACTTACCGCAGACATCTGTTTGTGAATAAACTGAGCTCTATTCTGTGCATAACCTTCAGTTATTGAAGGCCGGCATTGTGCTCAGTTATGCTAGCAACTTTCAAAGAAAATTATCAATCTTTTTTTTCTTTTCAAAAATGCAATCTGTCAAGTCGAATTCTGTTTATTATTGTGTGTCGTATTGCGATGGCTATTAGTAGGGCTCACAGTTTTAGGCACGTTAGTTTATCTTTTTCGTGATATAGTTAGTCTATTTAGATACGATGTGAAGCCGATGATCGTACTGATCATCGGTCATTTCTCAATTTCTGCAAGTCTGTAAAATTCTGCTGAAATATCAAAAATTCGCGAAAAAGGGCAAATTCCGCATATTACTGATACAACTCAGGTTACTACTACTACTCATGCTACTTCTACTCACACTACTAATGCAGCTTAGTTTGAAATTCCACCACCCACAGAAAACTGTGGGTGATACTAATGACCAACAAGTTAGCAGCATGGAAGTTTAAGAACATAAACATTCATTGAAACGTGAAGATATCAACAACAACTTACTCGATCTGAACGTCAATGTCATTGGATTCTGAACGACAGATGTCATGAAGTGTTTCCACACAGACACAGATGATACCAGCAAATCTCTCCAATACACACCTACCACAGACATACGAAGCAAGAATACTACTACACATTAGAACTACTCAAGCTACTACTACCCAGTAGCATGGGTTGTAATACTGTAGTCACACACTACTACTACTCAAGCCAGTATTACAACCCATGCTACTACCACTAATACAAACATCGTGGTAATGTAATCATGCGAGCGACAGTAGTTGCGCTCTCTGCTATTCCTGCCATAGCAGCTCCGGCTTAATTGGATCTAACAGACACCCATGGGTCATTGCTTGGTTGGTGCCCGCCTGATCTGTAGACTGGTCATGTGTGCTGGGTGGCCTCGCTGTTCCTGTCATGTCTTGGAGAGTGGGACATTGGAGAGGCTCTTGCGGGGACGATGAGTCAGACTGGGATTCCAGTAGATACCAAGGGCACTGCAGTTTGAGACTATGGTTTTCCTGTCTGGCTTGGAAACCTTGCATGGTTGCCCTGTTTGGCTTGGGGACCGGTGGGGGTGGGTGGCTGCACTGCTCATGTGACTGGTCTGCTGATGGGTTGGGCCGCCTGCTGCGTGGTTTCCTGTGGAAACTGTGAAATCCTTTGGTGAGCTCCACAGTATAGGGAGTAGTCATGTAAGCAGGAATAGTTGTGCTCTTTGCTATTCCTGCCATGACTTTTAGTACCCAGTATATTTGCTGAGAACTTTTTGGGAATGGCTGATGGGCCGACATGGCGGCCTAAGCCCATGGGTGGCACAGGCTGCCCTACCCCGCACTGGAATGTGGAACAGACATCATGAAGTGTTTTCACACAGACACAGATAATACCAGCAAACCTCACCAATACACACCCGTCATAGACACCCAGCCAGAATACTGCTATGCATATTACTGATACAACTCAGGTTACTACTACTACTCATGCTACTTCTACTCACACTACTAATGCAGATATCATGAAGCGTTTCCATGCAGACACAAATGATAACAGCAAGCCAGAATACATATTACTACATGTTATATGTTATTACTATGCATACCACTACTATTATTCACATTACTACTACTGCTCAAATTACTACTGCTACTACTACTAAGGTACTACTTAAACTACTACCAGTGCAAACACCTACAGGGTGCGGCAAAAAAAGTAGACCGTTAAAGTTTTTCGTTGTTTTCTCAGTAACCGTATGAAATTTTAGTTTAAAATTTTACACATTTATTTGCTGAAACCGTTTACATCTAACTGCCAAATAAAATTTGTGTTGAAAAACGACGAAATTATAGACTCTTTAACATGACCACCTACCCATTTTTCAGCATTCAGAAATGTTCCGGCTGAAATGCTATTTAATTTTTAAAAACCGGCTACCATTTTACTGTCGATGACATAACAGTAACGTTTAGATAAACAGTCATTTATTTTGTTTAGAGATTATCACTAAATTATCTCTACTTTACAGCGATCGAAGGCTGCCCACTGGATTCATCTTCCAGCAGGACAATGCGTCAGCACACACAGCGCGCAACGCCACACAGCGCACAGAACAGGGTGCGGGCCAGCTGTCCAGATTTCATCAAAAAAGACCAATGTCCTCCAAATTCGCCGAATATAAACCCAGTAGACTATAACGTGTGGGGTGCGATGTTGGAGGCTTACCGCAAGCTTAAAACAAAGCCAAAAACAAGTGACGAACTCAAGGAAGCGCTTTAGGTTATCTGGGGCAACCTGCCACAGGGACTGATCGACAAGGCTGTAAAACATTTCTCAAATAAGGCAACTGGAGGCTAGTGTCGTAGCTTGGAGCTGGCGGTGGACACTTTGAACATTTACAATGACAATGGAATTCTGGCATTTGATAATTAATCAACTGTGTTGTTTCAACGATGTTATTAAATTGGTGTTGTAGCCGGAACATTTTTCAGGGCTGAAAAATCGGTAGGCGGTCATGTTAAAAAGTCTATAACTTCGTAGTTTTTCAATAAAATCAAATTTTATTTGACAGTTAGATGTAGAAGGTTTCAATAAAGAAATCTGTAAAATTTCCAATCGAAATTTCAAATGGCTGCTGAGAAAACAGCGAAAAACTTTAGGCATCTACTTTTTTGCCGCACCCTGTATATGCCTAATCATCTGTGTTTATGATCCTTGGCTAAAAAGACATGAATTAGCGAAAGAAAATATTGTCATTGTGATAGTATTACTTTAGTTTGTGGCTTTCTGGTACATCAAAAAAACGTTCCTAGCACAATTCAGTCTTGCACTGGAAACCAAACTGCACTTCATAAAAACCAACAACGACACACCAAAGTAATTCGTAGTGCAGATTAACCTGTTTGCCGTGAGCATTGATGCCAGAGCAAGCACTGAGAGTTTCTTGCCAACCGCGTGAACAATGTTGTCCATCGCATCCAGCCAACGATCAATCAACATCAAAATCAGCTCCGAGCTGCTCTGTACCAGTAAACATCAAACAACATAACATGGCAATCACAAAATGCATTTTACCCAGAGTAGGGGCGCACAGACCGCAGTCAGCAGGCTACATGCAGTAAAAGACAGGGGCCTGCACAGCCACCAAAGGACTTTAGGATCTGCCATTATTTGTGGCCTGCAATAAGCTCTTAACATTAATCTGAATATATGAACGTAATACAGATGTTAAAATGGTATCCACACACCAATGACGTATGTCAACAACAGGTAGAATCAGAAGTCATCATTTCAGCAGTTAAACTTTTTAACTTTTTACAGAAGTCTCACCTCCAGCACACACAGAAGAGTCAAGGACTTGGCTCACAAGTTGTTGTTAGAATTTAGCAGCACGTACTTGTGTCAACAGATGTCTTTGGTAATAAGCTGATATCAAATATTGCCAACAAAAATCCCCATCCAATTTCATGGCTGCTGATCACAAAACTCAAACAAAATATTGACAAAATATGTTGAAAACTAAACGTTAGTTAGTGAGAAAAAAGAACAAAAATAAACATATTATTTCTTGTGTAGTTTTTTCTACTGAGCCATGTACAATCCAACTTGCAGCCCTCAATGAACTGTCAGTTTGAAATTTGGCCCACTGGTCTAAAAAGTTTGCATATCTCTGACTTACAAATCTGACGAGAAATGGTTTTTCAATAACTGTGGTTCAGCTTCAACTCATTTTTGGATGAGGACAAAGTAAACTTAAAGGACATACATGGCACAACAAAAATCAACAATGCATGCGGTGTCTGCTCAAGTTAAACTGTGAATAATTAAAGGTAAAAATAATCATTCGAGTATTTCTCACTTTTAGCAAACCCAGTCTGCCGAGTCTAACTTGTCAATAAAAAACAAGAACTATAGTTCAAACATCTACCAGAAAACTACTTTCACCTAACATCCGAACTGGTAATCAGTATTTCAAAATGATGCTTAGGCTCATCACAAAGGTGATCGATTGACTGACTGAAAGCACTTAAGCCCAAATTCCATTACACTGACATTGCGACTTTCACCGAAACTTCCCCCGTGGGGAAAACTGCAGACACAAATCATGAAAGTCCATGACACAAATCATGTCGATGACTTTCATGATTTGTGTCTTGTCGCGGACTTTGTCGCTGACTTTCCCCATGCATTGTAACAAACTAAATTCCATTGGAGCGACAGAAACGGGTTTGTCGCGGACTAGTCACGGACTTTGTGGCAGACATCTCGACATGGTTTGTGTCCACTACTTTCGTGATTTGTGTCCGCGACTTTCCCCGCAGGAAAGTTTCGGTGAAAGTCGGCATAATGTAATTTGGGCTTTACCGTGCATCCGTGCTGTAGCGCCAACATGTCAATAAAAGACCAGAAGTATGACGAAGTGCTGAATACAAGTCTGGACAACAGTGCCAGGTATGCGGCCGTCAACGGTGGACTACTCTGCACACAAACTGGTCAATGTTAGTTTACAGGCATCATGCTTGGACTAATGCAATATGTATGAAACAGCTTGTCAATTAGCATCCTCTTATACAAAAGCTAATATCGAACTCGTTATTCACTTTGCAGATTAGATTAATTTAGTAACATGTTTTGTATTATGCATGTTTGCTATATTCCTGTTTGCTGCATATACCTTACGATAAGGTGTTTAAATCTCCTCTGAAGACACATTATTTTCAGCAGACATAAATTGGAATATATGACTGTAACTATCTACTTCACATGAGCATTTGTACTCTAAAGTAGTGACAAAATCCAGTAATAAACGTGAGCACTAACCAGTCGTTGTTCAATAACAGCTTTTAGAACGTTTGCAAAGACAGAACTAAACAGCTGCGAGCCTTCATCAGGACAAACTTTCAACAGTGCCTCCAACAACTGCAAAAAACACGCAAAACACACGCTCTCAAAAACAAGCAAACATATTGACACGTATGCAGCCAACCGTCTAGTTGCTGAGAGTCATACACATTCACTGCACTGCATCTAGTGTGCAGTGGGCACTTAATCTACCCAGCTCGCGAGCTGGGCAGCAGGTATGCGATCTGCCAGCTGTAACTAAACATTTAATGCCAAGATATGCATCATCTTCTGGAGGTCTTTAAGCAAAACTGATCTTTGACCTCTTGAAATGCAAACTGACACACTGGCTAGTGGCTACTCCTGCCCTGGAAAACGTTCATACACCCATCTTGGTTTTCTACAGCTTTCTGTTTGAGTTAGAAGTCTCTATGGAACTGAGTGACAGACAGGCAACTGGTAACAATAATTCACAGATCAGCATTTGCAGTAATGCAGCTGTTGCAGCAGTATACCACACATACATGAATCTAGCAATCTACATATCACACGTCCTGTAGCACAGAATATACAGTTGGTAACGAAGCAAAAGTGAATACAAAGCTACAAATTACTGTACAGAAGAAGAAGATATGCACAGACAGTTAGGTACTTTGCGAGGAAGCTCATCTCCTTTTGGCACTTTGAGCCAGCGAAGGTTAGAGCCAATTAAGCTGGCATACAACCCAAGTCGGCCAGATGGCCGGCTCTAATAAACCGCCAGCACCTTTAACCGACTGGGCCAGTATACCAGCAGTATGACCACGGGTCCATGGAACCTACTACGAGGCCTACTGTTATGCAGGACTCGCTATTTCTTTCCTAGCGATGGCCTTAACTACCACCAGAACTCATTTCACCATCCCACAGAGGGTAGAAGGCTGAGTCTACCTAGTTAACTGGCTTTGCACCGAGATGGTTTACCTGCCCATAAACAGTCACCCATCCAAGTACTAACCGGGCCTGCCGAAAAGTAACTTCATTGATTTGACTCAATGCATTACTGCTATGTCACACCACCATCTAATGACTGTAGAAGCATATGATAACTCACCCTGCTGACAACTACGGCTTCCTCATCTTTGACGTCCATCAAAATGTGTTATAAGCTGTGTATGTGTGTATATATATATATACATAACAAATATGATATGATAGTATCACATAATAATATGATTATATGCTGACCCGGCAGACAAGTACAGCGCCCTCGTCCTTGATATCTGTCAGAATGTCAGTCACTGATGCTAGCAAACTGGTGCCATATCTCTGTCATGGCCAATGACAACATACAACATAAACACATGGGTAGAAATCATTTGTAACCACATACTACAAAAAAGCAGACACTGCAGTTGATGATAGAATCCCTTTAATCAAGCTTTTAACTAGCTACATGGAGCAGAGTGATAAAACAAGGAATAAGGATGTTGTAGAGTAAAACACATTCTTCTCTATCTTGCTGTCACAACAACAAATTCTTGGCATCCTTTGAACTTCATGAGACAGTATATGCGGATTCATCATAAGAAACAAATACAAGCATCTGGGTTTTTCAGCACATTACAGGTTTTTTTATGAGAATACACTATATAAATTCTCTTCTGATATTTTACATTACTGACAATCTTTTTCACCATACTTCTTGACTACACTGTGTCTCAAAAAAACATCCCCGACATTTTTGATAGTAACTTTAAAACCAAGTAACAGATTTTGATAATTTTTGGTACGAATATTCCTGACACAACTTGCCATCAAACGACTGTTCAGTTTCCCACCTCACCCAACGTTTGTTTCTGCACTACCTGGGGAAAACCCAACCAGTGAAATATCGCTTTTTTATCCAATGCGATGTGATTGCTTAATTAACATAACGAGTAAAAACACATTTTGTTCACATTTCTGACACTTTGGCTGAAATTTCATCCACTTGTCCATTTTTTAACTGCTTGCAGCAGTGTGTCTACCAGATGAAGTTTAAGAATGTTTGAAGAGTCAAGAAGTGACTGGTACAGCCTGGATTGGTCTGGAGCAGAACATTATCGATACTGCCGTCAATGAATTGAGAAAGTGTCTCCTTGCCTGTGTTGGCATAGTTCGCAGGCAGTTAAAAAATGGACAACTGGATGAAATGTCAGCCAAAGTGTCAGAAATGTGAACAGAATGTGCTTTTACATGTTATGTTAATTAAGCAATCGTATCACATTGGATAAAAAGTAATATTTCGCTGGTTGTGTTTTCCCTAGGTAGTGCAGAAACAAATGTTGAGTGAGGTTGGAAACTGAATGGTCACTTGATGGCAAGTTGTGTCAGGAATATTCACACCAAAAATTATCAGAGTCTAATAATTCGTTTTCAAGTTACAGTCGAAAATGTCTGGGATGTTTTTTTTCTGACACAGTGTAATTTTACTCAATTGTATGTACATATTTTTAAAAATTTCAACGTGGTATTTTGTACGTTTTAATTTGACTATTGGCTGCAACATCAAATAAAAATAATTCATCAAGTCATTTATTCATCAGTGCAGTAGTATTGTTCATGCTTTATCACAGCATTTGAGAAAAAAAAACTTAAGATAACCTGTATGCAAGCCGGTCAGAAAAGTAACGGATATGTCTAGTACTGATCTTGAGACTATAATGACAGTAGCAATTGTGATGATAATAATAACTGTAAAGCAATAGTAAATACTGGACAGACACAGCAAAAAAGTAAACCTGCAGGAATGTCAAACAGTCAAGCAGCAGATATGCTTCAGTGATCTTCAGACAAGTTTTGAGTGTCTCAGACCCCAGCTCTGCAGCAAGCAACAGTAACTATCATCACAAGTAATTAAATAAGTAACAAGAAGTATAATCTGACTAGTACTGACAATATGTGTACACCAACTAATGGCTCTAATGCTGTCTAATAGTCAAAACCTTAACAATGCATGTTATTTTTGTTTGAAACTCTTATTTCAATTCTACAAGTTTATATTCACTTTGCAAGCAACTTCAGTGTTTTTGCTCAATTCTTGTTCATCCAAAAAGCACTTGATGTATTTTTTATTCAGCTCGTTGCTTAAAAGATAAATCAATTTTCATTTTCATTCTGTTCATGGTCTAAAACAAATGGAAGCAGAGAACTATATTATAACAATTCTTTTAAACTAACACCAGCAAAAGCATAAGCTCAGTTAGCTATCGATGTATATTGAAACAGATAAGCATAACTAACCAAACACAGAAGGCATGTTAGAGTAGAGATTGAGCAGAGCTGGTGTGATGGCCGGTGAACACTGTAAGGTGGCCAGCCACAAGTCAAGAGCATCCTCGCACAAGTAGACATGGGCAGCTTGCTGTACGTCAGTGCTGTAACTAATGACTGGCAGTAGCAGTGAGTACATGTCCACACACGCACTGCCTACGCTCTGTCACAATCACACTAGCAGCCATATATGACACTGCTACTTACTTATTACCAGTTACTCGTAGTACTTGCCAGTAATAGGTCCTGCACATCCATTGGTCCCATATGAAAAACTAACTTGAGAACAAGTCATAGCACGTTCACCTGTGTTGCATAAAAGGTAACACTGTGTGATCCTATATGGCAGGTGATGCACCACAGCTCTGTGACGGGTTTCCCATAAGAAGCTATACACAACTTTTAACCGTTACTACTACTACTACTATTACTAATACTACTACTAAACACACGCACTTCGCATGCCAGTACTTTTGGGCCATATCAACCAACTCGGGCACAACAAGACGCGGCTGTCCCTGACTAAACAATGTGAACTATGTTGAGAGGTTGACCAGAATAAAGACCAAAAAAGTGATGGAAGTGTTGTCACAAGATCATGAAGCCTGGCATTAACTTGTGGTTGAATGCACTGATCCACAGCCACCAGAGAGAGATTACTACTATAAAGATGACTACCACCACAACTACCACACCAGTACAGTGCAACCATCAGACCTGGACAACAGTAGTAAGCGTAGTAACAATGGCACAGCGCAGCATTCCATGCTCGGCAGACGAGTCCCACAGTGATGGCAAGTAGCGAACCAGACATGAGATGTGAGGTCGGATCTCAGCCTGCATTCGCTCGATCACCAACGACATCACGCTCAGCACCGTCATCTAACACAACAAACAATACAGACATTTAAGCCTCAACACATAACATAACAGGCACTTGTCACAAGTACCAGCTCTGTCCTTGAAATATTCACTCCATTCAAAAACAAAATATGCACAAAAATATGCAGTATAGTGCACGTAAATCGTAGGCCTATATGTGGCATAAATAACAGAACAAAATGCAAAGATTTTAATAGACTTTGGCAATGCAAAAATGCAGAAGTCACCTGAAAATTGCGACTGCATACGTAGAAATATGGAAAGAAGACATGCATCCAACTCTTTGCACATTTCCGCATGTGCAAGCATCAACGTATGTGTAGGAAATATGTTATATGTGCACTTTTGCAAAATATGCAACATATGATGTATTGGTACCAGCCCAAGATTACGAAAGGCAACTATTCCGAAGGTCCGCTATTCCGAAAGCCAACAGGTTTGGGTTAAGGTTAAGGTTAGGGTTAGGGTTAAAGGATTAGTGTTATAGTTCGGGTTAGGGTTATAGTTATTAGTAGACTTTCTGCTTTCACACAGGGTAGATTTGCCATTTAGGTGCAAATGTGCAAATACATCGACATTTGGGTCCGCTATTCTGAAGGTTCGAAATAGCGGACCTTCAGAATAGCGGACCCAAATTGATGTATTTGCACATTTGCACCTAAATGGCAAATCTACCCTGTGTGAAAGCAGACTATATTGCAAAGGTAGCCGGCAACCATTAGTGTTTAACACAAAACTAACTGCAAACAATAACTAATAAAACAGAGCTTAAAATATGAAGACCAAAAAAAATAAACGTATTGTCATTCGTAATGACATATTTGTACTAGAGCCAAGCGGCATTTATACAGTGCACATACTTTACTGTCCGACTGTGAGGCATCCTGCAACAGCCGGAAGAGAAGACCGAAACTCGCTTCCAAATACTACAACAGAACAGTAGCAAACAATCACTGAACTTGCAATAATGAGAAACAAAAACTAAGTAACAGGTCGAGAAAACTAATCTCAGACTGCAACATTCGAGTGAGAATAACTCTGACAGAGATTAGCAGAATGACAATATCACGAGTATTTCAGCAGTAATCTGACCTGTTTCAGCCTGTGACAAAGACAAGCAAACTAGTGCAATATACTTACTTAGCACTTAGCACTTAGATCGTCCAGTCCTTGACAGGCCAATGGGCAGCAAGAGTTTGCCATCTGCTTCTGTTTTTAGCCACAGCCCGGATGCTGTTCTAATCGACTCCTCGGTCCACCAGGTCTTCTTTAAATGTAGACCGCCAAGTCTTCGGTGGACGACCTTGTTGTCTGCCACTACCGCGAGGGGTCCATGACATGGCGTGATTGGCTGGTCGTCCAGGTGGCATCCTGATGATGTAGCCTGCCATCCGAAGTCGTCTCTCTGCTACAATGTCCTGTAATCTTCGCTGTCCAGTCCGACTTAGCACCTCCATGTTAGTCACGTGGTTCTTCCATGTAATGCCCAGAATCTTCCGCAAGTTGTGCCAGTAAAAGACGTCCAGCTGCTGACATATTCTAGCTGTACTGTTCCAAGTCTCGCTGGCGTATATGGCTGTAGAGACAATGAGGGAGGTGTAGAGGTCCAGTTTAATCTTGAGGCTAAGCGAGCTGGATCGCCACACATTGTCAAGTCGTCGGAAGACTGCTGCTGCTTTTGCCAATCGAGTGTTGATATCTGCTTCAACATCTCTATCGCTAGATATTACACTTCCCAGGTAGGTGAATCTCTCTACATATTCTATGTTCCCTTGTGCAACGGCTATTGGCTGTGGTGATGAGCACTGGGTGATTCCCATAGCCTTCGTTTTTTCCTAACTTATATTCAGTCCAACTTGTGCACTTTGTTCCTCAAGCTTGGTAGTCATCTCTTGGCATACGTTCTCTTCCTCGGCCACTATCGCTATGTCATCAGCTAAGTCCAAATCCGTTAGACGGTTCTGCTTCTGCCAGACGATGCCGTATTCCGACTTGTCCATAGTTCTGCACATGACAAAGTCGATGACTATAATGAAAAAGAATGGTGAAAGGATGCAGCCTTGTCGAACAACTAAGACAATCTCAAAGAACTCTGTGTACCCACTTGCAGTCTTGACACAGCAGCTGGAGTTGTCATACAGTGCCTTCAAGATGTTAATGAACCGGTCAGAAATGCCGTAGTATGTCAGAATTTTCCACACGGATGGCCTGTGTGCACTGTCAAATGCCTTTTTGAAATCAATAATGATGAGGTCTTGTTGATGCTCTAGGCTCTGTTCAATGATGTTGCGCAGGGTGAATATTTGTTCAGTGCTGAACGCCCTTTTCTGAATCCTGCCTGCTCATCCTGTAGGGTGTAATCTACTGCATCTTGCAGTCTGTTTAGCAGCACTCTGCTGAAGACTTTGTGAAGTGTAGAAAGTAGTGTGACTCCTCGCCAATTATTGCAGTTCTTGAGACTTCCTTTCTTTGGCAGCTTGATAATATAACATATAACAGATAATATATATAGTGCAATATAACGAGTAAATAAGATGCTAGATACTCACCGGGTTGAACTGTTGAACATTGAACTCAAAATCATCAGCAGGTAACTCAAGTTAAGAATACACAGTTACAATTACACCTATAATGAGAAAAAAAGTCGACCAATGCAGTGGTAACATATGATGCCATCCACATACAACTGTGCAATCCTGGGGCCTAATTTACAAAACATCGTCAGACAATCCTAAAATTGTCATAAAATCCTCGCAACTTTGTCATATCTTTGACGTAAATCAACAAGTTACGATGTCATAAGATTGTCGTGAAAACGTTGTATCCAAATTTTGAAAGCTGATTTTACGACTTCGTAACTTTGTCGCAATTTTATCGTAACTTTGTAGTCGCTAAAATTAGCCAGCCAATCAACTGCCGTTATGTTGACCTCAACCATGTCTGCTTCCGCCAATGCCAACAGATACCAATGTAAACAACAACAAAAGAACTTGGCTACTAAACACGTCCCTAATTTCGCAGCAATTTTGTTGCCTGAAGTTACCACAAATGAAATTTATACGTATTATCATTATTTAAAAATTATATACTAATGAAAAACTGAAATAATTACTGCATGGATGCTTGATGTTGTCTTATGACAGCTAATGAGTTGTCATACGTTTTCTCGTAACTATGTTGTAACTTTCTCGTACACTTTTTTTGTAAATCTCGTTTTATCATAAATCTGTCATAAACCTTCTGTACGTTGTAACATTGTCGTAAATTTGTCTTACGACGTTTTGTAAATTTGGCCCCTGACCATAACTACCTTTGAACTTCAGTGTTAACAACTGCACACTAGTTACGCCTGCTGTGGGCAATGCTCACAGCAATTTCTGTTTCCACGTCAAAATCTAAAACAAAACAGACGAACCAACGGATAGACAGACAAGACTTATAATGTGGCCTATTATGACAGCCACACAAAAACGTGTCACAATTAGTAAATTAAACAAAGCTTCAAGCTTCAACAGCAGCAAAGGATATCCAGCCTGAGTGTCTGAGCTGCCTCCAGTCGCACCACAACATCTTCTGTTGGCTGCAGCAGCAGAATTATGCATTCGTACACAGCGGGTCGTAGACCAGGTGACACTTTGACACTGACCCAGCATCCAACCAACCAGACCACTCGACGACGGATTATACGATAACTGCACCAAACACAATAACAGCATACTACAAAACATATGTACCTTGCTGCCTATGCATGCAGTACCTAAAACAAATGCAGCATTAAAAACACAACAGCTGGAAAATGTGAAACATGAAAATAACTGACAAGACTGCAATAAACGAAAATGCAGGACATGAAAAATGTGCAACTGATCACACAAGCAGAAAATGAAAGAAAAAATCGCAAAGATTGGTGAACTGAGAAAAGTAGACCTCAGTCACTCTGACGTAGCCCAGTAATGTAAACACACAGTCATGATTACAAGTACAGATTTTTAAATAAAAATCGAAAGCATCGATTTTTTTAATTTAAATCAGATTTTTTTTATTTAAATCAATTTTTTTTATTTTTATTAGATTTTTACACCATTCTGTGCTATCTGTGATAACCAAAGTGTTACCTTTATCTGCTAGTTTGTGGACGACAGTAATTGACCTTGGTTAGTTTCTTTTTTTTTTAAATTACATGTGTTATTTTTATGGCAGCCTGGTAAAGAACGATTTACAATTTTAACCTGGTGATGCATTCTAATGTTTGTGAATATTTATGGGGCTGCAATTTGTTAGACTTTTTAAGGCAAATAGTAGACAATCATGAAAGCCATAACATTTCTAATACGTGTAAACATGCTGATTGCTAAAAGTAACTACCAAAACAACATGAGCAATTAACAAGAGTAAAGGCTAAGTAATTGGTGATGTTAACTTTGGTAAAGTATATCAGGTTAAGCTAACTTACCAGTTCAGATATAACCAAATATTAATGTAGGCAACAAAATAAATCGAGTTAGCAAGCACTGCAGTGCACTAAATACCAACAATAGATTGCAAACTGAAAACAGCCATCACATTTACACAAAAATTTGTAGTTTTATATTCAGTGACTTAAATCGCGATTTTTATTGTTGATTTAAATCATGATTTAAATCTATTTAAATCAATGATTTAAAGCACTTGATTTAAATCGCATCAACCAACCCTGATTAGTACTAAGCATAGAGTGTCAACTGATTATGCACAATAACACAATAACAAACTAATTACTTTGCATGTATAATCTGGAGATCTGCCATGAGTTTGGTGGTGAACCAGTTGTCAAAGTCGACAAAGTCATACAACTCATACGACGCAAGTCCAACTGAACAGTACACTGCAACAACGCAACAAACAACCATCCCTGATTATGGTTAAATGCTATAGCTCTTCACAGGATACCTATCTCAGAGCTATGGATTGTCACCTGCCATATGGGACCACACAGTGTTACCTGCCACCCGACACAGGTGAACACGCCCCACCTTAACCCCAGCCAGAGAGGCCGGTACTCGATAGGGATGGAAGGCTGAGTTAATCTAGGCGGCTAGTTACATACCGAGATGGTTTACCTGCCTGCAGGCAGTCACCCATCCAAGTACTAACCCGGCCCAGCGTAGAATAACTTTGTTGAACAGATGAAATGCATTACCGCTATGCCAAGCCACCAACCCGACCAATCCCAGCTTCTAATACATCACCGCTTCGGCTCAATTTTACACGCAAACAACAAGCAACATCATTTTATTCAAGGAATCACTTTGATTTCACTTCTGCAACTAATTACACAACTACCTGCAAACACGATTCACTTCATTACAGTATTGAAAAGCCTTTAAACATGAACACTCTACTTTAGTGTTATCGGCACTTAATAAGTAAGCGTTTTGCCGATAACAATGTGTGGATTTTTTATTAATGTAGTTTTTATGTTTATGTCCTTTCAATTCTTCTGCCTGCTGATGACAGTACAATGGGCGACTTCACTTTTTGACTTAGACTTTTGCTGAGCCTAAACTTTGGTCTAAGTACCTACTTAAGTCGAAAAGTGAAGTGATTTCGCTGAGCGAAAACATGGCAACTAACGCGGATAGTTTAGTATATCAAAACAGTCTGGTATCAAAAATAAACGCCTTAATGGCTACACAATGATGCAAGACATTACGTACTTACGTCATTTGTGTGCGCAGCTCAATTAAATAAGCAAGTCCAAGTGTAACTGGTTGATTTATTTCCTGTTAGGTTTACCAGTTTTCCGCCATTTTTAATCATTTAGTTAAATTTTGGTCTAAGTTCAGACTTTAGCATTCAGCTTTAGTTTTGGCTCAGCGAAAAAGTCAAAAAGTGAAGTTGCCCAATATACCAAGATCAGTCTAAGTCTGCTAATTTCACACATGCCGGCAGACTGATAAAACAATGATACATGTGCATACAGCAACCATTTCAATGAGCATTATCCCACCACCTTAGAATCCGCAGCGGCAGTCAATTTCCTGCGAGATGCTGCCCTTTATGTGGCTATTCGCATAAGATCAAATAAATCGAGCACAGAAAAAACATGCTACATGATTAGCTCAGAAAAACTGAGAAAAAAGCTGCCAGTTTAATCTAGCACATAAACGGAAACAACTAAAACTTGAACTTGTTTTAAACAAAACGGAATTGGGAAAAATAGAACAAGTACTGCAATATAAAAATCAAGTTATTCGTAAGTTATAAGTGAATCAAATCGATAGACCTGTATTGTATTTATTGTACTACTGTATTAGGCTTACTTGTACAACATCTACTGTATGAAAGACCTGCATCCCTGCGTAGTACAGCTGGAAGATCATCAGCTTGTATGATTTCATCACCAACCTCACGAACCAGATCCATGATCACCTGAGGCAACACTGAACGAAATTCCTTCACCAGAGTTGTAAACAGGCTCTCCTGACACGGCTGCAACAAAACACACATACACACAGAAGTACTATTGCACCAATGACAGGCAACGTTAAATCCAGTAAAATAAAGCATTATTTTACTAGAACGAGTGGCACATTTTCCAACCACTTCTCTCACTGTCTGCAAGGGAGGGACACTCGTGCATTTTCAGTCACTCCACTGTTGTAAATGTGTTAAATTCAGACTCTAAGACCTTATGCACTTTCTGTCTGAGAACCAAAAGTTACTTAAGCATGCACAAGCTCTATCCACTGGACTGACATTTTGGCTGACTGCCTTCCTTCATATTTCATGTTTATAAATTTTCTGTAAAAAATACATCACTTGCAATCATAACACGAAGCCTTCTCACTGACGAAAGTCACGGACAAAACTCATCTGCAGTCTGAACTTGCATGAATCCTCACACAAGGATTAGGCATCACTGACGTCATGATCCTATCATTACATATTTCTTTATTTACATTTCACAGGTTAACTAATGGATAGTTTCTAGCAAAAAAAGACTAAAGGACTTACCCTAAGACTGAACTTGCATGAATCTCCGCCAGACTCATCAGACACTGCAAACACGACACATACAACATACAAACATCTACAAGGTGGGCCATAAAAACACGGCACTTTATTTTTGTCCATATCTTCGCCAATTAATGACCAATTTTCAAAATTCTTTCACTGACACACTTTGTGGACAATTTGCAATAATGTGATTATTATATATCACACCACAACATAAATGCACCTCTACACTACCTTGTGAAATATGAATGAAATATG
>Ga0056128_1001199_pt1 | contig 28029 bp, 13 predicted proteins | sample WorMetLIZISLAND2_FD_71113 | JGI IMG/M metagenome (GOLD analysis project Ga0056128, IMG submission 71113) | Marine gutless worms symbiont microbial communities from Max Planck institute for Marine Microbiology, Germany - Olavius geniculatus... ... | reverse complement strand
CGTATTTAGACTATTTACTATTTAACTATTACAGTATTTTTATTTTGTATATCATCTCTTGTCCATCATAGAGTCCATCATTTTGTGATGGACTCTATTGGGTTACAAACAGTTTGTGCATTTTGAGCTAAAAACAGCGCTTCTATACTGACAGCAATTTTGCAAACATCCTTAGCAAAACTCCCCCCATTTTTTACTGGGCGCAAGCTACGTCCACTGGAGGTATAACGACAGAACTCCCTGCACTGCACAAATCCAGGACTTCCAGCTGACACGAAGAGATGCCGTACAGCACGACTTGTTGTTCACAACTAATCAAAATAGTGAAGTTTAGACTTAACCAGGCACAAATCTGACTTTACAGTAAGATCCTTGCAGTTAAATGTTGGTCGCTCGGTGCAATGGTCTATAGCGGTGGCCTATTGTGGTACAGCATCGGAATCCTCTAAGTAGCCGAGAAATTGCTACGTGTTCCACGTTCACTCGCAGCAGGGAACACTAAGCAAACAGCTCAGGTCAACTCAGCCTCCTATCCTCAACTATCATGTGTTTTTACGCATGTGCGTTAATTTTTTTAACGCGTGTTAATTTTTTTAATGCGCGTTAATTTATTAACGCGTTAATTAACGCATCAACTGTGACAGCTCTAATTGTATCATTTATTTATTTATTTATTGTGGCTTTGGTTGTCAGGCTGATTGACGAGGCAGACATGGAGCAACAGAGGCGGCGGGAGGCTGCAAGGTTGTACCGAGACAGACATCACATCAGCAACGACGACACCATCAGCAACTTTGAAGACCTCAGCGTCATAGGAGGAGCTTTTGAAACTGTTGAGCAGGTTTGTCCGTGAATACACATTATTTGCAATTACAGGGTGGGCCACGGAAAACTTGGCACTTCACTTTTGCCCATATCGTCGCCAGTTAATGACCGATTTCCTAAATTCTTTCACTGACACACTCTGCGGACAATTCGCAATAATGCGGTTATTATATATCTCACCACACCATAAATGCGTCCCTTCACTACTTTGTGAAATATGAATGAAATATACATGTATAATGATAATAACAAACAAACATTCAGGTAAAATTGAAAAAAACACTTCAGATCAACATTGCGGTGAATGGTCTGTATGACACTAAACTGTGTGGGTCTAACACAGTCTAGTGTCATACAGATCATTCATCAAAATGTTGGTCTGAGGTGTTTTTTATTTACCTAAATTTTTGTTATTGTCGTTAGTTTTTGCTTACATTTAGATTTCACCAGGTAATGTGTAGAGACACATTTATGGTGTGGTAGGATATATAATAATCATTGTATTGCAAATTGTCCGCAGAGTGTGCCAGTAGAAAAATTTTTAAAAATTGGTCAATAATTGGCAAAGATATAGACAAAAGTAAAGTGCCATTTTTTATGGCCCACGGTGTATATTATAAGTTACTAGCAAAGTTTTCACCCTACTTGTGAGAGGATTTTTAAGTGACCATCATTCGTCCAGTGATGCCAGGAACCTGAAACCCACAGACTCGAACGCTGTGGTCGTTGTCCATGACTGACCGTGCAACACAGAATGCACCAGAGGCATATGACAGACAGACGAATAGACAAACTATCTGCACATTATACGCTGTGGGCCAATAAAAAACGTATCACTTTACTTCTGTCCATATCTTTGCCAATTATTGACCGATTTTCAAATTTTTTTCACTGACACACTCTGTTGACAATTTGCAATAACGTGATTATTACACATATTTCCACACCATTAATGCATCTGTACACTACCTTGTGAACTATAAATGAAATGTGCATATATAGCAATAATAACAAACAAATATTTTGTAAAATTGAAAGAAAAACCCTTTAGACCAACATTGCGGTGAATGATTCGTATGTCACTAGGCTGTGTTTTTTCATTTACAGTTCACTATAAAGCTATAGTTATAGTTACAGTTATAGTTCACAAGGTAGTGTACAGATGCAGTTTATTTTTACATTTATATTTTACAAGGTAGTGTAGAGATGCATTTACGGTGTGGTGGGATGTATAATGATCACATCAATGCAAATTGTCTGCAGAGTGTGCCAGTAAAAGAATTTTGAAAATCGGTTGAGGAAGATATGGACAAAAGTAAAGTGCCACGTTTTTATTGGCCCACGGTGTAGTAAGATATTTCATCATTTTCTGCCAACACTAATCTGCTGTCAGTTCTACGTGTTTGTACAATTTTTGCCTCCCGCGGTTTTAGCATTGTAGCCCCCCCCACAGTCTGGAACTCACTACCCTCTAGCGTCCGCACTTTCGCAGTTCTATTTCTGCGTACATTTTCCATCGCCTCCTTAAAACTCACTGCTTCCAGCAAGCCTACAGCTCCCCCTAGTGGTTCAACCAAGGTTTGGGCCACTAGCTGACAGTGGAGTCATTTCGTTATACTGAGGTGCAATTCCAGAGTACTATGCTTACATACATCACTATTTTGTGGCCATTTTAATGCTGATGTGTGAGTGAGTAATTAGTGTTTGTTTATTGTATGTGCAGTTACCTCAAGCAGCCGCATCAGCACGTGATGTGAGTCATTTCTGTTTGTTATTGTTGTACTGCTCATATTACTGTTGTTGCCAGTTTCCTCGCTGTGACTTCTGGTCAGGCTATATTTCTCAAAAATGAATTTTTGAAAATGTTTTTTGCAGCTCGACTTAATACCTCTTCAGCTGACCATCTTTGTCATGCAGTGAAAAATGTACTCGCTGGTGAAACATCTGCTATATCTGTAGATTTCTAAAATTGTAGTTTGTTTTTTATGTGAGAAAAATTGATTTTTCATTGTACTTCATTTTCTAGCCGTAGTTCTGGTCGTGCTAATTACAGGTTTATAGCAGACATCTGTTGACAGCTAGGCTTTATCTGTTGCTGCCACCTAGGCGTGGAACAGCCTGCTAGCAGTTGTCGCGTTGTCAACACACATTGCTCATCACATTTAAGCAATGTCTCAGGACTGCACTATTTACCCACACTTATCTGTCTGCTGCCTTACTTCATCCACTAACACTCTGTATTGTGTTGAATACATCGTCATTGTTTGTTAAGTGTCCTCGCAGTTATTTTGACATAACAGCACCCTAAAAATAGGTCCTCTAATAGTTGTCGTAAATTAATAAGTGTGAAGTGCAGTCTTTTCCCAAAGCATTTTCACCACCAAGTAAATGTTGCTTTGGTCTGTTTGCTTTTATTACGGCATTTCTGCCTACTAGCTGTGTGCTGCTGGGCTCATAATAGTAATAGTATGGCTGCGGAAATTAACGATTAATTAATCGATTAATCGTTAAAAAATAATTGATACATTTTTCCAATCGGTTAAAAGTTTATGAAAATTTCGGACTGAAAACATCACTGTCGTCACTAAGCTACACGTTTTCCAAGGATTGAGACAGCAGTTATTACGGATTTGTATTATGTGCAGTGTTAGTTTCACAGTCACTCATTGTCAGTTTTGTATTTCCAGTCGGTGCAGGAAGAACCGGAAGATTCAATAGTCTCGACGACATCACGTAGTAGTGCCACCATTGCTGAAGCTGAGGAGCCGCTGCCTCCAGGCTGGGCGACTGCCGTAACTCCCAACGGACGAGTCTTCTATATTGATCACAATACCAAGGCAACCACATGGGTATAGCATTCTGAACACTTTCTCTGTTGCTACTGCAATAAAAATGACGTACAAGTGTCGCTTGGTGGTGTAACGGTAGCATGTTGGACTGGTTATCGCAAGGTTGCAGGTTTGACTTCCGCCCGGTGCAGTGCCAGGTAACAACCTTGGGCAAGTTGTTCACACACATGTGCATCTGTTCACCAAGCAGTATAATTTGGTACCGGTCAAAGGGCGCTGATGCTCTGTGGCTGGAACGGTAACCGTAGGTCTGGCATCGCACTGGCCATGCGTCATGGACTCCGTGGTCTGTCCACCTACGGGCTCAACGGCCATAGAAAGGGAGGTGAGCACCCCACCAGTGCCCGTGAGGGGTATGGCACTGTTTTTCACCTACAATTTTTTTTAAAACTTGTTGTCTTGTTGCTAATTAGATTCTTTACTTCAATAAAACATTTTTGTGCTGCTAATGGCGTTTACTTCGTTGATTTTTTTTCTTCTAATCTACCTTTGCATTATTTTTCCATCCATTGTGATAAGACTCTCTGTGCATGAAGTGATATTTAGAGCAAACAAAAGTCGTTGATAAAGGTGTGAAATCAATTAGTTGAAGAGTTTTGCATTATAGGGCCTGCTAGATGAATTGTTTGACTTAGAACTATTTTTATTGTTTTGTTTTGTTTCAATTTATTTGCATAATTTGTTGTAATTATAATAAAATTTCACACTTTTGTCTTCAGTGCCAAAGGAATGACATCCAGTGTGTCAGTGATATTGATTTTGCTTTGGTTATAATATCTTAGTGAAGCCAGTGATTTGTCAAGATTAGTGTGAAATGCTTGTCCATATGAGAATATTTGAATTTCCAGAATCTTGCAGTTTTTGTGACAGTCAGCAGTAGAAACTTGTGCTGTCGGGCATGCATAGAATAAGATATTATTTTGTTAGAATGCAGTAATAAGTATTATGTAATAATTAATGGTGTGGGTGCTTTGGGTTTGTTAAAAGTTTTCTGAAAATGTTTTAGTGATTTTGCCTGGTGATTGAATAATCTTAATAATTACCTCCGCCAAGAAGGTAATGTTTTTGCCAGACTTTGTTTGTCTGTCTGTTTGTCTGTGTTAGCAAGATAACTCAAAAAGTTATGGACGGATCTTTCTGAAATTTTGAGGGTATGTCGGGAATGGCACAAACTACCACTGATTCAATTTTGGGGGTGATCCGGAAGGAATCCTGAATTCTGGATCACTGAAATTTTCGTTACCGTTGCTTTCAATGGGGCATAAGGGAAACTGCTGCAAAACCGAATATGGTGCTGCCACCTAGCGAACAACATGGCGTTGGCGGAGGTCTGCGGTCTCTGACTGCTTTCTAGCTTGATGTTTGTTTGTTGTGCTAGGATGACCCTCGTAAACAGAGGCCGTCAAGCTTGTCTATGTTAGACGTCAGGCAACCTTCATACTGTGATGATCGTACCGTTGACCTTGGTCCTCTACCTGTTAGTTAAACTTCGTTCATTCATTTGTTTCTAGAACAACAAACAATATATGAACTAGAAATTTGACGCAAAGCCCAACCAACGTGAGTCTGCCTGGCGCTGTAAGTTCGATTGGTGGGAAAATTCTGAGGGTGGAAATTCCTCCTGTAGCAAAGTGTGTAAATATGACCTCCGTGAATACTTTTTTGTAAATAGACTAGTTAAGCTATGGAACTAACTACCTGATGATGTTGTATCGGCATGTAGTGTTAGTAGTTTCAGGAGATGTTTAGGTTTGCTCTGGCGTGGTTTTAGTTTGTATTATGATTATAAATCCGTCATCTAGTACCGGAAGTTGGTGTAAAAACAGTATTAGGTTAGTTGTTTGTTGATATTTGTGTTAAAGTTACACATGTGCCGCTGTCACCAAACAGTATAATTTGGTACCAGCATCATTGCCGGGAACGTAACGGCAGTATATGGGAGTGTTCTGGCCTTCCACCCATATAGCTGCGTTGTGTTTGCACTCACTGCCGGCTCAGGGCCTTATAAACGGAGATGAGCACCGACCCGAAGGTCGCAGAGCTGTGAGAGGGCGATGCTGACTGTGTGACTAGCAGTATAGGTACAGTTAACGCCTGCTTTAGTAGCATTACGGTTGTCATGACAAAACTATTGCAAGAGCTGTTCAGTGCATTTGATTAGGAATGACTTGAGACATTTGGAAAATTTGGAACTGCTTAACTCCTCAAATTCGTCAATGTAAAACCTTGGCTACCTTCAGACGTCACTTAAAGACCCGCTACTTTCAGTCAGCCTTTTCTGTCACCTAGCGCCCATCATCCTTTGCGCCCTGATTCTTTCTGAGAAGTTGGTGCTTTATAAATCATTTACTTACTTACTTACTTGCTTACATTTCACTGCACGTTATTTGCTACTGTGCTATGCAGCACAGCTGCTGATAAATATCTGGCTTGTGAGTGAGTGACTTTCTGTTACAAGATTTCCAGTAAAATTACATTAACGTCTTTAGCAGAAGGTTTTGGATGTAAAAAAAATCACTTCAGAATCATACTGTGTGGTAATTGTTTCTTGATAGTCTCGTGTTTCAGCATCCAACTGACTTTTTGTAGACTGTTGTACACGGTGTTTCATAAAAGGTGCCCTTTTTCTTTCTTTCGTAACTCAGGCAAATGGCGAAAATTTTACATGGAATTTTTACGAGTTGTAGCTGAAGAAATACTAGTTTAAAATATTTCAACAAAAGGTGGCTGTTAGTTAAATATGCTTTGCTAGTCGTGACGACATGCTGACGTCGTAATGTGTAAATTTGAGTGAATTATGGAAGAAAGAAAAAGGTGCCTTTTTATGAAACACCATGTATACTTGTTGGACTGGTCAGCTCCACTGTAAGTTATCACTGTCTGATATTAGTATTATTGTTTTTGTTGTCGTCTGTTAACCACAGCCTGGCTGGGAAGAGCGAGTCCATGATGATGGTCGGATATTCTACATTGATCACAGTAAGTCATTGTCTGTGTTGTTTTTCACAGGCGCGCGGTAATGCAGCCCTGTGTTAATGGCAACTGGCTAAGTCAATGGAGAATGGCAAAATTTGACCCCTCGCAGTTCCAAAACCCCTCAACCGATCGACACAAAGTAAACAGCAAAAATCATAAAAAGGTGATATTATTCATCAGCACATTCACAGTTAGGCGATGTGATGGTGAGTGATATTTCCTTTTTATGATTTTTGCTGTTTTCGATGTGTCAGTCATTGCATGTCGCCGTTAACAAGTGGATAAACTGATGTTTTGTACATTTATCTTTGTAATCGCTATAGTCCACTTACCTCTGCCAAAGCCAGTTGGTTATGTTTTCCCTTTGTAATTTTATTGTCTGTCTGCAAGACCACTGAATGGTTATGAACAATTTTTGGGTCAAGTTTTTTGGAGGGGTGGGTCATGGCTGAAGTAACTAATGATAAGATTTTGGTGATAACATGAATCACAGTTCGGATCCAATTTCTGGAATTTTTAATATACTTTTTTTATTTACGCCGGGTCTCAAAAACGTGCCAGTTTTATTTTTTTAATAATTCTGTAAAACATTGGCCAGTTTTGTTAATATTTGGCATGCAACATCACGAAGAAACTTGATGTAAATAACTAGTTTAGCCCAGTAGCCTACTTCACCTGTCACTGCACTACCTTGTGAAATGCAGAAGTTGTAGTTTGGTCAGCATTCATTGTGGCTGAGGGTCAAGTTGATGCGATATGTTTTTCAGATACGAGGAGTACACAGTGGGAAGACCCTCGACTCAAACAACTTGGAGGACCGGTAATTGTGCTTCTGAAGTGGCTGTTTGCTGTATTTCCATCTGCTGTCAGTGGTGCTCAGTCTTGTGTGAACTCTTGGTTTTTCCACTCGTCAGCTTATCAGTCGTGTTGGTTGGCGTTTAGTGCACATAGCTTCGGAGCACACAAAGCTGAGCGTGTCTACACATGTAGCTTACAGAGCAGCTGCACATTGACCTACTAACCGTGAGGACAGACACACAGTCAGACAGACTGACCCACTTTTAGAATCACTACAGGCAGTGGGGCTGAGCTGTTAGTGGATTATAGTCTAATTTTTTTCCCAGTGCAGGATGAATTGTATGTGATAATGCCATTTTCTGCTTGTCGATATATCCGTCCATTCCGGAGATAATTGCAATCAAAGTCTGCACCTGAGCAACAATAAGGCAGGCTGTATAGATCAGTCGTTGGTTGCCAGCCAGCAAAAATTAAGCTACCCAGTAAATGTCATATGGTGAAAGCATATGAAGTGCTGGGTTGTGGTATGGCTGCTTGCTGCACTGCGCTCATTATCTTGTGGTGGTAGGAGGATCTGGTTTTTTGACGGTGGTGCCTGTGGCTTGTGTCATTTAGTTTCCATTTGTGAAGTTATAAAGTATTTTGTGTTGCACAAAGACCAGCACCGGGGTAATTGAAAATGCAGGACCTGCCATTGCAGGATCTGACACTGACAGACCAAACTGCCGGACCTGACATTGCATGACTTGACACTGCCATTCATGTTTTTTTAACTGCTGAAAAGAAAAATGACATTGCCTGCTAGCTATTTGTCATAATGATTTTCATTTTTTGAGTATGCATCGTGTTATATCTCCATGAAATGGTTGTGCAGTATATGCAGTGCATTGTCATGTTTCTATAGGCCGTGAAGTACTCGCGTGACTACAAGAGAAAATATGATTTCTTCCGTTCTAAGCTCAGAAAACCGGTTTGTGCTTTCAGTCACATTCTCTATGCTTAACCTAACTATTTTCGTTGTCTTTTCATCAACTTTCAGATTTGTTTGAGAAGTTTTGCTGTTTTTTTTAAAATTGTAATTTTAAAAAGAATGAGATTTGATGCATTATTGACTTGCATTTTAATTTTAATTGTCAGACATTTAGTGTCTCGGTGCTCATTATGTGCTGTAATTATACTCCATAGTTTGGCTTTTTTGTAGGATAATGTGCCGAACAAAGTTGACATAAAGGTTACTCGAAATAACATCTTTGAGGATTCCTATCGTACTATCATGAGCATCAAGCGTGCAGATATATTGAAGACAAAGTAAGTGGATTTTTCTATAATGACTGTTACAGTCACATAATTAGTATGTCAGATACTGTTGAAAGCATGGTGAATTGGGTTTTATTCTGCCTAGATGATTCTAGTTGTTATTTTTAAACATTACTGCCATTTACTGGATGAATACTCTTTTTATCTCCCAGCCAGTACTGTCAAATCCTCGAAGGACTGTGTTTGTACCTTACTTTGGTGAAAAAAAAATATTTTATGCTGTTTATTGCTGACTGTTGCTTAATTATGTTTTAGTTTCTAATATTTATAACTATGTTATATACTATGGTTAGATTACCATAGTAGAGTATCAGTTAAAATTGTCAGGAGTGCTGCAAATTTTCCATGAAATGTTGGGGAATTGTCAGGGAATTTCATAGTGATGGGAGAGTGGTCACTCTGTAACATCTGCCAGTGCAGTAAATTATGATGCTGTACGTAGGTTATGGATAGAGTTTGAGTCAGAGACTGGCCTGGACTATGGCGGAGTAGCCCGGGAATGGTTCTTCCTTCTGTCAAAAGAGATGTTCAATCCGTACTACGGATTATTTGAATATTCTGCAATGTGAGTTACGCTTGAGACATTTGGTAGCCTACGATAATGTCAGGTAAATTATTTTTGTCAAGTAGTCTTGGTATGGCGTTTACATGCTGATACTTCTGAATCTGATTATTTTTTATAAAAATTCGTAATGTGTGAAGTAAAGTCTGAAGTAGATACTCTGTCATATAGTGCAAGGATGTAGTTACTAATGTTTGCAATCCCGGGATGCCGAATCTCGGGATCCCAGCCATTTTTGCCAATCCCGGGATTGGCAGTGTTCCAATCCCCGATTTCATCAAAAGTGTACTTTTTGAGTGTCAAATGACACAGATAATAATTCTAGCCCTTTAACAATTAAAAAATTTTTTAAAGGGCTAGAATTATCGTGTTAGAGTTCTACTTCTTCTGTGCACTGTAATTTGTGTTTTTACAGTCATAGTCACTCCTGCACTCACAATACACGGTCGGCCTACTACATCCTCATGCATGGAATAAGTGTACTATGGATACCAAAACAGCGACCATTCTATAAGCCTAATCCCGAAACGGGATGCCGTTATTCTGGGATTACAAATTTCTCTTTCCCAGATCTCAGGATTGAGAATTCAATCCTGGGATTGCAATTGCTAGTAGTTACTTGGATTAACAGAAATGTACCAATAATGTCTGGTCTCGCTAACCCTGATTATAATAGTTATAGATGTAAATAAATAGTTGTAATAATAAGAACTATGTCGTATCAATTCATTCATTTATGCATCCATTTAGTATGACTTTGTGGATATAATGTATACAGTGACGACTACACGCTACAGATCAATGCACTGTCTGGTCTTGCAAACCCTGAACATCTTTCATATTTCACATTTATTGGCCGAGTCTGTGGCATGGCTGTCTACCATGGCAAACTCATTGATGGTCGGTTCATTTCACATTCACTAGCAACTACGTTGTCTTATAAGTTTGTGTGCTAAACGTATTTGTGCTGTATTATAAGTTTCTGTGAGGTAAAGAGTTATTGGAATGGCTAGACAGATGAGATAAAAGGTAAAAGTAAAGGTCCTGTACTTGCTTTAATGCTTGTTACACAAGTTTGACGCGTGACCAGAAGCACTTTACAATCTCGGAAGTGGCAGCTGATTGGCATGAGCTAATGATACTGCAGCACACTATGCAGCCATCCATTGCCCGTGTCAGCGAACAGCTTTACCCGTAATATGCAGATAGCAGACATACCACTACCCCAGTCAGCCACACTAAGCCTTTAGCTGATAAGCTACTACTTATTTCCCATCTCACTGAGGGTAGGAGGCTGAGTTGCCCTGAGCACTATTATCTATTAGATGATAATAGTTGCTGTTTTTATAGCACCAGGTATTAACAAATTTTGATACAGCATGCGTGCATTTTTTTGTAAGAAAAAAGTATTTTTTTAAACTGACTGCAATGCATGAAGGACGTCCCCTAGATTTATTAAATGAAAGAGTTAGCTTATCATTTTCTTATTTTGTTTAATAATTACAATCATTGCCTCTGAGTTCCCAAATGAATATTTTTTTTCATTTATATCCAATAAACAAGGGCTTAGATGTGGAGATGTAGTTGTGGTTATAACATATGTATGAATCTAGCATGGATTATGTGAATGGATGTAACGGCTACTGACTCTCATGATATTGTGGGTTTTACTTTTAGCGTATTTTATCCGACCGTTCTACAAGATGATGCTTGGGAAGCCATTAGTACTGAATGACATGGAGTCCGTGGTTAGTATACATTTCTGCTAATTGTTGTGTAATTCGGAGAAATATCGGTTTGATGGTAGTGTCTTGATAATAATTCTCATCAAGCTCAGAACAAATGAACATTTTCAGTCGAATAATATTATAAATTATTCTTATTCGACCAAATAGTAAAATCTACTATTCGGTACAGCCCTAATCAGAACTGTTTACAGAATAAGCTAATATGGTTGCCATGCCACATCTTCATGAAAGTATTCAGAAACCTGACAGTCAGCAGAAATTATTGAACTAACAAGACATTCGAAAACAGATTCTAATGTCATTTCCCAGTTTGTTATAGACAAGTAAGCATAATAAAAGGCAGATTGATATGGGCGTCCTGACGTCCCACGTCTTAAAATTTGTGCATACAGGCTTAAATTTTTTGGCGTATTTACACCCAAACATCCGCTATTGAGAAACTTGGGGTACCAAATGCACCTTCAAATACTTGCACTGTGAATTGTGGCCAAACTGCTTCAGTTAGCGACATGGTACTATTGGCAGCCTATAGGAACTGACTAACGTCCTATCCAACTGTACCATCATCGACCCCTTACAGACACCTGTTCTCCAAAAATATGGGTGCCAACCCCAACTCCAAAATTTGCATGGTGCATTATGGCCAAACTGTAAAAGTGCAGTGGTTACTTTTAACAGGCTGCAGACATTTGCAAATGCCCAGTATTACCCTATATTGGCAACCGTACCCTTCACCACCAAACAGCGGTAGTGCCTCACAAATTGCTAGGCAGTACAGTCGGCCATCTTAGCAACAGCTGAGCTTCTTGCTGTTGTTGGTATCAGTGCAAGTGCTTGCCTGCTAAGGACTCGTCTATGAAGTTACTGATTGATCGTATGTCAGTTGAGATGTAAATCTTTTTAATAACTGACTCACGTGTTAGCGTTGTCTGTGTAACTAAATGCTAATATTGCTGCTGTGGTCAGGATTCCGAGTACTACAACTCTTTGATGTGGATCGTGGAAAACGACCCGGACTGCCTCTGTCTGACATTTTCCGTAGAAGAAGAAGTCTTCGGAATGGTATAATGTGATGATGTTCTACAGTTAGTATAGGTACTTTGTAACCAGATAGCATTGATACTGTGTATGTTCGGGGTTTATGTTCATTTTTTGACATTGTGCCATGCTATTTATTGCCAAGATGATTGATAAACGATGGCGGAGACTGAATAATGCTGTATATTATTGAGTTACAGTCTTTATAAGTTGAGTTGTTTATGTTTCTGCAACAAGGTTGTAATTCGATGTGTTAAAAAATAAAGACTATATATAGTTTGATGTTTTTTATGGCTTATTTGTTACTGTTTCGACTTGTGACTTTTCTAAAGACGTTTAATATTTTGCTGATGCATCTGATTTGAACTCTGAATTTCTCATCTTTGACATCAGCTGTAAAGTGAAAATGTGAGGTATGTTTTTTATTGTTCTTGTTTGCTGTATAGTGCCAATTAATGCAATTTCATGCTTGGTTGTTAGCTAGCTAGCTATAGCACGTATATGCTATGGTAATTCTGCCCGTCTGTTCGTCTGTCTGTCATGACTTGGTACCAGTCTAAGACCAGGTGAGATAGAGACTGGGTTTCCACCGTACGATCGCCTATAGTCTTTAGTATTTCGTGACAAAATTTCATGCCACTGGGTGAAGGGAGTCCCCCTCAAACAAGGGGAGAAAGAAGGGCACCCCTTCAAAAATGTTATTTTGCCAGTATTGGCTCGTCTAGCATGAAAATGGTTGCACATAAGCACAGACATGCTGCTTAACATAACAAGCACTGGCGACAAGCTTCTTAGGATTGTCAACATTGATGACTTTGATTGACCTTGAACTCTAAAAATTTTGGGTTTTTAGTGACTTTTATGTAATTTTTGGCTGCAAAAGAGGGAATTGCGATGAAATAGATGGAGATAGACCAATATTACCTGCAAACAGGAACTGCTATATGCTCTCGTGCATCTCATGAGCATTAGCTTAGATTTCTTGTTTTATCTGGTATCTGTTGATAATAATGGGATGTGCAGGAGGGAATTTTTGATTGCACATTATGTGGGTCATTTTTGTTTAATGTTTATTTGCTGACAGATGTCAGAGAGGGAGTTGAAGCCTCGTGGTAAAACAATTCCAGTCACCAACGAAAGCAAAATGGAATATGTCGAGTACGTAAACAGAGTTACTTTTATTAATGTCACTGTTTTCGTCTGTTAATTTTAGTATGCCTGGATGGATATTGCAGTTGTAAGTGACGTTCTTTCTTCTAATATGTTAGTTTTTTAATCATTTCAGTCATTTCAGCTTTAATGCTAATTTCGTAGTGTTTGGAGAGTGGTCAGTCACCTTGTATTCAGGTAGATATAATCAAACTGTGATAAGTCGTCATGCATCTTATGATTTATTACCTCCGCCAAGGAGGTAATGTTTTTGCCGGTTTTTGTTTGTCTGTGTGTGTGTGTGTGTGAGAGAGAGAGCAAGATAACTCAAAAAGTTATGGACGGATCTTTCTGAAATTTTGAGGGTATGTCGGGCATGGCATAAGCTACAAGTGATCAAATTTTGGGGCTGATCCGGCAAGAATCCTGGATTCTGGATCACTTTGAAATTTTCGTTACCATTGCGTTAAAGGGGGCATACGGGAACCGCTGGCAAAGCAGCAGTGTATCCAATCACGGTTTTTTAGGTCACGTAGAACTAAGTCACTGTGGAAAATGCAACTATAGTTTGAAACGTGTAGGTGAAATTTACATTACAATCTGACAAGCACTTGACGGAGGTACCTGCGAGCTATGATTGCTTTCTAGTTAGCAATGAAACATCCGTAATTGGAGTAATGTGTGGAGCACAGTGTAAATAGCGTAGGTAACGCAGCAGAGGTTCTGTCAGTTTTGGGAGCTTTTTGTTGAAGAATAAGTCTGCTGGCTTTTGTTCCTGTCTGTTTTTCATTTTGTTTATGTTCGAGCACAGTGGCATAGCTCTGAAAATTACTGCTGGCTGCATTGCAGTTTTTTGACAGTTTAGTTACTTCCTTGTCTTATCTTACCCTACCTCTGGGGTGGGCAGGCTGTTGCACCTACCCAGTGTTGAGACCGTATCATTTCAGCCCAGTGTGCGTTCCTGAATGTAATCTAAGCCATGGATGGCTGTGAAGCTGAAATCAGCATTAAAACTGCAGATTAACCAGTACATTGGCGCCGGTACTGTGTACACTAACTGCTCAGAGAGAGATGGTCTGGTCTTTGTTGGCTCCTGTCTTATTGATTTTAGAAATCTTTTGTGTCTTCGGAGCACTAAGGCCCACCACCACATCAAGGTTTTCGACCGTGGTGGAGGTTTAATTAGTTGGTTGTTGCATCATTTCCCGTAGAACTCTTAGTGCAGTCATCCCACTTGTCCTATTCTTATATTTTTTGAAAAGAGTCCTATATTGTCTTATATTTTGACTAAATGTTCTATAAGTCTTATATTTTGACAGTTTACATTTCATACAACAAAAATACGAAATTTTATATCACCAGATGTGGTTTTTGTAGTGCAAAAATGCTCTAAAATACGTTTTCAGCCGGGGACCCCACTGGGGGGAGCTCTGATCACTCCTCTAGACCCCCATCAGACTCGTTAAAATGGGGGAAGTTGGGGAAGTTTTCCCAGGCCCCGCGACGTTTCGGGGCCCAGCTGTTGCTGAAAAAATAAAACAAATTGTCTGTCCGTTTCATTAATCAACAGAAACTTTGCTGTCAGATATGGCAGCCATGCAGTTTTTGTGTTCATGATGCCAGATGCTAGATATTGCACTTGTAAACAGGTTGAATACTTAAACACACGTTGTCCTATAATGTCCTATATTTTTATTTCAAGTTCTATATGTTTTTGGCCTGTGTCCTATAAAAATTTGCCAATGCAGTGGGATGACTGTTAGTGGTGCATTGTTGGTTGGTTAGGTTGGTGATGAAGTGGCGCTTCAGTGACCGTGTTCGACACCAGATGTCCGCGTTCATCACTGGCTTCAGCGAGTTTGTGCCTCACGACCTGCTCAAGATCTTCGACGAAAACGAAGTCGAGGTAACTCACACCAGTTTGCTCTGTCATCTGTCATCTCGCTGCGTGGAATTTGCTCTAAACCTTTAGATTTTTGCAGGAATTTGTATTTATCAGTATCTTACTTCCAGATATTTGTAAACTCCTTCAAAAAACTGCGGAGGTTATTGTGATGGGGTCTGCCCTGTTTGTCAGCTAGATTACTCAAGAAACTATGAGCAGTTTTTGGTGAAATATTTTAAAAGGGTTGGGCATGCCCCAAGGGGGAGGTATTTAGATCTTGGTGGCAATTTGGATCATTAGCTAGGACTCTTTGCCATCAGATGGTATCAGCTGCATGTTCTCCAGGTGGAGGTTTGAAATCTCTTGATTACTTTCAGTTTGCTCGTCATCTGTGACTTACATCTGTACTCATTTGTGCTGCCGAGGTGTTAATTTTTTAATGGCATTAACGCTGGGATGCATTAAGGCATTAATTAACACTTCATTATATTGCTGATTTGTAGGGCTCACAGTTTTCCGCTGGTCACGGAATTTTGAGTTGAACCATGGAATTTGCCCTTTTCCGTGGAATTTTGATATTTCTGTGCAGTTAATAGAATTGTGCAGAAATTGAAAAATGACCGATGATCAGTACGATCGTCGGCTTCACAATGTAACTAAATTAAAACTATATCACAGAAAAGATCAAACTAACCTGCCTAAAACTGTGAGCCCTATGAATAGCCATCACAATACAGCACACAATAATAAATAAACACAATTAGACTTGACAGATTGCACTTTTGAAAAGAAAAAAAGATTGATAATTTTCTTTGAAGGTTGCTAGCATAACTGAGCACAACGCCAGCCTTCAGTAACTGAAGTTTATGCAGAGAATAGAGCTCAGTTATTCACAAACGGACGGTTGTGGTAAGCCGTGAAATTTAAACAATTTTGCCACGGTGAGCCATGGAATTTTGTAAACTGGCCCGTGGAATTTGGCACAATTTGCCGCGGAAAACTATGGGCCCCTCTGATTTGTAGTGGACTGCATGAAGAGAGTGTCCGGAATGACGACCGACTAACTCGTGGCTGTGTCACAGGATCATGACATTAGTGATCGAACGGCATCAAAACAATTTATAGCTACTTGAATATTATTCTATCATCAAATAACCGCAATTTCATGGAATATTAGAACTCCTGCTTCACGGAATTTAGTAAATTTATGTATAAGCGTTAACTTATTTAACTTGTGTTAATTTTTTAACATTAGTTAATTTTTTATCATGTTAAGTTGACTCATTAGTTTAACAGCTTTACTACTTATCGTGATATTTTGAAGAGCTGTGGTAATTCCAAGTAATTGCTAGCAGCAGTAGAAGGTTTATATGTGCATGGTATGTATTATATTACATTGCAGTTACTGCTTGCGGGTCTACAAGACATCGACGTCAACGACTGGAAACGACACACAAAGTACCGTGGCGAGTACAACGCAAACCATCCAGTTATTGTCAACTTCTGGAAGGTGTGGTTGTCCTTTGGTTCAGGCTTTAGTATCTAAGTGAGTAAGTAAACAGAATATTTAGGATGCACTATGTCGGCCAGTGGCCTGGCCAAATTTGAAGCACTTGGCTGAGCCGCTAGTGGGAGCTGTAGGCCTGCTGGAAGCGGTGAGTTTTACGGAGGTGACGGAAAGTCTGTGCAGAGATGGAACCCCAGTACAATTTCGTAATTTTGCATGCTGTTATTAGAGAGTGGTGCATATTATAAGTGACGGATTGTTTTGTCTGCTCTTTTTATGACTTTTTGACCACTTTCGTTTGCATTCTAACAAATGTTTTATTTCTTACTCTTTGGGTGATTTTATTGTGGTATATACGCTGTGTCACCATGTATGGTGTGTCTTTTGTTGTTTAGGCTGTTTACTCATTCAACAATGAGATGCGTTCTCGGCTGCTGCAGTTTGCGACCGGCACGTCGCGTGTCCCTATGAATGGTTTTGCCGAGCTCTATGGCAGCAACGGTCACCAACTGTTTACTGTGGAGAAGTGGGGCACATCATCGCAGCTGCCTCGCGCTCATACCTGGTACATTGACAGCTTTTCCATCGGCACATCAGCACAAAATAGGCCATACATTGCCATATGTGGTTAAAATTAACTAGTTTTAACCACATATGGCACTGAATGGCCTATTTTGTGCTGATTTGCCATTAAGAAACTACTCACTCACTCAGCTTTTCCATCAATTTAGTTTTAATCTGTACGAATATTTATATAGCACAGTTAAGCACCAAGGACCTGATTAAGGCTTCGAGGGGCCCTATGCCAATCCCCCCCTTTTTTTTTCTTTTTTATTTTTTCTTTTTTATTTTTTCTTTTTTCTTTTTTCTTTTTTCTTTTTTATTTTTTATTTTTACTTTTTTATTTTTTCTTTTTTATTTTTTCTTTTTTATTTTTTCTTTTTTCTTTTTTCTTTTTTTACTTTTCCTTCACCCTTTTGACTCCTTGCATGCTACATTCCTAACGTAGCGAAGAGGAGTGTATGAGATCAGTGTCATATTGAGGACCGATCGACGATCGACCAATGACCGACCTCTGTTCCTGGAAGATCTTTAAATGGCCATTGACGCCAGGTCACTAATAACGGTGCCAAATGGACGCATAGTCACAATGAACCACCCATAGGAAGTCGACCACCGTGAGTCGAATTATATCATGTGACCGATGGCGTCACGTAACCCCAAAGGGTCAAGGTCGTGACCTCGTTATCTTTGAGGCGCCATATTTTTATAATGGTGCCAGATAGACGGGGAGACAATTTCCAATAACGATTTTGATGCCAGTCACTATTAGTGTTATATTAGTCCGGTCTCAAAGTTGACGCCAGGTCTCTAATACAAGTTGAAAGGAACGAAAAGGACTTAGAAGAATATAGGAGAAAATAGTGCACACGAGGAGTACATTAGATTGGTCACAATCTAATAATATTTATTGTTTCCTTTTTCCTCTTGTCCCCTTTTTTGCCTTTTTCATTCCCTGTCTTTCTCCCTTCTTTGCGTTAGAAGTATGACTGCTTAAATCCAGCTAGTGGGTCTCGGGAGTGCTCTAAGCTCCCCCAGTGTGGTCTGGGGCAGAGCCCCAGTGGAAATCGAATTCAGTGCATTTTAGCTTTAAAGTCTGACGTCTGATGGCGCTGGTTGTACAAATTTTTTTGTGAATTAATTAACAAGTAATTTACTTATTTTTACTTTGCTCAGCTCAGAGCTCCTAAAACTGCCATGGCTCTGCTGAATTTTAGATTTCATCACTGAGCATTGTTAGCACACAGCAAGTGAAACTTGAGGCCAGATATGTTTGATTTGGGAAAGCTTGTGTGTTATTTTATTGTTGAAAATGTTGATGCCAAAATTAACGATACATAACTTAGGCACCAGAGCCCTGTAGATATTTTGTAACCAGCAACAACGATTGTGACTTTGATTTTTATTTAATATTTATAAAACATCTAGCCAGAACTTGTTATGCAGAAATATTACTGTAGTAGCATTAATTGCTGTTTGTGATTGTCTTTTTTTAAATTTCAGTTTCAATCGGCTCGATTTGCCGCCATATGCAACCTACCACGAACTCAGGAGGAAACTTCTTGTGGCGGTTGAGAACGCGGAAGGTTTCGAAGGCGTCGACTAGCATTTCTGTTGTTAATTTATAACAATTGTCGTGCATTTATGGCGATCACAATTTTGCGGTGTGGTCTTTTACTGCCATATGTGATAAGTAACCGTTGTAACTACCAGTTTGACCAACGGTCATTTTGCTGGACCGAATTAACGTATCTGCATAACTACAGTGGATCGAATTTCCGAGAGATTTCTATGCCATGCAGCAGTTTTAATTTATTGTGTTCAGTTAGTAGTACACTGTGTCCCAAAAAAGCATACCCAACATTTTTGACTGTAAGTTGAAAACCGATTATCAAATTTTGATAATTTTTGGTACGAGTATTCCTGACACAACTTGCCATCAAGTGACTGTTCAGTTTTCCACCTCGCCCATTGTATGATTCTGCACTACCTAGGGAAAGCAGATCAAGCAAAATATGAGTTGAAATAAACAGAAAACCTGAAAAATCATTCCCGACATTATCGATCGTAACTCGAATTAGATTAGCAGATTTTAATAATTTTTGGCACATATATTTATGGCACAACTGGCTATTAAATAAGTTTTTTATTTCCACGTCACCTAACGTCTGCTTCTACACTACCTGAGGAAAGCAGACCAAGCATAATACGTGTTAAAGTGAATGAAAAACGTCAATAAATTCCATCTATCCTAATCTCTGGGCCCCAACAGCCAGTCTGTTACGAGGTTTGACTGTCGTTCGGTAGTGTGACTACAAGATGAAGTTTTGGAATGTTTGTGAAGTCAAGAAGCAACTGGTACAGCCTAGATTGGTCTGGAGCAGAACATTATCGATACTGCTGTCAATGAATGGAGAAAGCATCTCCTTGCCTGTGTTCGCATAGTGGGCCAACATTTCAAGCAATTTTACTGCAGGCAGTTGAAAAATGGACAACTGGATGAAATGTCAGCCAAAGTGTTCGAAATGTAAACAAAATGTGTTTTATGCATTATGTTAATTAAGCAATCATATCGCATTGGATAAAAAAGTGATATTTCGCTGTTTGCATTTTCCTGAGGTAGTGCAAAAAGAAGTGTTTGGTGAGGTGGGAAACTGAATAGTCATTTGATGGCAAGTTGTACCAAGAATATTCATACCAAAAATTATCAAAATCTGATAATTGCTTTTCAAGTTCGAGTCAGGGATGCTTTTTGGGACTCAGTGTATATTAGCACATATTTATGCAACACTGGGGCTTTTATCAGTGAAAGATTGTCCAAGTAAATGATGAAGCCCAAATTTCCTTACGCCAACTTTCATTGAAAGTTGTGGATGCAGGTCATGAAAGTCGCAGACACAAACCATCTCGACATGTCGAGGTGGTTGCAACAATGTCTATGACAAGTTCACGACAACCCCATTTGTGTCGATCTAATGGAATTTAGTCTGTGACACTTGCAAAGTCTATGTCATCGCCAAAGTTTGCAGACTTTCATTCGTGTCTGCAGTAAAGTCCACGGAATTATTGCAAAGTTGGCGAAATGGAATTGGGGCTTAATTGAGCTAAGCTATGTGTCTGGGTTTTTGTGTCAACAACAGTATACACTGGGTCTCAAAAAAAGTATCCCCAACATTTTCGACTGTAACTTGAAAACCAATTATCAGATTTTGATAATTTTTGGTACAAATATTCCTGACACAACTTGCCATCAAATGACCATTCAGTTTCCCACCTCACCCAGCATTTGTTTTTGCACTACCTCAGTCTACCTGGGTAGAGCACAACCAGCGAAATATCACTTTTATCCAATGCGATGTGATTGCTTAATTAACATAATGTGTAAAACACATTTTGTTCACATTTCTGACACTGTGGCTGACATTTCATTCAGTTGTCCATTTTTCAACTGCCTGCAGTAAAATTGCTTGATGTGTTGGCCCACTATATGAACACAAGCAAGGAGACACTTTCTCCATTCATTGACGACAGTATCGATAATGTTCTGCTACAGACCAATCCAGGCTCTATCAGTCGCTTCTTGACTTTGCATCTAAACTTTATCTGGTAGACACACTGCTGCAAGACTCGCTGTTTGGGCCGACATATTAGGATAGGTGGAATTTATTGACGTTTTTTCATTTATTTCAACACGTATTATGCTTGCTCTGCTTTCTTCAGGTAGTGCAAAAGCAGACGTTTGGTGAGGTGGAAACTAAAACATTTATTTAATAGCCAGTTGTGTCAGGAATATTTTTGCCAAATGTTATTAAAATCTGCTAATTTTTATTCAAGGCACAATCGATAATGTTGGCGATGTTTTTTCACGTCTTCTTTTGTTTTAGCACATATTTCGCTTGGTCTGCTTTCCCTAGGTAGTGCAGAAGCATACATCAGGTGAGGTGGCAAGTTGTGTCAGGAATATTTTTACCCAAAATTATTAAAATCTGATAATTGGTTTTCAAGTTACAGTCAAAAATGTCGGGGATACTTTGTTTGAGACACAGTGTTGTTTTTGTTGACTTCCAGTGACTAACTCAGTGTCCTGTTTCGACAGTATGTTGGCACCATGCTTGCTGTCATAACTGGTTATTTTGTTTACTAGTATGTTAATGCTTCTAACTGTGCAAAATGAATGTCTTTTTAACACAGTTAATCCTGTTGAGATGCCTTTCCAGTGTAACCTCTCTGCGTTCAAAGTGATTCAACCAGCCAAATAAGCTTTTGATGTTACACGGTTATGTAAACTGTCTGCATTTAGCATGTGTTGCATAAATTTTCATGATTTTAATTAAGTTGACTAGTAAGAGTATTCTTGAAGATATTGAACTACACTAAGCCTTGAACTGTTTACATATTTTGGTTAACGGTGTAGATTGTGGCTTTCCGAAGAACATCCTTCGCTGAATTCTTTTCTGTTACTTCCAAATAGTTTGACAGTGTCTTGTGATTGGTCACACTACCGTTTTTCTCTTTATTTCTTAGAAGCAACTACTTGTGATTATGAGAAAGGAGTCTCACGAGTAGTGTCCTCATAGCTTTGATCCTATGTTTGTTTGCGCACTTAAGTTTTTAGTCACAAAGACAACGTAGTTGTGTTGTCGTGTCCATAGCTAATATTCAGCAGTCGCTACAGAGTCTGTCTGTAAACTTTGTTACTTTGTGCTGAATTTTTCTTAATTTTTCCACGAGCTAGCCCGTGGAGTTGTACAGTAGGCTAGTGAGTGATAGTTTATGTGCATGCTGATATTTTTGTGTGATTGACTAATCGCGACTGGGTATTCTTTCGAATTAGCCAGAGAATACGTGGTCTACTGTATTGTTTACCATTCCCGCTTCTACCACCAGGCTACCACTTTGACCCCAAAGCCACCATTGTGAGCTGCCGTAAGCCACAAGCTGCCACAGAATTTGTAAGCCATGCCAACAAAAATCTAAGCTGTATGACTCGTAAGCCAGCGCAGCTTAAAGATTTCTCCTTCCAGAGTCTAGTCTAATTATCAGTATAATGGACAATACATTGCGTTACTACTTGAAGCCAATTTTTCCTGCCATCCTGCTGACCTGCTGTCGCTGCTCTAATATGCATATTGACTCACGGTCTTGCTTGGAGCTTGGTTTAGTTTGGATTTCTTCATTACCTCAAGTTTCGAGTATCAGTATGTTGATAAATATTCTATGTCGGGCATCAGCATCTTTAAAATGATGTGACTGTCTAATTTTCTGTGGCTTTTTTATCTGTAAGCCATGGCTAGCCATCATAAGCCAGCCCCCGTCCTTTGATAGACAGCATTATGAGATTGATGACTGTCTGGAGGAAAACACGGAAGATTATTAGAACTGCTGTTTCTGATACTTATGCACAATCATAATCGGCTGTTCTTACAATTTGAGGTTTCTGTCATTTTTTTTGTGTTTTGTGTTTCATAAAGATTAAACTTTCTGTAAAGGTTAAACCTTTTGTTTTGTTATTATGTGAATGTGCAATCTTGCCTGCAAAGGCCGTCCCTGAAATGACCTATACTTTGTCGGGCGGGACGTAAAACCCTACTCACCCACTCACTCACTACGAAGTGCTGTGAACTTTTGCAGAAGTCAGTCCACTGTTTCCGAGTTGTAGAGGCATGTCCACTACGGATAGTGGAATTACATGTATGTGCAAAAGAATCTGCAAATTACATGCAGTACTTTACAGTTTTACACGTAGAGTTTCTGCAAATTATATACACAGTACGCAGCCATTCTTCCATTAGCTATTACTATTACTCTTCTGATACTAAAGAACGAAAAAGGTGTTAACTGAGATCAAATAATTGGCAATTCTACACTTGTACAAAAGAGCTGAAATAAATAGTGCCCGAAAAAATTTAAGAAGAGAGGTGAACATTCTACTTTCTGTGTAAAAACTCAAGCATGTGCAGGGTTTCTGGAGCCCAACTTGTTTCGCCAGTTTGGAGTTTGATGGTTGTGGATCATGGAGGATGGCCGGTTATGCGCAAATGTACGCACGTGTGTCAGCATAATTCCATGATCCCGTGGCTAAGGCTGCATTCTCATAGACACAGGTATGAGTCCGGAAACCCGAGTTCCAGTAAACACGAGTTTGCATGTATTCTTGACAATGTAGTGAAATACAGATGCTTTATTCGCAAAGTATTCGCTCGTAAACCAAAACCTGGACTCATGCTCTTGCTCGTACTCGTGTGTATGTGAATGCGGCTTAAAGCTGGCACTGGTAGGCTTGTTGCAGTCACGAGCTGCGCACTTGTTGACCTTGTGACGCTTTAATTACAACAATCACTATCATACTAATGTGGACAGTCCTTACACCCGAGCCTTACTTACATGCGTAACCAGTTAGTAGAAATTAGTATGTATCGTTATCAGAAGCCATCGGAATGCTGTATATATTGTAATATTAATCATTGTCTTTGTGTACGTTTTGCTCTGGAGACGTGTTCCCCGCACTGTTGCCATCGCCATTGTTTTTACCTTATGTGAATAGCAATTCTGTGCTTAATAGTTGTAGGCTTTCTTGCATTCTGCTGCCCTGATAGTCATTTGCAGTGTTGATATACAAGGGTCGTTCGAAAAATAAGTTGACAAAATGGCGCCATTCCATTCATTTTTAAAATAGGAAAAATCCGAAATGTACGTTTTGTAGGGAATTTAATTCTGAACATGCGTGAAAATTTTTTTGATGCTGACGTCATTGTTGTGACGTCATCTGTCAATAGATCACAGTCTGTTTGTGTATTATTTTCTCTACCAGTAATAACTCACAAGTGACAACGAGATTGGATCGATGAATTCTTAGCTATGCCATCATGTTAACGGCATTGTCTTAAGTTTTTGCATGAGCCGATCTGTCTGAAATTTTGACAATTCTGGGATGCGTTTTGCTGTTTTGGTGTTGGATAAATGTGTGCACTGTTGCAGTATTGCTGATCAGCTGATAGGCAGCTTTTTCTATATATCAAACTCTATGTACGAGGGGCGTTTAATAACTTCCAGGACTGTTCTTCTCAGTAAGCACACAGTGACAGCTGAAAACCAAAATTATTATCAAGTTCTACTGCCGCTATTGTACATCACTTACCATGATCTCATTTATGACGTCACGTTGTGACGTCATTATTATTAAGATATAAATGAGTGGCATTGACGTTTGTTTAGAGAATTAGATTAGAGAATAATCATAAAATTTTCTAGTCGCAGAAGGTGTAGAAAATGCTGAAATTTATTGTAGATTATTTGTAGTAATTAACAGTGACACTTTATCACATTTGAAAGTATTTGAATAGTTCGCCTGCTTTTGCAGCGATCATTAGTCAGTTAGTGATGATGTCAGTGTTGGAGCACTGCTTATAGCAAAAACGGTCAGCTGCAGACAAAGCATTTTTTGGTTTACTTAAAGAGTTTTTCTTGCGGACTTTTTTGCTTGAACGACATACTGTGAATGAACAATATTACCAGGCATTATTGTCTGATTGATTACGACCAGCAATTCGCAGCAACTGACCAGGTTTGCTGCAAAAAGGCATCAGTCTTTAAAATGGCAGTGCCCCACCATGCAATTGGCCCATTGGACAGTTAAGAAAATTGAAAAGATGGGCTGGGAACTGCTACAGCATTTGCCATACAGTCCAGATTTAGCTCCAAGTAATTTTCATTTGTTTGGACCACAGAGCGAATCACGTGGAGACATTAAGTTTAAAAACGATGAAGATGTTCTGCACCATTTTGTCCGGAAATTTCTACAGGTGCCAATAATAAACTTAATGCTACGGGTTCCAGCCGACTTGTAGAACAATGGGAACATTGCAGTGAACTGCAGGGAGAATATGTTGAAAAGTAACATAACTGTCAGAAATGTGCGATTTACTGTCGTTGTATTAAGGACGTAGTCCTGGAACTTATTAACGCCTCTCGTATATTTGGGCCAGTTAGTCCCATGGCCCGTAATCACAGACTGTACGGTATACTGTTTATTGTAGTAAAAAATTTTCATTTTATTTTTTCATTATATCAGCATCATTTTCTGTTTTGATTGTAGCTTGGTGCGTTCGTTTTTAAATATAAAAGTCAGTATGTATAATGAACTGTTTTAATAGCGATTGAGTGCTGAATCATTTGGTATTATTTGATTTCATTTTGAAGAGTAAAAAATAGTTTCGGCAATAGCCAGGTGAACCACTTACCATACGTGCTTTAAGCATATGATCTTGCCCTGGGGTTTTCAGTCATTAAAATTCGTCTCAGCAGTTTGTGAAAAAAGAAATTCTCATACTAGGTGAACAAGAGAAATATATTGAAATATATTAATATATGAAATGTATTAAGTTTGATGCTGTTTATTAACCGTTGTATATATTATCTGATACGCTCTTCTACGTGTGTCCGACATGGGTCTGTGTTAATCATCGGATCTTTTACACTTGCAAATTATGTCTCGCGTGCGTCTGCATGTTCAACGATTGTGAACTCACGTGATTTGGTTTTTGTGTGTGTCACGTGTCGTGACTGTCGCCAGTTTAATGGCGGTTGTGACGCGTTTCTCGTAATTATCTGTCCCATTGCTATAGGATAGCATGGGACAGACTATAAAATCACTTCTGTCACACTGTCATTCTGTCAGTCTGTCTGTAAACACTCCTACGGCCGCAATTTTGATTCGATCTTGATGAAATTTTGCACAGTGATTCGGGGCCCCGAAAAGTAAGATCGAGTTTGTTTGGGGAAAAATCTGATAGTCTAACTCCTTCCTTTATTTTACCCCAATTTTTAAAAAATTTTGCATTACGGCCTATGGGGACTTCAAAGCGGTATAACTCGGTCCCCGTAAATGATAATTGCGCGCAGTGTTTACCTACCCCCTATTTTCGGGGTCGGGCAATCTAACGGTGTTATTTAAATTTACCCCCTTACGACCTCTGTTGCCATAGCAACCATTCAGAAGTTGCAAAATTTTGCATTACAGCCAATGGAGATTTCAAAGCGGTATAACTCGGTCCCCGTAAAAGATAATTGCGCGTTGTTTGCACCTATATCCCCTATTTTCGGGCCCAGACTATCCGATGGTGTCATTAAAATTTTTCCCCTGACGACCCCTGTTGCCATGGCAACGAATTTTGGGACAACTCGACCCCCGTGAAAGATAATTGCGCCCTGTTTGCACCTACCCCCCTTATACGCAGCTGCTAGGCTATAGAGCGTGACAATGGGACAGATACCTCGTTCCACAGAACATATTTCTAGTTTTTCAAATACATTAATTTAAACCCGTTTTAGCTGACTTTAGCTGATGGACAACTTTTTAACGAATTCACTATACAGTTAAAACTGTCTGCTAGTTTCTTATCGCCCTACGTAGCTGTGACGTACAATACCAGTCTCGAAATCCAGTCTTAGTGGGCCATAGACTGTATTTAAGCATTAAACTTATTTATTTAAAACATTTTGAGCAAATATGACACTGAAGTTGCACAAAATAAAATGCTGAGGCCGTTGGCATTAGCAAATATCACATTATACAATGTACACTTGTAGAGCAGTAGACCTATAGGTGACAACAATAAACCGCAAAAGTCCACAGATACATGACAAACTGAATGCACAGTTAGAAGTTACCTACTTTCGTTTGAAACGTCAACAAACGAAAGTAACATTTTGTACGCAAATGATAAAAAGTTGACCAAATGTCTCACCGACAACTTACAAGTAGCCTACATACGGTATGCCTAATGGCTATTTATTAACATCTACGACGCTGACGTGACTCAACTCAACCCAACTGTTGAGTTTAGTCGCGTCGTATGTGCGAATTGGCCATAAAGGTAGCTAACACGACGCGTTAGATTATGCTGACGTCGAACGTCTTTGCCATTTATCCACCTACATTGAGATGGGGGCGCTGAATTTGCAAGGAATTGAATTTGTAAGGAAATAAAGAATTGGAATTTGCAGGGAAATGAATTTGCACGGAACAGAATTAGCAAGGAACGTTTGGGGTAGAATTTGCAAGGAATGGGCTTTGCAAGGAATGCATATGCCTATAGCCTAAACGGACTATGTTTCTTAGGACTCTATATGTTGTGACTATCACAGTTCCGTTGGCGGCAGTCTTTGTTTATTTTGGCCTGCTATACCTGTATAGCAATCTTAATCTTTTCTGTCCTATTGCTATAGCATAGCATGGGACAGATTATAAAATCACATGTCATTCTGTCAGTTTGTCTGTAAACACTCCTACGGCCGCAATTTTGATTCGATTTTGATGAAATTTTGCACAGTGATTCGGGGCTCGAAAAGTAAGATCGAGTTTGTTTGGGATAAAAAATCTGGTAACTCCTTCCCCTATTTTGCCCCAAATTTTTAAAAATTTGCATTACCGCCTATGGGGACTTCAAAGCGGTATAACTCGGTCCCCGTAAAAGATAATTGCGCGCTGTTTGCACCTATTCCCCTATTTTTGGGCCCGGGCTATCCGACGGTATCATTAAAATTTTCCCTTGCCGACCCCTGTTCCCATGGCAACGAATTTTGGGACAAAATTGACTATAAGTCGGCACCCGTGAAAGACAATTGTTTTCACTTATCCCCCCCTGTTTTCGGGCCCGCGCTGGCCGATGGTGTCATTTGAATTTCTTCCCTGACGACCCCTGTTGCCATAGCAACGAATTTTGGGATAAAAATGACTACAACTCGGCCCCCGTGAAAGATAATTGCGCCCTGTTTGCACCTACCCCCCTTATACGCAGCTGCTAGGCTATATA
>Ga0056128_1001196_pt1 | contig 28046 bp, 18 predicted proteins | sample WorMetLIZISLAND2_FD_71113 | JGI IMG/M metagenome (GOLD analysis project Ga0056128, IMG submission 71113) | Marine gutless worms symbiont microbial communities from Max Planck institute for Marine Microbiology, Germany - Olavius geniculatus... ... | reverse complement strand
TGACAGTTAGGCGATGTGATGGTGAGTGATATCACCTTTTTATGATTTTTGCTGTTTTCGATGTGTCACTCATTGCATGTCGCCATTAACAAGTGTATAAACTGATGTTTTGTACATTTAGGCCTATATTCTATTATATTTCCGCGACATTGTCAATAGTAAATTTACAATTTTTTTTCGAAAACTTGACTGTCGTTGTCTGTACTGTGTTTTTGTTCGCCGTGATCGGCCGAATTTGGAGAATAGACTATAACACGTTTCCCATTATCTTCATAATTTATTACAGGAAAAGTTTTTTTTTTAATTTTAAGGTTTTCAAGTTGAGGCGAGTATTCATTATTCAGATATGTCTTTCCCGACTTTGGTCAACGCATAGAGCAAAAGTAATAAAAACTTATTTCGTTGAAAAAGTCAACAAACTGAGCTAACTGGTTTAAGCGCAAGTTGTTAAAAACGTTAACTAAATACCAATAACTAATAAGAGCAAAAGAGTAAACTTTAGCATACCAGCGAAAAAAACACAAGATACTGGTATTTACGTCTTTCAAAATCATTCAGAGTCTGTTGTTTTAAGATAAAAAAAGACAAAAGGGACGATAACGTTATATAACCAGATAATAAATTTGTGGTTTTACCTTTAGAGTTTCTATAGATACAACAACCATAAGTATTAACAAAAAGCCCAGCTATTGTTAGGAAAAGCCGACCGAACCGCCTACGACCGAAGCCCAGGGTCCGAATTCCAGTCACGGAGAGAAAGCAATTTGTCAGAGGTGACACAGATCCATGCACGCTATGTAACCGGAACGCTGTCTCAAAAACTACAATAAACGCCAGTATAACAGATATCGCACGTGGTCATGTCGCCAAGCGATACAAATAGCTACAGTTCCATGCACGTTGTCATCTCGTCAAGTGATATAAATAACTGCAGAGTAATCGAACAAGAAGAATATCGGACACAGGTTCTGCACATATTTTTTACAACAAAAACGCCTTGCTTCGAAAGACATGCTACAGTTTATATATAGGCCTGCAGTTTCTGTTGCAGTACTGACCTTCAAGGTCATTCAAGGTGAATGATTTTTATGTCATTTAAAAGCCAATATGCAACTTCTTATTGGTGATCAATAGCAACCTAGGCCCTATCTCGCACCGTTTAGCCACAATAGCTATTTAATCTGACAGGGCGTATGCCATTTTTTATTAGTGATTAATAGTAACCTAGTCCGTACTTTTCACCGTTTTCGAGATATGGGCATTTTTCGTTGGAATACGCACATTTTTACTACCCCCGTCTATTCAACCTCCAATTTGAAATTTTTTCTTTTGAAATAGATGGCTGAAATTTTGCATGCCCAAGTTTAACACCCATGGCCAATTATTCGTGCAAAAAGTTTTCTCCTAGGCCTTACCTGTTAGCCACAATACATCTTTTACCGACGGACGGACAGACGGACGGACAAACAGACAAACGGATGACAACCATGACAATAGTTCGACCTTTTCTAAAGTACGGTCGGCTAAAAATCGCCATATTTAAAAATTAAGAAAATAAAAGTATTTCAGTATCGAACATCGCAGCAAGCACAAAAACTTAAACGTTCGTACCGCTGTCATAGGTGGTGCATAGCTTGGGGGCCAAGCCCTCTAAACTTAGGACTAAGCATAAACTTCATCAGTTGCATTATAATTATCTATCGATTAGAAATTGTGCATTGAGTCGTTTTGTGTACTCAAATAAGACATATTTTTTCTGCCAATGTGTTATTTTCGCGGTTTATTATATTGCTTCCATTGTGGACAGTAAAACGGGACAAAACGTACGTTTTATTGAACTCTTTTTAGTGTCGAGAATTTTACGTTATAATTTATTTCAGCTTCTGGCGGGTTGGGGAACATTTGTTTCTAAACTTTTTGACCTTTAGGTAAAACCCCTTAAATCTAGTCCACCATGCAAGCAAAACTCACACGCACCGCCTCTGTCGGTGCTTATTATGTTTATCAACTTGCTCGTAATTATCATGACGATGAAAGTTGGCCGTTAGCTGCAGTTATCGTCTGAGCACGTTCTGCCGTCCTGAAGTCGGTTCTCTTTCATTAAAGCTGTCAATCAAACTAATTAAAGGAATTATTAAGTCGTTTGGCGGTTTCGGTTTTTTTTTGCTTTAACGCTCTGAAAATAAGATTTAATACGTAAAATATTGAAACATCTCGTCACGTATTTGCCAGAAGTCTGAAACATTTTTTGCAAAAAAACCCTAACCCTAACCCTAACCCTAACCCCTATAGGTCCTACATACTGTAGTCAACAATGAGAAAAATGAATTTTGGCGCAGCACGACTGCACAGTTTAGTCCAACCAAATGAGAAATAGGCCTAACAAAATACATTTGTTTTTTTGTTTATTTTATAATTTATTTTGTAACAAAATGAAAAAATAGCAAGACGACCCGGCAAAGAGTTGTCCTTGGTGTTTTTTGGTGAAATCGCAGTGAAACGAGACAACGAAAGACATACAACTACGAAGCGACAGGTATCAGGTGTGTCGAGCGAAGAGAAACCGGCGTGTCCACATGTGGGAAAATTAATCTTGTATGAACAGAAACGAGCTGTTCTGTTGCGTTTACAACTATTCGAGTCGATGCCTGCCGCTTTCGATCATCCGAACCAAAAACGAAAGCGAGGCGTGCTATGACGTCACGATATAATATGGAGACAAAGTTGCGATTTTGCATTTCACACGGAGTGCAAACGTTGCCGATTTATTTCCGACAAAAGCGACAACTTGAACTTTGTATCTAAAATAAGGCGAACCATCTCGAGTATTTCAGTGACAACATAAAGCTCAGCTGTCGGTAGGGTGGGGCCGACCGTACTGGTTGCCACTGAACTTGAACATCATCCAAAGTCGATAATTTTTGTTTTGTCTAAACGGATGTATGCCACATTTAATTAGTTATTAATAGCAATCTTGGCCTTATCTTTCACCGTTTTAGAGATGTGGCCAGTTTTCCGTTGAAAAACGCACATTTTCTACCTCTACCCCCTTTATTTAACTCCAATTTGAAAATGTTTCCCTTGGACGACATCTGTAGCAAAGGGCCGGACCTTTAAGCTTACAGCTTAACGGTCGGTCCCAAAAATACTGAAACAGATCTACATTTGTGTGCGATTTTAGGGTGCAATTTTAGTTTGTTTTAGTGCTTTTAGTTTTAGTTTCTACGCTCGACAGCACCTGTGCTAAGCGCAGATGCTAAGCGCGTACAGTAACTAACTATCGTAATTCTGTCTGTCTGGCCGCCTTGGTGTCTGTCACAACTCGGTACCGAACCAAGCGCAGGTGAAAGATATTTCTGTTTCTCGCCGTATGATAGCGTAGAGTATCTAGTTTCATGTGATAGAATTTTGTGTTGGTGGTATAAGGGGGTCTCCCACGAACGAGGGGGTCAACGCTGTGAAAGCCATCCAAGTCTCGACTCCCTAGCTTTAATGAAACCTGCGCACGCTGAAGCCAAAGTAGGGTGCTCCACAAAAGTGGGTTTTTATCGCTGTTAGGTCGACTAGCGTTAAAACGGCTGCAAATAAACACAGACTGGTTACCAGTTTTTTGAGATATTAACATCGATGACTTTGAATGACATTAAAACTTAAAAATAGGGAGTTTTAGTAATTTTTTTTTGATTTTTGGCTGCCGCGCACAGTTTAAGAGTAAACTGCGACGAAATGGATGAAGATAAACCTGCGAACAAAAACTGCTGTAAGCTGTCGCGCGTCTCATGAGCCTTAGCTCAGTTTTTTGTGCATGTAGGCACCTTCCGACTAAATGAACAACAGCTGAAACTGTATAATACTGCTATTGTTTGTGCAGACCTGTTCGGTGATCGGACTGTTTGTTATGCTGTGCGTCGTCTACGTCGCGCAGTCAGCGGGTGAGGTAGAACGCAGCGACGCCGCGTTGAAGAGCGTCCAGAAACGGTCGACGTCAGACGACGAGAAGCGCGGCTTTCGACCGGATCTGGGCAAGCGCTACGACCCACACGACGATGATGATGAACTACGAAAATCGCTGACGCTGCAGGTGGCTGACAGTCAGCGGCGGGGAAGGAGAATCTTCCGCGGCGACTTGGGCAAACGACGTTCGTCGTTTCGCGGGGATTTGGGGAAGCGCGCGTTCCGGGGCGATCTTGGAAAACGAGCCGACGACGACGACGGACTGGCGTCGGCCGAAAAGCGCCCGAGAATGTCCGGATTTCGAGGTGATCTGGGTAAAAGGAGATGATACCCTGTCCACGTCGTAGCGAGCCGTGAGTTTTTGCATTATTGAAACTTGCGACCAAACCGCTGCAGATGGAGACATTCGAAAATTACTATTGACAGCTTGTAGGAAGTCGCCATCGCCCTATCTAACGGTAGCATCGCTGACCCCTACGACTGTTGTGTTCTGGGTAAAAGGAGATGGTCGTCATTCAGAGGGGACCTTGGCAAGCGTGCCGCGCCGGTGTGGCTGGACGTCGACGGAGACGAGGTCGCAGTTGATTGGAATGGAGACGGAAGTGACGTCAGCAAAAGGCCGTACGCGTTCCGCGGGGATCTCGGGAAGCGGCGATCTTCGTTTCGCGGCGACCTCGGAAAGTGATCGACTGAAGCTGCAGGGCGACGTCCGAATTGTTGATGTAAATGAAAATTTTAACCAAACAAAGGAATAATTCTGAACAACAGCACACTAGTTCGTTCAAAAATGCAACCACGTGACACTTGAAAATTCGTTGTGAAGAACGGATTTACTTAGCCTATGCACAGAAACAGACTACAGGCAATTTTAGCCCTACTTGCAAACAGGTTGAATTTGTTGTCGGGACAAAACAAATAACGTAAATGCCAGTTTTTGATTGTTCATTTAACGCTTTAAAGCTTTCAATTTATATTTAGTTTCTGGCACACGAATGCAACGTTTACAGCGAACAGTGGCTACATGCAATTATGAAGTCAATCAAAAACTTTGGAACCGAACAAATATTATTTTTGTTATGTGCATGATACGACGTTAGAAAAGTCGTCCTAATATGACATTTATTATCTTGTGTATATAGACCAGTGGCTGTAAGGTGTGTGCGAGAGGTAGCTTGATTAAGCACTCCGAGCAGACTTTATTTATCAGATTTCACAGTACGAATAGAATCAATCGAAAGCGACCATTTACAACTTCACTATACAGTTATGTAACGGCTCTCAGAGTTCAGAACTCATGACTCTCTCAAATCTACTGCGCAGCAACTTTCGACTGCACAGCTACAAGACTACAATGACGTCAATACAGCTAAGCCGCCTAAGACGCAGCAGCTAAGCGTTCTCAGCTATGAAAACCGTCGCCCCAAAAGGGAGCGGAAGACAGCAAAGAGCTGGCCCCCGCACTTACGCACAGCTACTGGCTAAACTTCCTAGATTATTTCGGTACTAGGCACTCTGCTGCATTCCTACACCTTTGCTAGCACAGAGCTATCCAGTTATTCCTACTGTAGCTAAGTTTCCTAAGCTAAATTCTTCTCTATTTTCAAAGTCCTATCTTCGACTGCTGCTAGCCAACCACACCCAAGCAACATCTTCTATCTATACCATAACTCATACACACCTACTCAGCTCTGCTCCATATATTACTTCAGTTTTAACGAAAAGCCATTAGTGGTTTATTATGCGGCCATCCTAATTTTATTCGTTCGTCATTAAACCGTAGAAAAACGAATTTGATAGTCAAAGTAACTGGTGTGTTTATTTTCAAGTCAGAAAGGTCAAAGATTATGGTTAAAGGTAAGGTTGCAAAATTTAATAGCGGTGCTCAACTATAGAGAAACGGTTGCATACATGTCGGCACGCAGCCGATATCCCTATTTTCTCCAGTTAGGTAGGCAACGATGAAGCAGTTGCCGGTATACACCGTGGGCCAATAAAAACTTGCCACTTTACTTCTGTCCATATCTTTGCCACCGATTTTCATAATCCTTTCACTGGCACACTCTGTAAACAGTTTACTATAATGGATTATTATATATCCCACCACACCATAGATTCGTCTTTACACTATCTTGTGAAATAGAAATGTAAAAAACTAACGATATTAAAACATTTAGGTAAACAAAAAACACTTTAGACCAACATTGCGGTGAATGATCCATATGACACTAGACTGCGTTAGACCCACACTATGTGTTATACAGACCATTCTCCGCAATGTTGGTCTGAAGTGTTTTTTCGTTTGTTATTATCGTGATACATTTATATTTCCTTTATATTTCACAAGGTAGTGCAGAGACGCGTTTAAAGTGAGGTGGGACATAGAATAATCACGATGATGCAAATTATCCATAAAGTGTGTCAGTGAACGAATTTTGAAAATCGGTTAATAATTGGCAAAGATATGGACAAAAGTAAAGTGGCATGTTTTTATTGGCCCACCCTGTAGATCGGGAAAAAGCAACTGCCATATAGGCCTAAGTTAAACGTTTTGTCCGTATCTGAGAAAATACTTGCTCTGCTCGTTCATCGCCCATTAGTGTAGTGACTCGATACATTTGGCCAGTTGCCGACGCTGTCTGAGTCCATTGGTTGCAATTAGTTTGCTTGTTCGGTAATTAACTGCAGTCCGTCAATCTTCTAAGCTATCCTATAGCTGTGCTATACAGTAGCTGATAGAAAAAAAGAAAGATTGATTGCAGCATTACGAGTAAGCTATTTCTGATGGCTGAATAGGACAACTTGGTGTATTTTTCAGAACTTCAAATAACGACTTCGTTTTTTGGTCCAATCTCCTGAGATTGCAACAAGTCGATTTTCCACAGACTTGTTTCTTGCCACGTCTATAACTAATTTAATGTCTGTTAGTAACGAGTTATTATTATTTTCCACGATGTTGTCTATCCACATCACATTCTGTCTTTTTCTGTTTTTTTTTTTTAAATTTTGTTTCTAATAAGCTAGAAGCTTTGTTACTGAGATATGTCAAATAGGTCACCCTCTACCAAAGGTTAAAGGGAAATTTGTGCAGCACATTTTCGTAACAAAACCTTTAGTGCGTATTTCGATTCTGTCAAAAACAGTAATTTATATAAACGACTGACAAAAAACTTTATGCAATTAGATGTGTATTTTTTAAAATTGACATTCGCATAAGGCGAAATAAAGATATCTATAAGTGTGGTCGAAAATTATTTTGTCATCTAGTTTATGCCCTACATTCAGCTGGCTAATCTGGGTCCTTGGTCCGTCGGCGGATTAGCTGGAAAGTCGCAGTGCAGAATGGAGGGAATGCCATCTCTCGCCGGAGAAGGAGCTAGAAAGACTTTGGCAGCACCTGGGCGGATTTCACGCTAGGTCAGCTGCCGCGGTCGCATCCTCAGTTCAGTCGGCGGCCAAACGACCAGTTAGCAGCCGATGAATAAGTTATATTCGTCGGACGTAGGTTTATACGAACGACTCTGGAAACGACTCCTCTGTGCATCCATTTATATACTAGCCGGCGGCCGCTTGAGTGTCATTTGTGACGCAGCACACAACAGTCACTCTTCGTCTTCGAAACGACGGCAGCCGGCTCAAGTCGGTTCAAAAATATCGCAGCGTTCTCCAACCATGATGGCATGACGTAAAACGTTTGCGATGTAAATGTGTGCCAAGAAAAAATAGCATCTAGTTATAATGTGATAAAAAAACCTTACCGCAACTTTAACTTTAAAATAACCTTTTGCCAGCTTAATTTATGTCAACGAAATAAGCAAGAAGCAGATAAATAACAGAATAATACAGCTCAAGACACTAAACAGTAAAAACTTTAAAAACGCGACAGTCTATCGAACTGCATGTGAGTCACTTGCAGCGAAGTATCATTTAACAAGTTGTATTCGATGGAAACCGAGCTTAAAATGCCGCGAAGTTAAACGATAGAGAAAAACCTCTAACAGCACTCGATCGTTGGCGCGTCTGATAAGCACTTATCGGCGACAAACGTAACGCAGTGCTTAGCTGCGGCGACTGGACTTGTCTTGTCGTCATGACAACGTTACCTCAGCGTCGGAGCTGTAATTAGCGAGCTGGAACTGAGTCAAGATGCAGACTGATGATGGTCTACAGCCAGATTACACTGATTGCTGCAGCCCTGCCCTGCACATCTCTTCCGGCATTTTGAACACCACACGACTGTTTTAATCAGCGGCAGCGTCTTTTGTGTATCACATACCGTACTGCTGGAGTGGATAAGCAGTACCACTCTAGACGGTTCCACGCACGCTCAGATGGCTTAGACCACACACAGTCGTTTGCTTTATGACGCACGACGGTAGCACCGTAGCAGTGATCTCTGTTGACACCAGTTCGTTGACATCAACCGAAAAACATCCATCAGTTGAATGCAGTTTAATTTGTTATACCTCAACGCAAAATACTTGCATGCAATTGGTCCAAATCGCGTCACGTGACATTAACAAAATATGCACTGTTGCCCTCGCATTGTTGCACTGTTGACCGAGCAACACTGAAGTGGTCACAACAGCTTTTTCGTAATTGTTCACTTGTTGACCTGTAGAATTGTTTGGTTTTGAGGTATGACATAAAAAATAGTCACTGGTGTGTTGATCATTGAAAACTTTCCCCTCAGTTCCCAAAAATGTTGCCCTTGTTCTTCGATCTCGGGCCACATTTTACGAACTTCGGGTCAAAAATTTCTAATGATGACCTCGACGCCAGTCACCAGCACATGGTTTGGTTAATGGCGATGTGATTGAATGTTAAGGTCGTCTATGGCTATCGTCTGTGTCAACGCGATGCACCCACGCAGTTGCCAAGAAGTGCAGACGTCATCAACGCGAGCGCCGAGTTTCGCTTTCCGTGAACCTGCGCCGTAAATTGTCTGCCATCTGCTCTGTCTGACAGCAGCCTATCACCGAGCGCAATCGAGCGGAAGACATCTTTTCCGACAGCGAGTATTGTTACGAACGCCGTCTGTGATGAAATCCGGTTACCTTGCCAGTCGCACACCGTCAGCGCCATGTGGCCAGTACTTCTCGGCTACGGAGACACGTTCGGTTGAACAATATAGGTCTATTCAGAGACGTTACGTGACTGTAACACAAGCAAAATGTCTAACCCCGTAACCGGTAAGTCTGACTTTTGTCATAAATGTCATCGGCTATATTTATATTTCTTTGTTTAATTATTTTAGTTTTTAGTCTTTAATTTTAGTTCGTTTTTTAAACTTGCCGTCACAGATTATTTTGAATTTTTTTCTCGTGTCGTTTTTCAAATCTAATTATTTTTTTATTAAGTATTAGTTTCTGTGTGCTAGGTCGAAGTTCTTAGTTTTCTGTCACTTAGTAAGCGGAAATCAGTGTCGTATCTTACTGAACTATTGTATCCCATGCTTTAAATAACGCCAGAAAACGTCTTCGGACCACTATTCCACAATGCAAGCTGACATTGATCATGGGTCTGCTATTTTCACAACTGCATGCATCTGACATTTCGCAATTTATTTCTCGTCGTAATAAATAGCAATCTCAGCAATAAAATTTTCAGCTGGTAATCATCTAATTGGTTAGTCTGAAGATGGTGCCACCCTACGAGTCCACGCGGTAGCCCATTAATTAGTGCAAATAAAACTGCGGCCCAAGCTTTTCAATAATTGAAGCGAGCACGGTCGACCGCCAGGAAGGATAACAGTAAGGATAACAGCAAGGAAACAGATTCGATTAAGCATGATCATGGGATGAACATTTCGGTCAACAGTCCCGTTAGTTTGTACTATAGAAGTCTGTGCATTTTACTGCATTTGATCCAAAGTTAATGTTTCGTTAAAAGCGGATGTATGAGTCGAATTTATCATATACTTAGGCCTAAAAGTTACTGCGGTAATCCTGTCGGTACTGTGCTGTAAGTTTAATACCCCGTTTACACGATCGAGCAAACATCGAGCAAACGTCGAGCAAATGTATTTAAAATACACGTGCTAATTGCTCGACGTCTGCTCGATGATTGCTAGCATTCATCCAGCTAGGTCGTCGAGCTATGGTAATTAGCATGCTAATTAGGAGGGCGGGTGGGTTGTAATTGGAAGGTTTATATAACACGTCATCAACTGTGGGCTAAGCCTAGGCCTACATTTAAGCCAGAGGGCGGGGTTCTATCATGCCTGCTTGATGTTTGCTCGATGTTTGCTAGATCGTGTAAACAGGGTGTAAACCAACCGCGTGCAGCCGATCATTCTGTATACGTTGTTATCTTACGAGCAATCTGTAGTATGTTTTACGTTTTCGTTAAGAAATACTCATAAATCTGAATTAACATCAAAACTTTTCGTGTAAAAGTCGTTATATTATCTTGTTAAATGCGGTAAAACAGAAAGAGTTGAGGAACGTGAAGTTCCAATAGCCTACTGGTGGCAATGGGTTAACATGGATAAAACAGATATTAGATCTGAAAATTGAGTTTTGTTAAAAAAATTATAGTAGATCGATTTGTTCATCGCGTTAGAGTTATTTGAAAACGCGACGAAGATTTCGTTATTAAGCACGTGTACACGCAGGCCTAGTACATTTGTCGGCTAACCGTACGCAAAAGTAATTGCATGCAAAATGTGTGATTAAAAACAGAAATACTATTGATCATGCGCTATTTATGTTTCATTTTTTCTAGACATGTAAACAATAATTCGTCTGCGAAGAGAATAAAGTTAACGCCGTTCGCCGCAGTCAACGTGTAGAAAAGATTTGCTTGGTGAAGTCGAACGTACACTGGACGACGGATCAGGCATTCGCTAATCTGCAACACAATGTACATACAACTTTAATGTTCAGCGTAATTTGGGTTATTAAAAGGAATACGGAAATTAACTCGAATAAAATAAATAAAACAAAAACGTCAATTTTTACGCTTGTGTATTCAGTAACTATGTTGATTTTTCTAAAAGTGACTTTACCCCTACAAAATCGGCGTAACGTCATACTTTTTGCAATTTACCGTCCGATCGTTGTGTTATACGTTGTGAAAATAAAACAAGTTCTAGTTTTCCTGGTTGTAAAAATTACTATTACCGGTTTGGTTTTCGTTACCGACAAGAAAAATGTTTTACATGATCGCATGAATAAAAATAAAAATGACCGACTTCAGTAACAGGGGGTTTACACGATCGAGCAAACATCTAGCAGCTAGCTCAACGTTCTATGGTAATTAGCATGTTAATTAGGAAGGCGGGAGGGCGGGTTGTAATTGGAAGACCTATATAACACGTGATCAGCTGTGAGCTATGAGCCTAAGCCTAGGCCTACATTTGAGCCAGGGGCGGGGCTCCAATAGGCCTGCTTGAGCCAGCTCGATGTTTGCTCTATGTTTGCTTCGTATAGACTATGCTATATGGGGTATTTACACGATCGAGCAAACATCGAGCAAAACATCGAACTGGCTCAAGCAGGCCTATTGGAACCCCGCCCTTTGGCTTAAATGTAGGCCTAGGCTTAGGCTCTTAGCCCACAGCTGATCACGTATTATATAGGCCTTCCAATTACAACCCGCCCGCCCTCCGAATTAACATGTTAATTACCATAGAACGTCAAGCTACTGCTCGATGTTTGTTCGATCGTGTAAACACTCTATAAGTCACAGGTTTCAGCAAGTTTCCTATTGGTCGAGCACGTCAAATGCACAGTTTTCTATGACATTACCGAGTCAGAATACTTGGTTTGAGGGAAAGGACAGGAGTGGCTGACTTTCGTCAGATAATTAACAACAACCAAGGTCAACGCCAAATAATATTGTAATCATTTATTGCCAAAGACTGTAATGACATACGGTAGTTAACCAAAAGTGTCACAAAACGACAGAATAAGTAGGGGCCTAGGCCTATTATACAGCTACATTGCTCAATTGCTATAGAGATCAACGGCATCAGGCAACTGTGATGCAATAAAGTTCGGTAGATGGCGACAACTCTCAGTGGCCTATTTACTGCAAATGACTGTGGCTACTACTCACTTGTCGAATGCCACCGATGCGTCCTGTCCGAACTCCGACCAAATCTGTAACAAAAACGAAAATATCACTTCTTTCCAAGTAATACATTGTCTCAGAAGTTTACACAATATCTTCGCTTCTACCGTCGACGTTTTCAAGTGCGCTTATTTTTATATAGCAAATTTGCAACAAAACGGCATAAAAATAACCTGATTACACTAATAATCAAAGTTGTAATCGCACTCTTTGCTGCAAATATCGTTTGCTAAAAGTATAAAATTTTATCGACATATATGAGCAGAGATAGAGTAAAAACTTTACTGAGACACAGCGTGGCATAAAATTCACGATAAACACATTAATACAAAATTTAAAAAATGGTACGTATTTGCCTTTTTGTTTTTGTCAATAATTTCGACACGACAACCGACTCAATAATCTGTGCAGATTGCACGAAATTTTATGGGTGTTATTTAAATTTGTTTACAATTACACCATTTTGCAAAACTCTGATAACATCAACTGATTTTATTTTGAAACAAAACGTAACATTTTCACCTTGAAAATGTTTCTGACAATTTGTATTTGAATTTTACGCATCGCACTATTATCTGAAACAGACACACGCATTCATAATGTAGTGCAATTTTTTTATTAAAAACTTAGTGTTCGGTGTGCCAATAAGACAATTTGGAAAATCTGTCAACATTTAGGCTTAATGCAGCTGTGGCAAAAAAACTTGGTCGCTTGCTTTTCCAAATTATTTTCAAAGGCATTTCAGTTTGTAATGTACGATTTTACAATAAACACGACTAGAGTTAAATTATGTAACATGTTTTCAATGATCATGTGGTCTCAGTGATTTTTTTGAGCCGACGCATGCGCTCCCCAGTACGAACTCGTTGTTGTATACGGCCAAACTACGACTTCTGCATTTCACAAGGTAGTGTAGCGACAGTATTGAGGTAAAATGAGCTAAAGTACACTCGCTCAAGTCAAGTTTCTTTATGATTCCGTGTGCACGTTTTTTTATCGAGACACGGTGTACAGACAGTCTATGGTAGAAAGGGTTTGCTGCATTACGCGAAGCAACGTGCAATGAGTTATAAGACTGGTGTTTACACGATCCAGCAAACGTCCAGCAAACTTCCAACAAACGTCGAGCTCCATTATAACATATGAAAGCAAACGTCCAGCATTAGCACGTGTATTTTGAATACATTTGCTGGAAGTTTGCTGGACGTTTGCTGGATCGTGTAAACATCCCATTAGGCTTAGGCCTACCGCGGTCGTCCGGCGATAGCAAAATACTCGTTCAAAGCTCGCAGATACTCCTTCAGTTCATCCGGACTGCGAAAAACGTTCGGACGCTCCGGGAACCCGGTGAGATCCTCCTCCACAGGCGCAGATTGCACGGATACGATGGACGTCGTACACAGTAGGACGGCGACAATCACTAGCAACGTCGATAGGCGGACGACAGACATCATGAAACGTAGGCTGACACAAACACCGCAATGCAGCTAAATACGAAGGTCATTCGATAAATAAGTTACAAGACAACGTCATTAGGTTAGTTTTCCAAATATTAAAAATCCGAAATACACGTTTTGTAGGGAATTTAATTTAAAGTAGCAATTGAGAGCTTTATGACGATGACGTCACTGTGACGTCATTTATAAACATTAAATACGGCGACGTTGCCACTGAAATCCCCTCGTAACGAACAGCGTGCCGTTGCTGTATTTTTGTGGGAAAAAAATAAATGCAAATCAGATTCAGTCTGAGACGCGTCGTCACGATGCAGTATGGCGACAAATTTTTTTACGAAACGAACAGTTCACGTTTGGTGCAAGAACAAGTAATTTGAGAAAAGCTCATGAGACGCGCGACAGCCTTAACAGTTCCTATTCGCAAGTTGTCTTGATTTAACTCTATTCATTTTGACGCAATTCACTCTTGAAATCTACGTCGCAGCCACAAATTGCAAAAAACACTAAAACCCCTATTTTAGAAATTCAAGGTCATTCAAGAGTTTACACCAATAAAAAGCCTGTCACCAGTGCTTGTTATGATAAGCAGCATGTATGTACCTATCTGTAACCGTTTTCACATTATTCGAGCCAATAACGGCAAAATGACGTCTTTTTAGAGGGGTACCCCTTTTCGATGCCCTCGCTCGAGGGGAACCCCTGCACCCAGTGGCAGGAAATTTTGTCACGATAAACTAGGGACCTTGGGGCAGCCCACAGTGAAGATTTCGTAATCCTAACTTGCACCGTTTTGATACAAATCACGAGTGTGACAGACAGACAGACGGACAGACAGACGCCCAGACGATGGCAAAGACGCGCGAAGCATTCTGCTGTCGCGCGTAAAAGTGCTAGACGGGCAGAAATTTGCATCATATAACGAGGTGCTATCAGTCGTTCTTCAGTGGTATGGACAGCAGCCAGCATCGTTCTTTACATCGGGCATTCAGAAGTTTGCTGACAGATAAGACAAATGTTTGACCGAACTCGGACGGTATGTTGAAAAATGAAACATAGGGCCTAAGTCGTTAACACTTAAAGAGATGGCGTTAACTTGTTAAGTTTATTCATTTTCTTCATTCCTATGCTGTTTGTTACTTGCGAGTTATGATAGATTACTGGTGGGAAAAATAATACACGTGCAGACTGTGTTCTGTGAACAGATGACGTCACAATAATGACGTCATTATCAAAACATTTTTTTACACGTACTCAGAATAAAATTCTCTACAAAACGTATATTTCGGATTTTTTTTTAGATTTTGAAAACTAACAAAATGATGCTGTTTTGTAACTTATTTATCGAACGATCTTCGTATTTGTTATTGCTCGCGCACTCAAGTTTTGTAATCAATATGCAATAAACATATAGCTAAGTATCAGTTGTTATATAAACTGCTTTAAGTTATTAAGTTACAAAAGTTTTTAATCGCCATACAAAACAAATCAGAATAAAACAAACCAGTGTAAAAAAAGCAACGGATATGAGCAACTTCAGCGTGTTAGTTGACTAATTATAGCCATGAATACGATTTTTACATCGTGTCTCAAAAATGGCATGTATATAAATCATTAGTCATTCGCCAGAAAGTACAGACAAAGCAGCACATACACAGAAAGCAGTAGTGGCTTGACCAAAAAACAGTAATAGTTTTTTAGAAGACTAAAACACAATATAAAATTTCCGACACGATCGTTATGTATATGAACACTGCATTTCTGCACCGGTACAGCTCATTCTCTGACACAGGCAGACTTAAAACTGCACGCAAAGGTATATTAGTATTACACCCAAAACTGAACATCGTACCTGTTGACAAATCCTGCAGGTTCTCTCTTGCGAGCTGGCCGATGATGCTCCAGACGGCAGCTGTATATATAGGTCCACGGCAAGCGTCTGTTAGTCTTACGCTTGTCTTTCTTGTCACGCGCGTTCTGCCTTTCCGATGCGCCACTCAACGACAGAACAGATTATAAAACAGTTGTCATCTTATTGAACGAACAGACGCGTTTCGCGGGCGACCGATAATCACCTGTCACTATCAGGAAGTCGTCATTACTAAATGGATTTAGAATTAGACCAACCCGCGAAATAGCGAACGGCGCACAGTCGGAATAACTTGAGAAAGTAGCATACGTGACGATCTGTAAGATTGTAAAAGACGACAGACACGTACGTCTTTAGAGTGAACAACAGCATACTTGCATTAGACTAGAATTTCGTAAGCTTTCATAAACGTTTAAAAGCTAACATAGGATTTCTGGTCTATGTTTCGAATGATTCTTCAATTGAACTCGCGGAATCGGCAGTTTACGGTATACGAGAACATTTTTTGTGTAATCACTGACAGTATGTTCGAGAACTGTACGCCTAACTTTGATTATAAAACTGTTAGGCCAACAGAAACAAACAAAAAGTTACGAGTATGGGCCTAGATCTCAAAATAATGATAAAAAATCAATGTTCGGAAAACGAATTCGTCGAAAGTCAGCTAACCAATGTTTGTCTTAACTACAGGATACTAGTAATAAGTCATGTGTGAAGTTGTCTTATTCACTCAAAATCTATTTAGGACCAACATCCCACAAAATAACCTATAGCTATACACTGAGTCCATAAAAATGGAATCATTCATTTTCGTACTCAGAGTTGCAGCAACTTCACCTGATGAAGTAATGACATAATCTAGCATGGCATGGTACTGCATAGCCTAGGAGCGGGCCAGCGTTAAGTTTGCTAAGCACGTGCTAAGCATAGTGGTATGAGTGTCAAGCAGCTACTGCCATAGAAGTTACGCCGTAGTCGTATTTGCGCTGCGGTACCGTACGGCAGTCGTCTCTGGTCTAGCGGTGTCAAACAACTGAAGCTCGCCAGCGTCTTCAGTCTCTGCTGCAATGGCTACGTAAGTTCTGTGATGCGTTATGGCATGCAGTCCGACCGTCCTTTACGTAAGTCAGCTGCTTGCGACAATGTGACGTTTATTTTCAAGTCTTTCTCGTCAAATAGATTATGCATGCGGCAATCACTGACAGCTGTGATTTTAATCTTGTTCAGAGAATTGACGACACTAGTTACGCTGCTGCAGACACTGCTGCTGTTGCAGATTCACTCGAACCAGCAGTTCGACGCGGAAGCCCCCGCGAAGCAACTTCGTGACTCTATGAATGGACTCGGTAATGAGAGCGTCGGTTACTTACTTATCAATCTACTGTTTGGTCATCTGGCAATGTGCGTTCTCCTAACGCATGCGAAGCGACACAAAGTACCGCTCGGGGTGAAGAAAAAACTTTGTCGAGCTCCCGTCATTTTGCTTTTTTATTCCCTTTTTACTTTTCTTCTTTATGCATTAGCTCCTTCCCTGCCTCATCTCAGCACGCTACCTCTGCTCCCACTGCTGAGAAGTGACTACCGTATGCTTATAATTAACCAGTTTCCAAGGAGCGTACGTACGGCCCGTACGTCCGAGTGTCAAAAACAGTACCCGTACATTACGAGTGCCTGGCCTAGAGTGCGTACCGGGCTTTCTTTGGTTCTTGCGAATTTTACTTAGGCCACGGCCAACTTTAAAAACTCTCTAACGTAATGTAATACCCCGTTTACACGATCGAGCAAACATCGAGCAAACGTCGAGCAAATGTATTCACAATACACGTGCTAATTGCTCGACATCTGTTCGATGTTTGCTAGCATTCATTCATCTAGCTCGACGAGCTATGGTAATTAGCATGCTAATTAGGAGGGCGGGCGAGTTGTAATTGAAAGGCCTATATAATACGTGGTTAGCTGTGGGCTAAACCTAGGCCTACATTTGAGCCAGGGGGTGGGATTCCATCAAGCCTGCTTGATGTTTGGTCGATCGTGTAAACGGGGTATAATGCACAACCAGTTTTTTGGTTTAAATTATGCAGCTTTCGCAAATACAGCTACGGATGTCCCATTGACTTCATTTTACTACTGTTTCATTGTGTGCGTATTTAGGAATGGACGAAGAACAGATTATAGCAGTCCTCGTCAGCCATTCTCTTTCACAGCGCCTGAAAATCATGTTCAAGTTCACGACGATGTTCGGCTAAATGAGAACACTGAAAACACGTTTAATCTGCTTGTGAATTTATGTAGTTGGTGATGACGAAATAATCGATCGCCAATATGCAATGTATTCTACACCTTTGTATCACGACGGAACTATGCTATTGAAATTCGCTATCTTTTCGTGTTGGCCTTTGTTGTGCGGTCGTCCTAATAGGCCGCACTACGCGTATTGCTCGTCCGTCTGTTTGTCACAGAATTCAGGTGTAAAAGTTTCCAAGACAGGGATAAGCAATGTGCTTTTTTTCATCTCAAAAAACCAAAAATCAGGCGGCCGGACACACAACATGTCAGCACTGGGCCAATATATTTTGCGTTTGTTAGTTTTGTAAGAAGGAATTACAACCTAAAAGATGACATTTTTTTTCAGGACAGTGCTGCAGAAATGATAAATGATACGGCGATTTCGTCTGACTTCAGTTCGCCCTAGCGGCTCAGCCAAGTGCCTCAGTATTGGCCACTCACTGGTTGACATATAGCTCAATTATTATCTGACGCATGCTGTTAATTAGGCCGCCCGGAACGATAGTTCAGGAAGGCCTTATGTTTCAGTGCAGTTCTTTATTTTTTCAACGCGAGATCTCCAACGTCCTTTGACCGAAATTTTGCCACATGGTCGAAAGCATGTCGCAAAACTTCTACGGTCCAAAAATTCGAGAGCCAAAACATGTTAAATTTTGTGCGATATCGTACTTCAGACTTTGAACGGAAAGGATAGAGATATCCCAAAGGGGAAAACTAAGCTATCGACTGCAATTCCTCCCGCGTTAGACGAAAAAGTCCGGTGAATTTTTATTCCACTTACCACATCGTTTACGGGGCTAATGTTTACCCACCAAATCGACTTTTTCGGAAGACCATATTTCGGCCCCTCGGAGGCGTTGTGCCCTGAAATTTATACACGCGCTACAGAATGACTAAGGCTTGCTGGTGCAAAATTTTTCACAATAAGGGGTCAAAAATTGGCTTTAAATTCAGCGTATTATCGCCGATAACTTCGAGGTTAAGGGAGTAACCCCACGAAACTTTGCCATATAACGTGCCATAAGGTGGGCATTATCAGTTATAGACAACTTTTAGGGGGCACCGCCCCCTTAAAGTTCGGGATGGCAAAAAACATTCAAAATTCGGCGCGATTTAGGACAACTTTCGACTTTGATCGCAAATATCTCAGGAACCGGTCAAGATATCGAAAACGGGAAACAAACTTCATCGACGGCGATCTGTGGAAAATTTAGCAAAAAATTGGTAAACTTTCGTTCACTAACAAAAAAGTAAAAGGCGCAAATGTAGACCCACCCTAAGCTGACAATGCGCATTCTGCGTATGCTAATGCCACGTGACTGTGCTACTGGGAAAATTTCAACTCTCTCCAAACTTTTCCCCCAATCGGACTTACGGTGCTGGGCGGCCTTACGTTGGGCTCTGCCCCGAATTTCTAGTTAGTACTTGCAACATTACAAAACTTGTTCATTGTTGTAACATGTTGTGAATCAAATTATTGTCTGCTTGTTATAAAGATCATTAAAGAAAATAGACAACCTTCAATGCAACATCTTGTACATGATATGCCTATTCAGTCATGTTTGTTCAATAAATGTTTCGTGAAAATGTGTGATGAATACTGCAAAAAACAGATTTATATTAAACTTTTTTTCCACAGCATTTAATGATTTTAACTCAGTCACAGATATTTGGATCACCATGCCCAATCAATTTAAAATGTCAACAATAAACATCTGAAAATGTATGCCAACCTATTAAATCCAACTACTAGAGACCGCTTCGGTTCTGTTCAAATACTGCATCATACAACATTTGGCAAATGCAAATGATATGTGGCTAACATTTGAGAGTCCAGCAAAATTTCCACATGGGGAAAAGCCAAACACTTATCTACAATACAATACTCAAACAGTTCTCAGTTTAAAATGAAATTATTAATGTAGATAAAGGCAATAGTTAGACGTGCAAGCTAAAATCCCCTATTAATTGTAATTAGTTCACAAAAGTTATCAAACACATAATGACAACCAAAACAAGTCCCAGATGGCCAAAGCCACAGCTTGTTAGAAATTAACTGCCATGTCAGATAAAAAAGTGACCCCTAAGCATGTAACATACGTACAGCTAACCTTGTCTAAGAATCTGAATTTTCACAATATTACGTATACAATGTACATCATACAATCAAACCTTGATTGCGCTCTGCTATGGGACGTACGACGGCTTGGATATGGCCAAAACATGCAATTTAAAACGACATAATTCGTAAAACTGTTGAGATACAGATGTTCATTGTTCGACGTCAGAAACAATGCAAAAACTGGCTTCAAACAAACGTCATCAAACATAATGACAACATGGTGCAGCTGTAATAGATAGGACACTGGATCAGCAGAAAACATGATTCAATGAACGATACCGGATGATGCTAGCGGCAAACTCTGTACTCCTAATGGCCTAAACACGATAGTGATGCTTTCATGATGAGATACACAGCAAGACTTGATCAATAAACTGAACAATGAGACAACATTAACTCCTTGCCTCTGTAGCCCTTAATAAACAAATCGATACTGCTGAAAAATACTAAAAAACACGATCTGCCATCACACTGTTTACGTACGTGACGTGGCGAACTAGCACCGCTGAAATTATCACAACTAACAAATGACTGGCTACTACCATCTAATGGCAATCGATCCATCAGTCCACAAATTCCAACAACTCTGCATGACACTAATTTCAACTTATCTGAGGCACCGCAACTACCCACTAATGTAGGTAATGGAAAATAACTTGGAATAATAATAATATATTAACATTGAGGACTTGACTGTACATATACCGCCTTCATCATTCATATATACGTACCATATGGTCCACAAAAGTTGCCAGTATCATACTATCAAAAGCAGAAAACATATTGGCCAGCCAGAGCAAGAATACAAAACACTGCATCCAGAACTTTATCCAACAGCATTCACCATCGCAGCAGTTCATTCATTCAATCAACTCCAGCAACTGTTCAGTCATCAGCATTCACTTATCGACAATGCTGAAAGAAACAGTCTGTGAAAAAAAACGGAAAGAAAATAAATCAATGCACTTTAAACGCGTCTGCAGGATCTACTTTTGACTGATTGACCTTTCCGTGCACTCATTACATACTCGCTACAAGGCAGAAAATCTATTATGCGCTTAACATGATTGGCTTTCAAACGAGAACTGGACTGGGTTGACTTAACAACAGTAGCGTAACACATGACAGAACACTGCCACGTGACTAATGCCCCGACAGACTGTCAAAACAGAACTACGTGATAACGAGCAACTACACATCTGGCAGTGAAGGGACATTAGTCAGCAGCTGTGAGTCCGGGGGACGGCAGGGACTGCCACTGTCACACGAGTATCCATTGCCGCTGTCGTCATCAAAGCTCGGTGGCACCGCATCGCCCAGCCTCTGAGTGAAACTGCAATTCCAAGCCAAAGTATCGCCAGCCTCCATTGTAACATCCGCCCAGTTGCCGATGCCCCTATGCTCGTTGTCATCATCAATGTCCGACAGCTGGAACACCATGTCATCATCGTCGTAGTCTGATGCCCACCAGCGGTTGTTGTCTTCCATGTCGTCGTCGGACCGATCGTCGGAATGGCCGCAGACCTCGTTGTCGTGGTCCCCAATGGTGTATTCAGTGTCTCGGTGCTCGCCGGGGGTCATGTTGCGATGTTGCTGCTGAGATGAGACAGTCACTTCCAGCCGGCGGCGCAGGTCGGCCGCCGGAACAGACGCAGTACGGGACTCACATTCAAGCTGCAGTCTCACTAATCGGTTGATCTCATTCACGCTGTCAACACACGCACTCAGCTGCTGGATCGAATGCCTGCACAACAACACGAGTAGATATTAGTTATTTACAGCTAACTTGCTACATGAAAACAACCCTACCAATGACAGAACCAAAGACATGTACAACATTGAACTGAACTCGCTTGGTTAGAAAAGCCAGCTTTTCGAACCACAAATCTACTAATGACTGGAACGCTATGCAAAAATTTCACAGCTATCATCACTAAATTTTAATGGCACGAATCAGTAAGCACGATCATTTAAATCTACTGTCTCACATGAGAAGACATGAGCAATCAACATCTATGATCGTTATACTACTGTACAACCGAAATGTCGTCGTCTTACTGTTTGGTGGTAGACAGAGGGACTTGATCGCATTCCTGGGCACTGTTCTTGATCCATGGATGATCGAGAACGTCCGATGCCGAGAAGCGACTGCAGGGATTGGTGACAAGCAGACACGCCACCAGATCCTTGGCCTTGTCCGAGATCTTACCCCACTCGTGCTCTGGAAAAGAGTAATCTCCGTGGCGTATGCATTCGAACAGAGCACTCTGCATACACAAACGCCACAAGTTCGTCTATGCATCAGAGATCTGAAGAAGATGCAGGAGTCATGGAGTCGCAAGCCGTGGCGTTTTTTGAATAACGGCATAACAGAAAAATGACAGGCTCAGAGGTTAAATTAACCATCATTCGATTCGTTGCCTGGAGGAACAACTACATATGACTTATTCAACACGTGAATGGCAACAGCCTCAAGGAAAAATTTTAAAATTCTCATTGTGCAACTGTACTAACAGACTGCACTATGGATCTTGCACATCCAGCGATATGTGCCATATGGGCTCGTAACTTGAGAACTAAAAGGCTTAAAAACTGAAATGGGTGCAAAAGTTCCTCATGGCATAAGTAATTAGTGTGCTAAGTTCTGGCACACTGCAGAAAACATGACACAAAACTATCATTACAGATCCCACCTTTCCCAAAATGCATCGCTATGCTACCTACTCAATAAGTGTTGCTAAAATTACTGATAGTCTTTAAATGCTAACATTAGCCTAATTTTCACCGAACATAATAATCATAGTTCACGTACATTTCAAACTGTTAAACTGAAGGAATCAAAAGAATACATTTGCCTCAGAGCCTAATGGTGATCTGAGACACTTACTTGACAAATGTCACACTTGAGACCTCGATTCCAGCCACAGTTCTGGCCACAGCTGTGTTCCTGGAATGGTGTATATCCACACAGCAGAACATACCTAATCACACCACCAAAAAACATCCCCGGAAATCTATAGTTAAAAACTAGAGTTGGTAACAATAAATACTTTTAATAGACAACTTTACAAAAATTCAAGAATAATCCATCACTAATCCCGATGACAAGCTAAACTGCGACAGAAAATGCATTTTCTTGCTTAGAAAATTTTTCAATTATTACGCTATAAGCTCTTACAGATGCAGCGAGACACAAATGCTGAGTTTATAAAACCTAGTCTTGTAGAGAGAGAAATAATGTCGACTTTTTCTGGAACAGCAGACAATTGAGATGACTATGGATGACATCACTTGAAGCTATCCTAAAATTAAATGCAACAACAAGAACGCAACCTACCTAATCGTCTGTCTACAAAATTATTGCTGACTCAGTTCATTAGCAGATAAAACATAGGTTCATTTATTGTTAAGTTACAATGTCACATGAATGACTCTCATAATGTATTCAACAAAATAAGTTTTTGAATTTTGAGCTTTCTAAAGTCAAAACCAATGACCGTAAGTAACTGAATAAAAATCAGTCAGTTTCTTACAAAATAACGCCAAGGCTCCAGAGATCACATCTCTTGTCGTAGGACCAGCCTTTATCCTGCCAAACACCAACGACCTCCGGTGCCATGTAGTCAACTGAACCAACCTGTTAACAACAGCCACCAGTCTTACATCAATGCTTCCAAATATCAACACATTCCCTTCATTCTGATCAATGGACAGAATAAAAGCACTGAAAAATCAATTAAAGCCACATAGTGTATGAAAGTAACACATAAAAACTTTCATGTGTCGATAATTCGATCACTTTTTTACTATTTGCGGACCAAAATTCACCAAATTACATCATCATCATATGCAGAAGTAACTTTACAATACAGTTTTCCTTGTTCCATTCTAAACATATTTGTGATGAAAAGTTAAATTTTGATCATTTTTGTTGCCCAAATGTTGGAACTTTGTTTTTAACGAGTGGCACATTTTCGATCACGTGGCAAACTTTCATGGAGGAATCTCAAACAGTAAGCTAAAAAAACATTGGCAGTAAAATATAATGGCAACAGCATGGCCTTACTTTATTAGGGTGGTCGTGCAATAACAACTAATTATTAACAATACTGAATACCAAATAAATGCTGCTGTGGTAGTAGCTAATTATTTTTCAATATTTCACCTTGAGAAATGAAGTATTAAAGGTTTAAAAAATTATCGTTGTATAGTACAAAATTATCAATTACTCACGGGTGATCGAAGGCGTGGGGTAGTGACAACAGCGGATCCATTGCCATCCAGCGTGAAACTGCTCGCCAGATCAAAGTCAATCAGTTTCACTGGCACAAGCTGACCGGAATGCACACACAGAATGTTGTCTGGTTTTAAGTCACGATGTGCAATACCTAGCAATATCGAAACAAACGGCAAAGATTGTAACACTTGGTTTTCTATCGCTGAGTGGCATCGTGGCCAGAAGGGGGCAAAGGCTGGGAGGAAGCAGCAGTAAATTTTGCACTGTCAGAAAATCTTCTTCCTCTCAGAAAATTTTCATCCAAAGAATGTAAAATTCGGAGTTCAAACCCTCATTTTGGAAAATTTACAGGCAAAATTAATATTTTCAGCCCCTATAATCTCTTTTGTTGAAAATTTTCAGCAATCTGTTGGAATTCCGTTGGAAATTTGCAACTTCCTATCCTGCCTATCCTTTTAACCTATGACACCACTGCAATCACTTGGTATGCTTAAATACAGTTATGTTAATTCTACTGACCACACTCGATTTTCATCAAGCCAATCATGACAGCAAGTCACTAGTAACTTCTTCTAGGTTAAGAACATTTCTTAATCTCTCAATCACATAAACAAACCTGACATGAGCTGCTGCCAGCACCTTTAAAGTCACGATGGCACTATAAAATATTATTATTAATATTATTATTTTTTAACCCTCGGTACTCCATTCCTGAGGGAACCTAAAAAATTATTATTATTATTATTATTATTATTACTACGACAATAATCATCATCATCAATCCCCTCACGCTCGCCTCACTTTTGTAGAAGTAGATTAAGCTGACTGATAGCTGGCTAAATGGTCATTCTTGTTAGTATTATGTGGTTTCAATTGTGACAAAAAGGTTGAGACGTAACTCCCAACTATTCTGCTGTCCACGTAACAAGCAAGCTGCCACCAAATAGTTCCATCTACATAAGCTGTGGCAAGACCATCCAAAGACCAGGGTGAGCTTTAGTCCCAATGCTTGTTACAGAATCATGAAAAAAACATTTAATTCATTTGTCATACGCATAATTGTATCGAACCAGCCTAAGCTAAAATACAGGAAAAATACCTAGCGAGCAGCTGCATAATACCTTTCTGATGAAGGAAGAACAAGCCGTCCGCAATATTCTTGACGACCTCGCTCACATCATGTTCGCGCAACAACCCACGACCCCAGATATTATGCAGAAGAGTACCGCCATCAAGTTTCTCAAAGATCATAAAAATCCTGCAAATAACACGACCACGAATGCAAAAATATAAAAACTTGAGCAGTTGTAATATAAACACAGAGTTCCCGCTTTTTTACTGACAAAAAAATCCAGGACTTTTCCAGAACCCCATAAAAAATTTTCCAAGACCTTTTGGTAGCCCACGAATGTTTAAATAATTATAATTTTTTGACAATGCAAATTTAAAAGTAGGGGACTGCAAGTAATCTGCGAGCAAAGCAAGCAGAAAAAAGATTTCCATTTGAGCCTATGAAAAAATGCGTGATTTTCAAGGATATGTATCCAGAACTTTCCAGGACCATAGCGATTTTCCAGGACATTCCAGGTCTTGGAATTTTTCAAGAAAAAATCCAGGACTTTCCAGGAGATGTGGGAACCCTGCAAACAGCAGCAGCAGCAGCAGCAGCACGCATTGTCATTGCGTTTAGCAAGTAAAGTATGCTACTACATCATACAAAGCAGTCTTTTTATAGCTACACCTCACAATGTATGGTACGGTGTACCGTGTGACAACTGGACAAAACAAAAGTTGAATCATAATTACAATTATCACTTATCAGTATGATACTACTGACAATTCAATTAAAACAGCACACAATGTAACAAAATTTCAAGTAAAGAATCAAGCACAATGGAAAGTGTCAGATCACTGCTCACCGATCGCTATCTTCAAAGAATTCACACAGGTAGATAATATTCGGATGTCCACGGCACTGAATCAGGATCTCAATTTCCTTCAGCACTTTCATTCGACTTCTTTCTTTGGTTTTTAAGATCATCTACAAATAAGGAAATCACACCAGTTCAATGTATACTACTGCTACCATACATGAATACTATTTGACAGCATCAAATGCTATTAGCATAACAACAGACATCACACACTTATGGCATCTTTCTGCAGACTGGAAGCAAACATGACAAATAAATGTAATATATATTATCAAGTGGAATTGACTACGCTATGCAATTTTCCAAAGGTAATAATAATAATAATAATAATAATAATCTGACTTGTAAAGCGCCAGTATGTGCTAAAAAAGACTTCAGTGGCGCTGGCGAACAGAACTAGTCTCTGAGGTTAAAAGTCTGACGGAAGATATGTGTCTTCAACCTGGATTTAAACACAGTCAGTGAACAGCTACTTGTAACGTCAATGGCTAGAGAGTTCCAAATGGTGGGTGCTGTGCAACGGAAAGCACAATCAGCAAAGCGAGTTCTTGTGGTCGGCTTGTATAGTAGTGGTTCAGAGGACGAGCGAAGATGACGAGCAGATCCCCGAAGTCTGATGTGGCGACTGAGGTATGACGGGGTGGATGTACTGCGGATCTTGTACGTCAGAACTGCCAATTTGTAGTAAACCCCATCTACAGACAACTTCTGACACAGCATACCGGTACCTCAAAACTAATACAGTGATTACTCACAACTGGCTAATCTCACTGGCCTATTTTCCCAAAGTTACCCCACATCACGCTGAGCATCACAAAAATCTATCAAACAGCGGCTCACATTCACAACCTGCTATACTGATGCCATTTTTAACACGTTACCTTAACAGCAAATTCTTTGTTGGTACGATTATGACGATATGTTGTAACATGACCAAACGCTCCTTCACCAAGCAGTTCACCTGTACTTTCATACCAGTCTACAGAGAACAAACATACATCATTCAACGATTCCCAGGGTTGGGTCTTTCATATTAAAAGCTCGTTGCTGCAACTCAAGAGATTTAAAGCAGAAAAAGCTTGGTTTACTAACAGGAACTCGAAAATGATCATCAAAGTAGCAGGAACTGGAAAGAATCGCCCTCGGTTCTGACTAGTTTAAATGTGCACACGATAATTTTTGATCAGGCTGCAAAAAGAAAATGGACAAAAGCTGCTGCAATTAAATTTAATTACGGTAGCAATTTCTCTGCAACTTTTGTCAAAAACATAAAAACAAACACAAAAACTCATTGTACAACTTATTAGAAACAGCACTTACGAATAAACAAAAGTGATTCTTTTTCGAACACGCAGTGCATAAACAGCAGTGCAAACAATACGAGCATAAATGCATCACCTGTGAAATTTCTTCCACCGGCTTCCGATGCCTTTCGTTTTTTCTTCTTCTTTTCGGCTTTGAAACTACCAGAATTTTGTACTTCACACGCCCTTGTTTCCACTGCATGACCAGGAATGGGGATGCCATCTTGACAGATCTCAACATCATTCATCTACACCACAGCATTCACAAAGACCTCTCTGAAATCAGGTTAAGATAGTGATCATCGAGCAAACAGCAACAGGCACAACGCGAAATTTGGGAGAAAGCCCAACACGAGTCCACTCAGCACTGTAAGTCCGATTGGGGGAAAATTCAAGGGGTCGAAGTTCTTCTCGTAGCAAAGTCACGTGGACAGAATTCAAATGCATTAGCATATGCTGAACGTGCGTTGCGGACGAAGATCTAGATCTATAGACAGCATCCTACAGAACTGTTATAGAGCGACATAGCGCTGTAAAAAGCAAATGGGGGGGGTGACTGACTCTCTGTATAATGAAATATAATGATGTCTATGCTTAACTAAACAAACCACTAAACAGGCACAGCATCATATATTCTCATCATCATGCTACAAACTGTCTAAACATTAAACCAAGTGTCTAGAGAGCCGACAGTCGGCTCTCTAGTACGCAGCCTAGAGAGCCGACAGCAGCAGTTACCAGCATTAGGCATAGATTAGATAGGTGGCGCTAGTGTTTATGGTTAGTGTTTACCTTATGATAGATTAGGGTTT
>Ga0056128_1001195_pt1 | contig 28064 bp, 23 predicted proteins | sample WorMetLIZISLAND2_FD_71113 | JGI IMG/M metagenome (GOLD analysis project Ga0056128, IMG submission 71113) | Marine gutless worms symbiont microbial communities from Max Planck institute for Marine Microbiology, Germany - Olavius geniculatus... ... | reverse complement strand
TGCATTGAGATAAGCATTAACATTGGAATAAGCCGGCCTTTAACTTCAAATTACTAACAGCTATCACTATAGTTTTCAATTTATGGCCCAAAAAGGCAATTATTAGAGGTAGCCTTAAATGTTGATGACAGCAAAGGCGGTTGGGGATTCGGCTCTGGCTGCCTTTTTGTGTTGATTTCAGGATTTGTGCGCCGTTTTCTGACCGTTTATGCCAGCCTCTATAGTCGGCCTCATTGGCGCTGCGGGTATTTAATTCTCTTTGGTCGCCTTGGGGTCGCCCATTAAAGGGCGTGTCAAATTAAAAAACACCTCACCACCAGAAAAGACATAAATGTTTTTTCATTTGCAATTATTAGTTATTAACTTCGGATTGCGCTGTCGATTAATTTGTTCCGCATCCGTTATTTCTGTCTATGGTTCGCGTAGTCTTTGACCCGCATCAGTCACCCATCTGGTTCAAGGCGGTCGTGTTTGTTGAACTGCACGCTGCCCCTGGTCCATGAGGACCCCAGAAAACCGTCGGTACCATGTCGATTCCATATGTTTTTTTACAGACCATTTGGTTTAAAACCAACCCCTTTGTGGTTATCGACATAGGCGAATCAACTTAATAAACAGCTGCGGGGTGCCGCAAGTGCCAATCAGACCAGATGGTTTTTTACCAACCCCAAGCTCGGCTCGTTGCGGCACCCAAATGCATTATCCAAATAATTTTGTAGAATCAAAGGCAACCTGGTCGCGCATGATAAAGTAGGTGGCTTTGGTTAGTTTATTAGCTAAAGCCTTAATGGCAACAACCCGTTTGCTCTTTGACATTTTACGTTGAAAAAATCTTTGCGCTCCGGGGCAATATCTGATTGCATGGTTTGCCGCCTCCACATAGGCCCAGGCAAGATAGCGGTTGCCGTTTTTTTTGTTGTTTTCCCCCTTTTTCCTGCCATTAGAAATCTTTTTGCTTTCTACGCATCGGCAATATGAAGAATAGTTACCCGCTTTGTCAAACCGGCCTATGTCACCGACTTCAAGCATAATGGTCATCGCCAGGATATTGCCGATCCCAGGGGTAGTCAGCAGCATGTGAAATTGCTTTCTTAATTTGAGTTGCGAGCTGACTTCGGCCTCGATCTCGCCGACGATCCGATCCAAAAATTTTATAGCTGCCAAATTTCTTTTAGCTGTAAAGACCAGATGAGGATCGGTAAACACTACATCGATAAACTCATCGCGGAAGCGCTTGATCTCAGCGCCGGTGTAATTAAGTCCCCGATTTCTGGTGATCATGCTCTGCAGGCTGAGAATTTGAGACGTCCTTTGGCGCACGAACATCAGCCTTCGCCGCAGCAGATCGCGTACAGCGCGGTGTTGTTTTGGGTAAATATATCCTTGCGGCAATATGCCCAGGCGCAACATATGCGCCAGCCAGAATGAGTCCCACTTATCGTCGGTATGTTTTAGACCGCTGTAAGCTTTGATCGCTGTTGGGTTGGCCAGGTGAACATTGAAGCCGTGCTCCTGCAGACCATCTACCAGCCAGTACCAGTTAAACGTCGACTCGACGGCAATGCCTTGAAGATTTGTTTTAAATGGCCAAAGGGCTTTGATAATTTGCTTTAGGTTGTTGTCATGTCTTTTGCTGTAGAGCCGTTTGTCATTAGCATCGATAACACCAATGTAATTGTTGCTTGAATGCAGATCGATTCCAGCGTATGTTTGCATGTGGCACCTCCTAAATCCATTAATGTGTTTTTCACACTGGTACTATAGCAATCATTGCTATAGTTAGGGAGGTGCCATTTTCTAGACGGCCCTTTATATGATTATCAGACCAGAGCAAGCATCTGATAATATTCAACTAATCTTCAAAATCCAGTCTAAAATCTGGATTAGACCAACCATTTTGCTGTCAAAATGGTTGGTTTAAGAAATTTCCCAATTTCCCCAGAAGAAGGTATTATTAAAACCCGAACAAACATCCGCAGTGCTATTAAGACGCTGCGAACGCGAGCTGCCAAATTCAGCGGCATTTTCTCTAAGCTGGTATTGCTGCCCATCTCCCGAGATGGACTTATAGGTTCTGAAAATCATTGTTGCGGGGAAAGATATTTACGTACAACAGAATCCTGCTTCATGTCTTTGTGTAATTCAAAACCGAATTTTTCGTAGAGGGCATATGGGCCGTGATGGTTGACATAGATGTCTGTTTCGCCTTTGTGTGGATAAGCTTCAATGTACTCGTATCCATCTGCCAATGCGTCTTTACATACCCTATCTAACAGTTGAGTGGCGATACCTCTGCCCCGATATTCGGGAGCGATGAGAAAGCACACAACGGCCTTGACTTTGGTATTGTGGTCTACTCCATCCCACAGCTCTTTTCTTTCTACCAAGTTGCTGAAGCCTCTTTTGTCATTAGCGTTGCACCAACCCACCACCGATTCATTTAGATATGCTAAGTACCCATGTATGATATTATCTTGAATGAACTCAATTGCGTAATCACGCCCGCTTTTATTTTTTATAGCGGATCTTAGCGATTCTTCTTCAAGATGGAAATGAACACAATAGCAGCCAGACCATTCTTTGTGGTCACTGAATGCGATGTTGTCAAAAAAGTCTAAATAATCGTCAAGCAAATCGTAAGTTAGCGCACGGATATCCAGATTCATTTAGGTCTTCTTTCATATAGGATAAGTTTAGAGCGCTGATACATGGAGATCATCACCGGTCTTGATAAATTGCTGATAGCATCGAGTTGGACTGTCAAGTCAAGTCTATCATGTAAATCAGTAATGTAAAGCAACGTTCGTCTTTTGACACCTAAGCACTGATGATCAACCATGCGCACATCCTTCTGCGCAGCTCAGAAATTGGTCTTGCCGGTTTCATGCGGCTTTTCTGACCATATATGCAATTTCCCATAATTGACGCCAATAGCACTGGGGGCATTTTTCCCCCTATGCATAGGCTTTCCGAGTCGGAGGCAAAACCGCTGCATTTTTTTGAATTTTAAGCCAGATTATGCCAAAATAAAAAGGTGTTCATAGAGAAGCATAAATATCGGGCAGGCGGTGCAAACAGGTCCTATGTGTTTGGTCTATAGTGGCTCTTGGATTTGAAAAAATAATGGAATCTCAATAGCTGAGGTTGCCAAACAGTTTGGCTATCCACGCCGGCGATATCAAAGAATACTAATCCGGCAGATCATCAAGTTCGATTAGTCAACAACGTCCCATATTTCCACATATTTCCATTTAAGCGTGCAAGATATACCGTTTACGCGTCGGATTGGATCCTCAATACACATCCACGGGTAATTTTGATAAAAGTCCATTTTACGGAATGGAATCGCAGAAAATTTTTGGGGACAAAAAATAGCACCGACTGGAGGAGTTATGAGGAAGTATAGTGTCACCGATTATTTAGAAAAGCAAAAACAATATTTTGAATTTTTGATAACCGATTTTAATTTTAAATTAACCGTGGAAGAAGAAACAGATTTCGACTTTATAACTGAATACCAGAAAAAAGGGATTAGAGTACATTTGGATTATGATATTAGAGATAATTTTTTCTATTTCACCCTAATTAAAGGAGATCATACTAAATTCCCGAATGACAATGATAATGAAAACATAAAATCACTTTTAATGTTGATTCAAAAATATGAACCTAACTTCGATGGCCAAAAAATCCAGCCGGATGATGAACAATATTCGGACTCTCTCAAGAGAAGTGCAACTTTACTCAGGAAATATGGTGACAAAGTATTAAAAGGTAACGAATAGTTTTCTTGGGCATTTTGGCATTTTGTGGCATTTTGGGGACGTTGTTGACTAATTGAACTTTCATCATGTTAAAAGCTTGGTAAAATTTCTGGTTGGGAGGGATACGATGGCACGAACTCGGGTGGATGCGATAAGTTACCCTGGCTTTTGCATGGTCGGATTTTTCTTCAGATAATAGCAATTCCAAATCCGCTTTATCCTGGGCGCGATCCGAAAGCTTTTTTGTTTTTATCAGGTTTTGGCGATCGATAGAATTAGTTGTTTGTTTGCCATAAAACCCTTGGACTCGGCTCATCCAAACGCCGGAAAAATCACGGCCTTTAATTGACGTGATGATAACGATTCGGACAGGTTCGTACCCGAGCTGAATAATATTACCCTGAGTCGAGAAATCATCGACGGTAAGTTTCAAGGACCCAAATCCAAATTCGTCCAACGCCTCTGCCCCTGTTCCCCAAATTCACCCCTTCGTTTAGCACCTACTTGATATTCAAATAGAAAATTTGGTCCGGCAGGCGACAAGCTTTCTAAAGCTTAGTTGCTGATATCACAAGCTGTATGCTGATTCAGAGCTTGAAAAAATTTTATTTAGGTTTTTAGAAAATTGCCGATATTGGATGCATACGATTCAGTTTATCGATTATTAGGCAGGGCGGAAACCCGAAGTATTAAAGGGCCGAAGCAACCTATCAATAATGGTTCTACGATTCAGATTTTAGAACAGTGGCTGCGTTCAATATTATGCAAAATTATTCCTGGAGGAAAACATGGTGAAGAAATTATCTCGTATTGGTCTGATCGCACTGATAATGTCAACGGCCGTCATGCTGACTGTCGCTCCGGCTCACGCCATAAAATTTTCTATCTCCGGCCAAATCAACCGGGCGGTGATGTATGCCAATGACGGGAATGACGGCGAATGGTTTTTTGTAGACAACGACAATTCCTCGACCCGGTTCCGTTTCAAGGGGTCTAATAAATTCAAAGATGGCTGGAAAGCCGGACTTCTTTGGGAAGTGGAGATGCAGTCCAATCCGTCGAACGATGTTAACATGGATAGTGATAGTGATATCCCTGACGACGTTACCTTCAATGAACGTCATATGGATATCTGGTTTGGCAAAGAGTTCAAGGTGCGGCTGGGCCAGGGTGATACGGCCTCCAATGGTACTGCCGAAGTCGACTTGTCCGGCACGACCGTGGCGGCTTATTCAAGCGTGTCGGATGTCGGCGGCGGTTTCGAATTTAAAGAAAATGGCCGAAACGTTGGTGTCAGCGTCAAGGAGTCCCGCACCAATTTCGACGGGCTTGGCCGCAGAGACCGCATAAGGTTTGACACTCCCAAGTGGGAGGGATTTTATGGCTCCATCAGTTTCATGGGCAATAGCGAATGGGACGCGGCGGTGCGTTATTCCAGATATTTGAAGGGCACGGGCCGGTTGGCCGCTGCGGTTGGTTGGGCCGACTATGGCAATTCCAGTGACAGCAATGGCGGTCGCTACAACGGACAGTTCAGCTCATCGGCCTCGATGCTTTTTAACTCCGGGTTGAGCGTGACGGCCTCGTATGCGTATCGGGATCAAGATGGGAATGGATCGGAACCGACTAACCTTTTCGGTAAAATCGGCTATACGTTTAAGAAAAAGCATACCGTTTCAGCTCAGTATTCCCGCACCGAGCACCTAGCCAGAGAGAACGACGAAGGGGATACATTTGGACTGGGCTACGTTTTTTCACCCTGGGCAAGTGTTGAAATTTATGGGACCTACTATCTGCACATGCTGGACCGCGATGGGCGCGGTAACATTGATGACATCGACGTAGTAATGGCCGGTGCTCGGGTGAAATTCTAATGAATCTTAGTGCCGATGCGATCATTGTCACCGGCCCAGACGATAAACAGTGCTTTGCCCCTGACTTCAGATAATTGCACAGACCCAAAATAGCGGCTGTCATTGCTTCCTTCGCGGTTGTCTCCCAACAGAAAGAGGCTATTCTCCGGTATTGTGACCGGTCCGAAATTCAATTCCGATTGCGGACCGGTTACGTTTTTGCCGATTGCTGAACGCATTAGATAGGGTTCTGCAATAAATTTTTTGTCGATGGTCACTTTTCGGTCGACAATTTCGATTGTCTCACCCGGCAGCCCCACTACCCGCTTTATAAAGTCTCTTGAAGTACCAACCGGCGACTGGAAAACGACAATATCTCCCCGGCCGGGTTTTCTGCTCCCATAGTATTTCTTATCGATTATAAAATAATCACCGGGCAATAAAGTCGGCGCCATGGAGGAAGTGGCGATCTGATAGAGCTTGACAGGCCAAAGTCCCATGTGGACGCTGGCGGCGATGAGGAAAAAATGACAGACAATGATTGCAATATAAAAGTGCCATCGATGACAGGCTGCCGACGAGATATGCTTGATTTTGTTTGCCTGGAAAGATGCGTCCAGGATCGCATATAATACCAGAATCAAGCCCAACCCCGAAAACAAAGTTAAATTGATGAGTGTCGAATATAGACCTGCGAAAAAAATTGAAACCAATACGATAGCGATAAAATAGATTCCAATTCCTCTTCCCCGCTGACCGTTATAAAGTTGTCCGAGTCCCGGCGTCAACAATGATAACGCGAGTGCCAATGCCGGCTTTCTTGTTCTTGTGGATGTCATTTCAATTATCCCATAGATGGTTCATTTTATAACAAGGATTTCAAACCTTCAATTTTATCAATTTAGACCAAAAGGGGGACGTAGACCAAAAGGGGGACGTTGTTGACTAAAAGAACTAAATTATGATATGCAAGTGAGCCTTACCGACTTCAAAGGAGAATCAAAATGCCGCGTCGAGCCCGGTTGGATGCTCCCGGAACGTTGCATCATGTAATGGTCAGAGGAATAGAGAAGCGCCGGATTGTCAGCGATGTTGCCGATCGCAAAAACTTCGTCAGACGCATGGGGGAGATGTCTGCCGGCACCAACACCCGCATCTTTGCCTGGGCGCTGATGACCAACCATGCGCATATTCTCCTGCGCAGCTCGGAAATCGGCCTTTCCGGGTTCATGCGCCGTTTTCTGACCGGTTATGCCATTTCTTACAATCGGCGTCATCGGCGCTGGGGGCATTTATTTCAAAACCGCTACAAGTCGATTATCTGTGACGAGGATGCCTATTTTGCCGAACTGGTGCGTTACATTCATTTAAATCCCCTGCGGGCCAGGGCGGTTAAAAGCTTAGCTCAATTAGACCGCTATCGATGGTGTGGTCACGGAGTATTGATGGGCAGGGTTGAAAATGAATGGCAGGACCGGGACTATGTATTGAAATGGTTTGGAATTACGGAAAACCAAGCCATGGGAGCATACCGCAACTATGTCGAAAAGGGTGTCGAGCAAGGGCGCCGGCCGGAGCTTGTCGGCGGCGGGTTAATTCGTTCTCAAGGCGGGTGGGCGGCCGTGAAAGCCTTGCGCAGGGCCGGTGGCCGTGAATTGAGCGATGAGCGCATTTTGGGCGGCGGGGATTTTGTCGCACAGGTTCTAAAAGAAGCCGAAGGCAAGGTAAGATATCAATTGCCGCTGAAGGAGCAGAATCGGAAGATAGATGAATACATAACTAAAATATGCCATAATGAAAAGGTGTCGATAAAGGAATTAAAGTCGGGCAGCCGGCGCAGGGAGGTCTCCGACGTTCGATCTATGATTGCCGTTGGGTTGGTAAAAAATCTCGGGGTTTCACTGGCTGAAGTTGCCAGGCGGGTCGGCGTGTCCACCACAGCCATAGCAAAGATAATCAAACGGGCCGACCAGTAGGGTGACCGCGTCGAGGGCGTTTTTTCGTCGTAGATATGAAATCAACGATCCATAATGCTACCCATGTTGAATAATGATAAAGCCTGATTCCCAAAGCCTAAAGATATGGATTGCTGTCGTTGTGTTGGCCTGCACGGCCTTTTTGATGTTTTTCAGGCTTGGCCATTATGCCCTCTGGGACGACGAGGCGGATACCGCTTTGTTTGCCATTTCCGTCTGGCGGACCGGCGATACCCACGCCATGCTGGATCACAATCTGATTGCCCACACCGACGGTCAGGAGCTCAAAGGTCTGCGCAATCGCTATATTCCGCCGCTGGCCTTTTACCTGGCGGCACCGTTCATCGGCCTGGCCGGGCAGGGCACGACCTTCTGGGCCAGGTTCCCGTTTGCCGTTTGCGGCCTGCTGACGGTGGCTGTCATGCTTTGGTGGCTGTGGAAAGCCAACGCTTGCGTGAAAACCTGGTTGTTGATGTCGGCGGGGATCCTTGGCAACGTTTCTTTGATGCTTTATGCCCGGCAGTGCCGCTACTATTCCGTCTCGATTCTGGCCGCGACTTGCATGGCTTATCTTTATTTTTATCGGGACGGTCGCTTACGGACTTCAATTCTACTTGCGGTAAGCTCATTAGCTCTTTTAGCTTCCCACTACATGTTTTACGTTGCGGCTTACGCGTGCATGCTGGCCGATTATTGTTTGTGGGGCCGAACTGAGCATCCTTTCAAAAAATCGGAGCTGGCGGCTGTCTTTGTCCCCCAAGTCGTGCTGGGCGGGTGGCTGGTCAGCGTCTATAACCTGCTGGGAACGAAGGCCGTGGGATATGACGGCCTGAACGACTGGATCGCCGGCAGGCTTAAAATGCTTTACTGGTATTTCCGTGAGTTGAACAGTTGTGAACACGGGATTGGAATACTGATACTGCTTGCGCCGTTACTGTATTTGATTGTCCGGGACCGGAGGCTGCTGCGGGGCGCCACGGCAGTGCTTGTATTCCTGGTGTCCATCACGGTCCTGTCACCGAAACCTTTTCCCGGCTATCCCATGGCCATGGTAAGGTATCTCGCTCCCGTGATACCGGGGTGCATCTTTTTGGCGGTTGTCTTCATCGACACGACAACGGTCCGGCTCAAGTGGCTGGCCGCTCCTCTGGCGTTGCTGGCATTTGGAACCAATGTTTTGCACGGGGGCCCCTTATCCGGGGTTGACAAGCACGCCGTTTTCAGCAGCGTAATCGCACAGGGCCGTTTCAGGTCGACGGTCGTCGAATTCATCGGAGAATTAACGGCGCCGCCTCCCAGCGCTTATCGCCGGACCGCGCGCTGGGTTGAAGAGAATGTTAAAGAGAAGCAGCCGGCCGTCGTCTTTCCGAGTTACGCAACCTATCCTTTGATGTACCATGCACCTCACCCGCTATATGCCTGGCAGCTAAAAAAGAAGACACCCCAGTTTCAGTCGCTGCCGGATATTCATTTTTACGGCTTAAAACCGCCGCAATTCATGATCGCCTTCGGCCCTTTCCTGCGCCAGGCGAAACGTTGGATCAATAAAATGGAGGCCCGAGGGATGGACTATGAGCGGGTGGAAACCCTCGATATTTATTGGTATGACCTGATCCGGCCGGAACTGTTCTGGCACACGTTTAAGGAGGTCAGGAACTACTCTGTTGAGGATCAGGCAATTTATGTTTTTCAACGCCAAAACAACTAGAAATGCATTTTCAATCAGAACGGATCAATCATCTTTTTGAGCGGCATCACACTGTCTTTTTCTGGGCCGTTTTGCTGCTGGCACTGGTGTTGCGGTTTGCAGCCCTGCTGAATTTTAATGACAGCTTGTATGGCGATTTTCTCGTTTGGGATGAAAACGTGTATCATCGCTGGGCCCTAAGCATCGCCGGCGGACATGCCCAAATGCCCCCGATATACGACTTTACGCCGTTTCCAGCTTACATCATGGCCTTGATCTACAAGGTTTTTTCACCCGATCCTCTCAACTTCAGAATTTTCAACATCCTTCTGGGGGTGATGACCTGCGCCTTGATTTACCTTATCGGCAAAGAGTTGGCCGGAAGACCAGCGGGCTTTGCCGCGGGTCTGATTGCAGCCCTGTACAAGCCCTTCATTTTTTTCAGCATAACGGCTTTAAAAACCGCTTTGTCCGTATTCCTGTTTGCGGCTGTCATTTATCTTTTTGTAATTATGCTAATCAAAAAGTCGGCCTTTAAACTGCTCCTGCTGGGCGCCGCAGCCGGATTGATGCTAAATGTCCGGGCCAATTTCATCGTTGTCCTTCCCCTGATTCCATTGCTGATTCTATATCATCGCTGCTGCGGCCAAAACCTTGCCAAAACCATGTTCCGGGACCTGTCTCTATATTTGCTGGGCCTGCTTATGGCTGTTTCACCGTTTATCCTACACAGCTACCGCACAACCGGACGGCTGAAGCTGACGGCGGCCGGGGGATTCAATCTATATCTGGCCAACAACCTCTCGAATACCACCCCCTACTACCGGCCGGTCTCCTTTGCCACTTCCTATCCGGGCACCCAGGCGATTCAATTTGTTATTGAAGCAAGTCAAAGAGCCGGCCGAAAGCTGTCACCCGAAGAAGCGTCTTCATACTGGAGCGGACAAGTTATTCAAATGGCGCTGGCACAGCCCGCTGCCGCACTCAAAAAGATCGGATACAAAACCCTGGCCTTTATTAATCGATTCGAATCGGCCGACAATTATCACATCGGCTTTCTGAGCCGCTATGTGAAGTTTTTTAAGTTTCCGTCTTTTGGGATCGTTTTGATTCTGCCAATCGGTTTGGCCGCAATGATCATCCGGGCAGGGCGGGATCGCAAGGTGCTATTTTTAAGTTTGATTTTTTTGTCTTATGGATTGACACTGATTATCTTCTTTACGAATATCCGCATCAGGCTGCCGTTGCTGGTTATCTTGATACCGATGGCAGTTATGGGATTTCAGAAAGCGATTCAAAACAGCGGCCGGGGCCGACGCAATTTTGCGGCAGCTTTTATTGTCATCGCTGCGGTTTTGTTTGTGACCGCATATCTTCCCTTGCCGGGCACCAAAGATTTCAGCGGTTATTACAATACCCATGCCATCTGTCTGAATTCACAAGGCAGAAAGAAAGAGGCCATGGCTTACTGGGAAATGTCTTCGCAGATGAACAGATCATATTCCGGGTTTGCCAACCTTTCTCTGGCCAAAATTTATCGCGGCCGCAAGGAGTATGACAAGGCCGTGAGCTACTTGGACAAAATACCGGACAGCTCATTTGCTGCTGCCGACAAATATGAGATGATCGGCGATGTGCGGGCCAACCGGCGTCAAACCGCAAAGGCGATTGCCGCCTACGATGAATCCCTTGCAATCAATTCCGGAAGACGCAGGCCCCGTCAGAAGCTGCTGCGGCTGTTGAAAAGATTCGATCGAGCACGCTTTGCGAAAGAGCGTCAAAAATTAGCATATATCTCGTCTTTTTATAAATGATGCAGCCAACCGCTGGCAAGTTGACTCTAACCGATGAAAATGCTTCGAGACCATTCAGAAGCAAAATTCACCCATGGCATATGTCCGGATTGTATGAATGAACTGTATCCTGATATTTTCGAAAACGGCTAACACAATGCCTTCGCCGGCATTATTTAGTTAGGGCAATTGGGGGCACTGTCGACAAACGTAGTTGCGGTATACGGTGGGGGAACGTCCTGGTAAGGCAAGATATGATACAACGGCGAGCCCGGCTGGATGTGCCCGGGGTCCTGCTTGATGAGGTGATATCCGGAATCGAAAAGCGCAGGCAGGATCGGCCAAGATGTTGCTGGTGTTAAGAATTTATTAAAGCGGCCGGGAGAGCTTTTGGCCGGCCTCGGGCTTTAAATGATCTCTAATTAGCGGTACCATCCCGTAACGTTGAACTTGTCCTTTTCCCTGTTGATCACTTTCTCGGCCTGCTTGTGAAGCTTTTACCTGAAGCCCCACACATCTAAAAACATTCTGAACACGTCTCTTAGCTTATCTTCAACAACGTTCAGAAACATATCCGGTTTGGAATTGCTCGCGTTCAGCGCCGGCAGGATGGCATTGGCGACCCGTCTTCTGATTTTCATTTTTTCAACTCTACTCAGGTTATTCAGGGTCGACAGCTCCAGCTCGAAAAGTTTCAGGATGGATTCAACGTCTTTGTGCCGATAGCGTGCCATGGCGCCACCTCACATGTGCTGCGGGTTGATTCAGGTTTTAAAGGATTTTGATTTATGTTCGGGGGTCGGCAGATAGTGATAATCGCCTGTCGGAAGCATCTGCAGGTCGTTCCGGAACACGGCTCCGTTGGTCTCAGGTATGGGCTGCCGGCCGCCTCGGTGCCCCCCTCCAAACGGCTGCCTGCCCCATTCCATCTGACAAACTGTTACACCATCGCAGCCTAAGTGTCAAGTTTGCGTTGAATTTCAGGCAGATGTTGAAGCGGCTTGGTGAAAGCGGTAGTTTGTGAATAAAGATCCGGATTACGGCAAGGGCCAGATATCCTGCCTCTACTCGAAGCCAGGCACACTATTACAGAACATACCACTAGGCAGCATTGTCGGTTCGACGGCCGACCAGGTGGGCTTTGATCAGGTTGCCGATTTTGCGGATGGCGTATTCGATGTCCTGGCGGCCGGCCTGGGCGTAGGAAAGGCGCAGGGTGTTGTGCCCGCTGCCGTCTACGAAAAACGGCTGGCCGGTGACGAAAGCGACATTCTTGTCCACTGCCTGCCGGAAAAGATCGGCGGCATCCATATCCGCGGGGATCTGCACGAAAATGAAAAATCCGCCTTCAGGCCGGTTCCAGGTCACCTCCTCCGGGAAGAAGCGTTCCATTTGCGTCAGCATGAAATCCCGTTTGGATCGATAAAAATCGATGTTGTTCAGAATTTGCCTGTCCAGAAGCCCCTGCCGGATAAACTCCAGCAGGATATACTGGGCCGGTGTGTTGGTGGCGGCGTCGTTGAACTGCTTGGCCACCACCATCCGGCGGATGACATCGGAATTTGCGGCAGCCCAACCCAGGCGGAAGCCCGGCACAAAGGTTTTGGACAGCGAACGCAAGTGAACCACCCGGCCGCCGGCGTCCATTGATTTGAGCGAGGGCAGGGGGGTGCCTTCAAACCGCAGTTCACCGTAAGGATCATCTTCGAATATGACAAGGTCATGGATCTCGGCCAGACGCATGAGCTGGCGGCGCCTTTCAAGGCTGAGGGTTGCCCCGGTGGGATTCTGGAAATTGGGGATGACATAAACGCCCTTGGCACGTTGACCGGAGGCTTTCAGCCGGGTGGCTTCCGTGTGCAGGCGTTCGACGTTCAATCCCTCATCGTCGACCGCTGACCCGACGACCCTGCCGCCGCGCGACCGGATAGCACCCGGGCCGCCAAAATAGGTCGGCAGCCCGACGAAAACCACATCATCCCGGTCGACGAAGACCTGGGCCGCCAGGTGCATGCCCTGGGCCGATCCATGGGTGATGACGAGGTTGTCTGGGCCCAGGCCGGCAGCTCCTTCTGAGCTCATCCGGTCTGCCAGGGCCTGCCTGAGCTCCAGCAGGCCCTCGGTCGAGCCGTATTGGAGCAGACGGTCGCCGTGTTTGGCAATCAGTTTGTCGAAAATGCGGCGGATGGATTTGAGAGGGAAGTTGGCCGGATCCGGCCACCCGCCGGCCAGGGAGCGCATCTCGGGTCTGCCAACCAGAGCACAAATGTCGCGGATGGCGGACGGCTGGGCCCGGTGCGTCTCGCGACTGTAAAGATGAGTCAAAGCATCATCGCTCAATTTCGATAGCCTCCTCATGCAACCGTTAAAGGGTTCAAGGTATAGAGGTTCAAGGTTCAGGGTTCAGAGGTTCAGGGTTAGCTTCAAATTCGAATCGTTAATCCCTGGTTTATGAATTCTCCTGAGGTTGTAGACTAGATAAGTGTGCTCCCGTCTTCATACTGGGTCGATGGCCAATCGATAACCTTGAACGGTGAACCCTGAACCTGTGAACGACGACTAGTGCAGTTTGCTGGCGCACACCACGTCGATCCCGGCCTTTATCAGGGCCGCTGCCGTACGGTTCAGGGCATCATGCTTGTCGAGATAATTTTGCTCCAAAGCGCCCATTAAGCCCTGGGCCTTAATGTCTTCCTTGGCGAGGAAGTAGTCTAAAATATCGCTGGGATGTTCGCGGGCAGCGTCGACTTCGGGATCGCCGCCTTCATGCTTGGCGGCGATGTTGGTTACTTCCCGGGCAATTTCGACCAGCTCCTCGCGGCGGTTGTAGGGCTGGCAGACGATCGATTTCTGGGTTTCGGTGATATGATGCTCGAAGCGCACCATCTTTTCCAGGCCCAAGGAGCGGCGTATTTTGGCTGCATGGCGCAGGGTGTAATTATCGGCCGAGTTGGACAGGTTGAAGCCGATCAGCGAGGTGGTGCCGTCCTCGCGGGCAAACAGGCGTGCGGCCATCAACGTCCAGAGGATGGCCAGCGGATTGTCGTTGCCCATGAATACGGATATTTTAAACTCGTTGTCCACACCCAGTTTGTGAAGCAGGTAAGCGGCCAAGATGGTGCCGGCATTGATGTTGAGAGCACCTGGCGCACGCCGTAGGTGGTGTAATAATAAAGGTATTCATCGACCCATTTGTAGGGGTAATCATTGGGCTGACCGATGCCGCCGAAATAACCCGTGATCGTTTCCGGACCGCCGAGATGGATGTTGCAGCCGTCGGTGCCCTTGGTGTCCAGGGTTTCGACGTAGGAGGCGCCCACCACCTGCATGCCGGCAGCCGTTGCCAGAATATCGCCGTTGTCCTCCGACTGTTCGGCCATGTTGCGCACCCGTATGTAGCGCGCCGGCATCAGCTCCCCGTTTTCAATGGCGTGTCTGGCTTCGGTAATCAGCCAGGGAAAGAACTGCAGGGCACTGATCTCGAGGGTTACCGCGTTATGACTGTCGATGCCGCCGCCGTCACGCTTGCCCCGGATGCGCTCGCAATAGTCCCTCTTGGAGACAAAGGCCTTTTTATCGCGCTGCTCCATCAGCCACTCGATGTCGGCGACATAGGGCGAATCGGCTGATTTCAAACGGGCCATGAGGTTGTCAAAATCGCGGGCCTCGGCCGCTTTGCGGTTGATTTCTTGCGGCCCGCCGTATTTTTCCACGATTCTTAGAAGCTGGCCGACAGATTCATTGGCGGGATCGGTTAACAGGTCATTGACTTCCCGCAGACGCTGCTCCGATATTGTTAATAAATTTCTCAAGTCGTCCATGGCTTCCTTCCTCTTTCAGGCTTGATCCAAGGGATAGCCGTTTTCGTTTTTAATTTCGGAAAACACCAGAAAGGTTTCCGTTTTGCCGACCCCCGGCATCGACGCGATGCGCTCCTTGACCAATATTCCCAGCTGCTCGAGGTTTTTGGCCACCACGTGGAGGATATAATCAAATCGGCCGGTGACATGATAGCACACCAGGATATTGGGAATCGATTTTACCGCTTCTTCAAAGGGACGAATGGTTCGGGTGGAATGCTGGCCGAGGGAGACCGAGATCATGGCCTGTACGGTGAGCCCCAGTTTTTCAGGGTTGATGACGGCTTTAAATCCGCTGAAATAACCGCGGTCCTCCAGCCGGCGCACCCGCTCCAGCATGGTCGACGGCGCCACACCCAGTTTGCGGGCCAGATCGGCGTTTTTAATACGGGCGTCCCGTTGGAACGCGTCTAGTATTTTTTGATCCAGTTTGTCCATTTTCATCGTATAAAATTCAATATACTCTCAATATATACGAATATTATGCGCATGTCAACTCGTAATACCGGATATAATTTTATCGGCTGAAAATTTGCCGTTTTTCGTTCCAGGCTTTGGGATTATATCTTTGCGGCGACAATTATTATTGACCAATCGCCTATAATTGCTTAATCAGCACTTGAGTTTAGTGTATATCGATTTGATTCGCTTATCGTGTTCACCATTCGATGTCCCCGGCGTCAAGCCCGGGGACATTTAACCTTTATAATCAGAGATGACCTGATATGAAGCCGGAAAAGAAAACCACCAAGCAGGTGCTGGAAGCTGCCCTGAAAGATCAGAAGCGCACCCCGTTGTACAACCCTGAGGCTTTAGGCGCGCTCAAGCAGGCGTTCAACAACTGGCAGCAGCAAACTGTACGGCCCGCCGACCGGGAAAACTGGCAGACCGTTCCCCGGATGGTGCTGGGCTCCCGCACACCGCGGGACCTGCTTTACACCCCGCTGAGCAACCCGGACTTCGACTACGGCACCGATCTGGGCAATTCCGGAGAACAGCCTTTTACCCGCGGCGTGCATGCCAACATGTACCGGGGACGGTCTTTCACCCGGCGGCAGCTGGCCGGCTACGGCAGTCCCGAGGACACCAATGAACGCATAAAATTTTTGCTGGATCACGGTGCTACCGGCATTTCCATCATATTCGATCTGCCCACCATCCAGATGTACGACTCCGACGACCCGGTCTCCACCGGTCAGGTGGGCATGTCCGGCGTGGCAATTGACTCGGTGGAGGACATGGATCTTTTGTTCAAGGACATCGCCCTGGACGAGGTGACGGTGTCGCTGGTCTCGCACTACCCCTCCAATTCGGCCATATTGTTTCCCATGTACCTGGCTCTGGCTGAAAGACGTGGCATCCCCTGGGATCGGCTCAAAGGCAGCATCCAAAATGACATCACCCTGGAGGAGGTTGTGCGCAGCGGACCGGAATACATCCCGCCGGAGGACTGTTTCCGGATCCAGTGCGACAACATCGAGTTTATCCGCAAAGAGGTGCCGTTGTGGAACTTCATGACCATCAACGGCTACAATCTGCGCGAGTTCGGAACCTCGGCCGTTACCGAAATGGCCGTGGCTCTGGCCAATGCCATCGAAACCCTGGAAGCTCTCCGGGTGCGCGGTCACGACGCCGACTGGTTGGGCCGCCGGCTGGCGTTCTTTTGGTCCATCGGCAACGATTTTTTCGAAGAAGTTGCCCGTATCCGGGCCGTTCGCCGGCTCTGGCACCGCATCATGAAGCACCGCTTCGGCGCTGCCGATCCCCGGGCAACCTGGATGCGCTGCCATGTGCAGACCTCGGGCGTTTCCCTGACCCGCCAGGAGCCATTGAACAACGTGGTGCGAGCCGGCTACCACGCTCTGGCGGCAGTACTCGGCGGCGTGCAGTCCCTGCATGTGGATAGTTTTGACGAGGCCTATTCGGTGCCGACCGAGGAGGCGGCCTTGCTGTCCCTGCGCACCCAGCAGATCCTGCAGGAGGAGACCGGCGTCACCCAGGTGGCCGATCCCCTGGGGGGATCCTTTTATGTGGAAGCCCTGACCGACGAGATGGAGCAGCGCATTCTGGCCGAACTGGAAGAAATCGAAAAATTGGGCGGCTACGTGGCCACCATCAAAGACGGCTGGATTCACCGCAAGATTGCGGATTTTTTCCGCAGGGAACGTGAACAGGTGGAAAACGGTCGAATCCGGGTGGTGGCTGAAAATGTTTACCGCACGACGGCCGATTTGCCGCCCGTCAATGTTTTCAGGTACCCTGAAGGTGCAGCTGAAAGGCAACACCATCGCCTGGAGAAGCTCAGAAAGAGCCGCAATCCCCGGGAGGTCAGCGCCGCCCTGGAAGACCTGGAAGCGGCTTGCCGCAGCAATACCAACATCCTGCCCCTGGCGGTGGCATGCGCCCAGGCAGGCTGCAGCGAGGGCGAGCTGTTTGCCGTGTTTAAAAAAGCCTTCGGCCTCTGGAAGCCGCCGGTGTTGTGGTAGGTATTCTGCGTGCGGCAGTTAAAGCATCTAGCGTCTCTATTGCACCTTGACCCTCTTGCAGTTGTTGATTAGACGTGATGCCGGATACCGGATACCGGATACCGGATGCCGGATGCCGGATGCCGGGTACCGGGTGCTGGATACTCTTGGACATCCGATATATTCGAGCTTCAATTAAATGAATACGGGGTGGTATATGAAACGGAAAACCAAAGTGCTGTTGGCCAAACTGGGCCTGGACGTTCACAATCGCGGCCTTGTTACCGTGGCCATGGAATTGCGCGACGAGGGGATGGAGGTGATCTATCTGGGCAATTGCCTGCCCGACGAGATCATCGCCACCGCCGTGCAGGAACAAGTGGATGTTATCGGGGTGAGTTCCCTGGGGGGTGCCCATTTGAGTTTGGGGCGCTTGCTGCTGGAAAAAGCTGGTCGAGGGGGCTTCAGAGAAGAGCTGGTATTTTTAATCGGGGGTGTGTTTTCACCCGAGGATGCCGAAGAGCTTGCCAAAATAGGGTTCGACGGGGTTTACCCGCCGGGGTCCACGCGGCAGACCATCGTGGACGGGCTGAAACAGGCCCTGGCCGATAAAGGATTGCGAAGTTCCAGTTAGAGAGGCTGATGGCTCATAGTCGAAGGATTTTATCCTTTTTGCTTTGAGCTATGAGCTTTAGGCTATGAGCTTTTGTCGACCTTGTTGGGGGTCGCCAATTATCGCCTATCAGGTTTCGAGAAACAAATATCCCGCCTTAAAGATTAAACACGGGAGGTTGAATATGGAAAAATGGCCGCCGGTCTACGACGATCGTTATCACCCCGATCCTGAGTCTGCATACTGGTTTGCTGAAATCGAAACTATGGATCCCGAGCAGCGGGAGCAGACCATCATTTTGCCCAAACTCCGGCAGCAGCTGGCCTATGCTTATAAGCATTCCGGACTTTACCGCCGAAAATGGGACGATGCCGGGGTCAACCCCCAGGATATCCGCTCGCTGGATGATTTTGAGGCGATCCCGATTCTGACCAAAGACGATCTGCGCCGCGATCAGGCCGAGCATCCGCCCTTTGGCAGCAACCTGTGCGTTTCTTACCCTGAAATGGGCAGGGTGCACGGCACTTCGGGCACCACCGGCAACCCCACCGCCTTCGGTGTCGGCAAGGACGACATCCGGCGCATCGCCGAGACCCATGCCCGGGTCATGTGGGCCATGGGGGTGCTTCCTGACGACATTGTTTTTATCGGCTCGTTCTTCAGTCTCTACTGGGGCAGCTGGGGGGCCATGCTGGGCACCGAACGCCTGGGGGCGACGGCCTTTCCATTCGGTGCCGGTGTCCCCGGACAATCGCAACGGGCGATCGAGTGGATGGCCAACGTCAAGCCCACCGTATTTTACGGTACACCGTCCTACAGTTTGTACATCGCCGAAAAGGCCAAAGCCATGGGCTACGATCCGGCCAAGGATTTCAATTTTCGCATCCTCTTTTTCTCCGGAGAGCCCGGCGCGGGGGTGCCCTCGACCCGCCGGCGCATCGAGGAGACCTACGACGCGGTCTGCCTGGACTCGGGCTCGACCGGTGAAATGGCGCCCTGGATGACCGACGGCGAATGCTCCCATCGCCAGGGCATGCACTTGTGGCAGGACGTGGTTTATGCGGAACTGGTGGACCCGCAAACCAAGAAACGGGTGCCTTATGGCGAGGAAGGCGTGACGGTCTACACCCACCTGGAGCGCAACTCACAGCCCATGATCCGTTTCTGGGCCGGGGATATCAGTCGCTGGGTGATCGATCCCTGTCCCTGCGGCCGCACCTACCCGCGCTTTCCCCAGGGTATTTACGGACGTGCCGACGACATGTTCATCGTGCGCGGTGAAAACGTTTATCCCAGCGCCATCGAGAACGTGATCCGGGGCATCGACGGTTTTTCCGACGAGTTTCGCATCGTCATCACCCGCGAAAAGACCATGGATGAGATGATCGTTCAGGCCGAGCCCCTGCCCGGTGTGCCGGCCGGACAGATTCCGGTGTTGCAGGACGAATTGGCCGGGCGCCTCAAGGCCAAAGGATTGCGCACCATTGTGAAGATGATGGATCCCGGTTCGCTGGAGCGCACCGAATTCAAAGCCAGGCGGATCATCGACGAGCGCGGTTTTTACGACGAGATTACCGACAAACCCTGATCATGATGAATTAAGATAGGTGCAGATGCACGATTGCCACGAGCGGACTGCAAGGGTGCAGCTACATGTAAAAATTAGGCGATAATCTCCGTGGCGGGCAATTTTGACAGCCCGCCACGAATTTTCTGTTTATCAGCCATAATTTCAGAATGTTGTGGCGTTGTTGTCTCAGTTGTCCAATTGAACCTTGACCGGCACGCCTCGTGTGATGCTGTCAAATACGGGCGAGTAGCTCGGTCCCAGATCAACGAGTTCCTGCAGCTTTTCTTCGGGGACATCGGCCTCGATCTTGAAGTACATGCGAATTTCCTGGTATCCTTTGCGTACGTCTTTTGATATCCCTAAAAAACCACGTAAATCGATATCGCCTTCCAACCTGGATTCTACGGATTTCAGGACAATTCCTTTTGCGGCGGCATGGTAAACCAGTGAAGTGGTCACACAGGCGGCCAGGGCGGTGAGCAGGTATTCCACCGGATTGGGGCCTTTGCCCGTTCCCAGCAGCAGGGGCGGCTCATCCGCATCCAGTTTGAAGGTTGCCTCGTGACGATGGTCTTTCTGAATGCCGTAATAATCTTTGATTGTAGTGCGGTTATGGCCGCCGTCGAACCACTCGTTGTTGGCGCGGAATTTGAATTTGGCGATGACCGGCGATTTCTTGACCGCATCGATCGTATTGAACAGCTCGTCGACGTTGACGCCGTTTGTGGTATTGTCTTCTGTTTTCAGCATGGTCTGGGTGCTCATTTTGGTTGCCTCCGTACAATGTATTTGCCGCGGTTGCGGCAGTTGATTACTTGTAGAGCAGGGATCGTGCCAACCGTGGGAGATTATATTTTTTATATTAATAACGGGAATTTATGTCATATTGGCACAAATCGGTAGAAACACGAGATTTCGCGACTTACGAAATCTCGTGTCGCGGATTCGCGATATTTCGCAAAAAGGACAGCCGGTCTGATCGGAAAAGAAACTGCTTATTTTCACGCAAAGACGCCAAGGCGCCAAGATAAAACATAATATTAGCTATTTCCTTTGCGTCTTTGCGTCTTTGCGTGAGTTAGATTTTTTGTAGTTTCATATAAGTGTTAATGGAACCATTTGGGGATTCTAGCGCGGTCGTTTGATGCCAAGGGCCTTGATGCGTGAGCTGACCGTCGAAGGGGGCAATTTCAGAAGACTGGCCGCGCCGTTTTTGCCGGCCACCTGCCAATTGGCGGCCTTGAGGGCCAGAATCAGGTTTTGGCGCTCAAGATTTGCCATGTCAGCGGCGGTGCGGATTTTCTTGGTATCATTATCGGCCGGGAAAATGGTTGCGGCAGGCGGCATCGTGGTTGTTTCCGGAAAGGCCCGGTCCAGATTGAGCCTGCCGTTTTGGTGGGTGATCGCCGCCCGTTCGATTACGTTTTGCAGTTCGCGGACGTTGCCCGGCCAGCTGTACGCTTTCAGGCATGTTTTGTTGTCGACAGTCAGGGGCTCGAAGGATCGTCCCATTGTGCGGGAGAACTTATTCGCAAAATAGGCGGCCAGCAAAATGACGTCGTCGCCACGCTTGCGCAGGGGCGGCACCTCGATCGGAAAGACGTTCAGCCGGTAATAAAGATCGACACGGAAGGTCTGGTTGTGGACCGCCTTGTCGAGGTCACGGTTGGTGGCCGCCAGTACCCGCACATCCACCTTGCGGGTCTGCGAACTTCCAACCGGCTCGAACTCGCCTTCCTGGAGCACCCGCAGCAGTTTGACCTGAAGATCGTAGGACAGTTCGCCGATTTCGTCCAGAAAGATCGTGCCGCCGTCGGCCAGGGTGAAGCGGCCGTCGCGTTTTTGGGTTGCCCCGGAAAAGGCGCCTTTGGCGTGGCCGAAAAATTCGCTCTCCATCAAATTGGCGGGTATGGCGGCGCAGTTGACCTTGACGAGGGGCTTTTCATCTCGCCGGCTGTTTTGGTGGATGGCTCGGGCGATCAGCTCCTTGCCGGTGCCCGACTCCCCCGTGATCAGCACGGTGGTGTCGGTGCCGGCCACCTGCTCCACCTCCTGCAAGACCTGGTTGATGGCCGTGCTGTTTCCGATAATCTCGTCGAAATTGTGCAGGGCCTTCAGCTCGGCCTTGAGATATTCGGCTTCGAATTTCAGGTGGCGGATTTTTTGCTCGGCTTCCAAGCGGTCGTTCACATCCCGTAGTATCAGGGTGTAAAATACCTCCTGTTGCATGTCGAATCGGGATAATGTCGCTTCGGCCGGGACAACTTCACCACCGGTGGTGCGCACGCTGAGACCGCCGGGGATCCAGAGGTGGCGTTGATCTTCCGGACGGGTGTCCAGCTCTTGGATAAGGCTTTGCAGCTTGTCAAAATCGTCATTTGCCAGAAATGAATTGAATCTTTTGCCGACTACCTGGTCCGCGGGGCAGCGCAGGATCTTTTCGGCGGCCGGATTCATCAGCACGGCATCGAGGTTGTGGTCCAGCTCGATGATGGCATCCATGGCGCTGTTCACCAGGCGAGCAAGCTTTTGCTCGCGCTCCAAAACCCTGGATTCCGATCGCAGGCGCTGCATCTCGGCGGCTGCGCGGTCGGCGAAGATTTGAAACAGGGTCAATAGGCGCGGTTCAGCCGGCATAGGGCGGTTGTCCAGAACCGCCAGGTGTCCCAGGATTCTGCCGGTGATGTCCTGCAGCGGCACCCCCATGTAGCTGACCGCGCCCATTTGCGGCAGATCGGGGTCCTCCGGAAACAGCTCGACCACCTTGTCCGGGATGTGTACCAAACGGCTGTGTTCGATAACGGGTGCACAGGGAGTTCCCGAAATCGGGTACTCAAAATCATCGACCCATTGACCGCCCAGCCAGAAGGCCATAGCTTTCAGGCTGCGGGATTCTGCCACATATTCGGTCACCCAGGCGCCGTGGGTATTCAGGGCTCGGCTCAGATTTTTTACCAGGGCGGTAAAGAATCGCTCGCCGGTTTCGGTGGCGGTTCCCTCCAGGATACGGCGCAGGGCCGCGTCCGCATTTAGGTCCCGCCAGGTTGGGTGGTGGTCTGTTGCCATGATCTGTTGGGCTTCCCCGCAAGCGCTTGTGCCGGAATTTTCGAAATTGTCTTCGAAAAGCGCGAGCGTTTTTAGACAACCGCGGATAAATGGTCGCGGCCGAAATCAGCACCCCCTGTTTTTTCACAAGGCAGGGCTCAAACAGATTTAAGGTAGTCACTCTGAAAATTTTAGCAAGGCGAGCCGATTTAATCCGCCTGCGGCGAATTAAAACTCGATACTTTTCGGTGTGCGTGGAAAGGGAATGACATCACGGATATTGGTGATGCCGGTGACCAGCATGAGCAGCCGCTCAAAGCCCAACCCGAAACCGCTGTGGGGCACGCTGCCGTACTTGCGGGCTTCCAGGTACCACCAGTAGGGCTCTTTATCCATACCGGTCTCCGCGATGCGGGCTTCGAGCACCTCCAGGCGTTCCTCGCGCTGACTGCCGCCGATAATTTCCCCGATGTTGGGCACCAGGACGTCCATGGCCGCCACGGTTTCATTGTCGTCATTGAGGCGCATGTAAAACGGCTTGATGGTTTTGGGGTAATCATAGACAATGACCGGTTTCTTAAAATGCCTTTCGGTCAGAAAACGTTCGTGCTCGGTCTGGAGATCCGTGCCGAACCCGATGTCATACTCGAAGGTTTGCCCCGATTTTTGCAAAATCCCGATGGCCTCGCGGTAGGGCAGGCGGACATAGTCCGAGCCGGCGGTATTTTCCAGGGTGGCCATCAGATTTTTATCCACCCACTTGGCAAACAGCTCGAGGTCCTCGGCACACTCGTCCATGACGTATGATGTCAGGTATTTGATCAGTTCTTCGCCCAGATCCATATTGCCTTGCAGATCGCAGAAGGCCATTTCGGGTTCGATCATCCAGAACTCGGCCGCGTGACGGCGGGTATTGGAATTTTCGGCTCTGAAGGTCGGCCCGAAGGTGTAGACATCCCCAAGTGCCAGGCAAAACATCTCGGCGGAAAGCTGACCGGAAACGGTCAAGTTGGCTTCTTTGCCGAAAAAATCCTGCCCGTAGTCGACTTTGCCGTCTTTTTGGGGTGGATTATCGAGATCAAGGGCCGTCACCTTGAACAGCTCTCCGGCCCCTTCGCAGTCGGATCCGGTCAGAATGGGGGTGTGCACATAGCGAAAACCCCGGTCCCTGAAAAATTTGTGGATGGCATAGGACAATTCGGACCGTATGCGGAAGGCCGCGCCATACTTGTTTGTGCGGGGTCTCAAATGGGCGATGCTTCTCAAAAACTCATCGCTGTGGCGCTTTTTCTGCAGGGCATAGGAATCCGGTGCCGGGCTGATAATCTCGACCTGATCGGCCACGATCTCCCATTGTTGTCCACCGCCCTTTGATTCTACCAGGCTACCGCTCGCACTTACCGCCGAACCGGTGGTGAGCTTTTTTACCTTTCCATAATTCGGCAGGTTCTGATCGGCAATTACCTGGATGCTTTTCAGGCACGAGCCGTCGTTGATTTCAACAAAAGAAAAGGTCTTGGCGTCCCGGCGCGTCCTGACCCAGCCTTTGATCAGCACATTTTTGCGGGGCGCTTCCGATTTCAGGAGGCTGTGAATTTTAGTTCGTTGCATTGGGGAATCCTCTTGTGTTCCGGGGCGGCTCGTTTTTTTGCATGCGTAACAAACCTATGAGCGATCAGGTACAGGAGATAGGAAGTCTTATTTTCAAAACATATTTAAATGAGGGATCGGGGAGTTGTTCAGATCCTGCTATGTCCGGCCGGGGTATGCGCTCGCCCCAGCCGTAACAAATTCGTAACGGACTCCGTACACGCCCCCTATCCCCTGCGCTGGATCCACAAAGGCAGAGACAAAAATCTGCGTCGGGGGAGAATGTCTTCTGGGGCTGGCACGGATCCAATCGACGCGGGATGGCTGCCGTACCCAAGTTGCGCGGTCATATTGTTACGGCTGGGGCGAGCGCATACCCCGGCCGGACACCGCGTCATATGGCGCTGGTCGATAACATGACGGCGTAGACAATCGGGGAGGAGAAACTTCCCGATCCCTCATTTAAATGGCAATTTAAAGACAGCTTCTCCTCTGTTTTGGTTCAACAAATTATATAGTATATCCATCCGGGTCAGGGTATCAAGCAAAATTATGTTGTATGCGGCGATGTTGGATCGGTGAAGGCAATTTATGCTTTGGGACAGGTCCGGCGATCGGTTCCGGTGTTGGGCAGGGCAGGGGCAATCCCGGGACGCGACCAATGGGTAGCGGGTAATAAGGGTGCGGAACGGGTATCAGGGAACCGCTTCTATGATCATGACCCCGACCGTCAAGGCGATGACGACCCCGACCATCATTACCTTGGAGGCCTGCTGGGTGACACGCATTACCAGTGCAATCGCCGTTATCCCCAACATTGCGGCGATCAGGGCTGCCGGTGCCATCACGGCGGGAATTTCATTGGTCAACCAGATGAGTGTCTGCATTTTATACTTCCCTAGGGCTTAGATCCTGACGGTCGGGCCATCGGCCGCATTTCAAAAATATTTTCCGCCACCGGCGCATGCGGCAGTACCGGATGCTGAATGATCCGGTATCGAGAAACACTTTTTTGACAACCGTCATAATTGAAGATATTCATCATAAACAACAATTCAACCCCGGTCCTGAAATGATTGACTGCATATGCAAATTGAGGGTATTAGACTATAACTTATTGAAAATAGGTTATATATAAAATGACATAACCGGTATTTTGCGAATCGATTCCGGGATTCTGGACTGTGAACAGCGACTATTCGGCGTGATAATCCGCTCTGAGGTCGGCGCAACGCACGTGAGCATGCCTGGGTGGACTGAAATTCAACAGAAAACTTATATGCATACCATATCTGGTATGTCAAGCGAATAATGCCACTATATCTTAGAAGAAGCCATCTTCAAATCCATCGCAGGCAGGGTTGAGTTGAGAAGGCTTCTGACTGCACAGGAGGCAGCCATGAACGCAGATCACACGGAGACATCCAAACCGTTTTCTGAAAAAATAACCGAAGTTTTAAACTACAGCGCGTTGAACCTGGCACTGGCCATCGGATATCGAAGCGGAATATTTGATGTCATGGACACCTTTGACGGCCCCCGGACACCGGCGGTGATTGCGGACGAAGCCGGTTTGAATCAGCGCTACCTCGAAGAATGGCTGGGCGTCATGGTCAGCGGTGGCATCATCGAAATTTCGACCGATGACGATGGCGGCGCCCTTTTTTATCTGCCTAAATCCCACGGCGACTTTCTCACCCGCAGGGCCGGGAATTCCAATCTGGGGGTTTACACCCAGGAAATTCCATTGCTGACATCTTGTGCCATGCCGGCCGTGCTGGAGAGTTTCAAAACCGGTGATGGTGTCACCTATGAACACTATCCCCGGTTTCAGGCTTTCATGTCCCAGCTGGCCGATGCCAAACACCGCCAGGTGCTGGTAGATATTTTTTTGCCGACCGTCGAGGACGGAAAGCTCATCGGGCGTCTGCAGTCCGGTATTCGCGTCTGTGACGTCGGTTGCGCCGAGGGCGTGGCGCTGATGCTGATGGCCGGCGCCTTTCCGAACAGTCAATTTACGGGAATCGATATATCCCGGGAAGTCATTGACACAGCGCGAAACGAGGCCGCCGGCCGGCAGTTGGCCAACCTGGATTTCGTCAGGTTGGATGCCGCCACGCTCAAAGACAAGCGGGAATTCGAAGATGGCTTTGACTATGTCACGGCGTTTGACGCCGTCCATGACCAGACCCGTCCACTGGAGGTGCTGCAGGGAATCCACGCCATCCTGGCCCCGGACGGTATGTTTTCCATGGTGGATATCGCCGCCCGCTCCAGACTGGAGGACAACCTTGACCATCCCATGGCACCTTTTTTATATACGGTAAGCCTGATGCACTGCCTGCCGGTGGGCCTGGTGGACGGAGGCACCGGCCTGGGCATGATGTGGGGGAGGGAAAAGGCGGTCGCAATGCTGAAAGAAGCCGGTTTTACAGAGGTGCGCGTGCTGGAGATACCGGAGGATCCATTCAACTATCATTATTTTTGCCGCAAATAGTCAAAAGGCGGCATCGAGATTGTTGAAAAGCACCCCAACGGTGCCATGAAGCAACCGGGCTCAACGGCAAAAACGCAAGACACCTCTGCTGTTTCATGCGTCGCCGTACGCCCCAGGGCCTGAAAACTTATGGGACACAACAGCAGGTAGAATGGCTCGTTACAGCGTAACGGTGATGTAGTACCCCTGATCCCCGCGCTGCAGCAGCAGGACCAGGGAATTTTTATTGCGGAACTTGACTATGGCTTTTTTGAAGTCCTCGCTGTCCTCAATTGAGAAATCATCGATTTGCCGAATGACATCTCCCGGCCGGGCACCGATGCCTGCCAGATAGGAATTTTTTTTGATATCGGCTATCATTACCCCTTCCCGGGCGCTGATACGGTGTCGTTTTCGATTTTTCCTGTTCAGATCCTCCACCCGGATTCCCAGGATCCGAAATGTCAGGTCGTCGGCCAATTCGATCGGAAACACCCGGGTCTTCAGCACGACGGACGACTTTTTCCCGTCGCGCCAGAACTTTGCTTCGAGCGGACTTCCGGCCGCCAGACTTTTGGCAGCGGCTTGATAATCCCCGACGGAGTTCGTTTTTTTGTCTCCCATGGAGAGAATAACATCGCCTTCCTGCAGCCCTACTTCCTGTGCCGGACTCGCGGGTTCCACCGAGGTGACGATAACACCCTTTCTAACCGGGATTTCCAGATAGCGGGCCAGCTTGTCATCGATATTCTGTACCGTTAATCCGATCCAGGCCTGGATCACTTCGCCATACTGGATTAAATCCGAAACGATTTTGCGGGCCTTGGCGATGGGGATGGCGAATCCGATTCCCTGGGCTTTGGCGTAAATGGCGGTGTTGATGCCGATCAGCTCCCCGTTGATATTCAGCAGCGGCCCGCCGCTGTTGCCCGGATTTATGGAAGCATCGATCTGGATAAAATCGTGAAACACGCGGTCTTCGGCCCGGATGCTGCGGTTTATGGCGCTGATGACACCGGTGGTTACGGTGTGGGAAAACCCGAAAGGGTTGCCGATGGCAATGACGGTCTCGCCGATCATCAGGTCATCGTTGCTGCCCATGTCAATGGCCGGCAGGTCCTGTTGGGAATCTATTTTCAACACAGCCAGATCGGAGTCGGGATCGGCACCGACAATGCGGGCCTTGAATTCGCGTTCATCCTCCAGCACGACCTTAATGGTTCCGGTTTTCTGAATGACATGGTCATTGGTCAACAGGCTGTTGCCCAAATCGAATTTTACTTACTGACACCGGCTCACCTTGTGCGCCTAATTTCTGGTTTTTTTTCTTCAAGATTTTTACAAACGCACAAATAGCAATTGATTACACCGA
>Ga0056128_1001193_pt1 | contig 28079 bp, 10 predicted proteins | sample WorMetLIZISLAND2_FD_71113 | JGI IMG/M metagenome (GOLD analysis project Ga0056128, IMG submission 71113) | Marine gutless worms symbiont microbial communities from Max Planck institute for Marine Microbiology, Germany - Olavius geniculatus... ... | reverse complement strand
ACTTGATATTTGGCAGGTGGCGTAAGGATCCCTTGCCGCCTTGCCCCGGGTGCCCTCGTTGCCATGACAACGGCCGTTCCCTCCGTCTGTCCGTACTCAGCTGCAAGGACGGCCCCATAGCGGGCGGCCCCTCAACGGCCGCACCCTCTTGTTTTTTTCGCTTTGTATGTCAGCAAGATTATTCAGAAAGTTATGAACGAATTTTGATGAAATCCTGCAAGACGTTTAAGGCAAAAAAGAACTACTTCGTGGGCAGGCAAAATTGTTGATTTCTTCCCTATGCTTATTTTACACCATTTTATCCTCAAATGCATTTACAGTGTGTTATCAATACTTCACTAGTATTTGTTAGATGACAGCATAATAATGACGTGATCTTTGTGATGAGCAGATTCGTGATTCGCAACTGCGTCGCAGTTTGAAAAGAAATAGAATTGACATCAGTTCGCCGGACATATATGCCTATCTGTTTTGCTAAGCAAGTTCTATATATACAGTTATCACTTATAAATTATAAATTGTATCTTTTACCAAGCTTCGGAAAACCAGCACTGTGGATATTGTCATCATTTTTTCAAAACTTTCATCTGTACAGCGTTCAGTAAAATTGCTTAGTAAAACTTCTGACACGAAGTACCGAAGGCCTACGATCAAACAACCACGATCATTTTACGTAAACTTTTTGTCCTAGCTTCAGGCCACATGCAGTTTGCATTATGCACCACACGATTTTTCTTTGTGTGTTTTTTTGCTTGAAACGACGTTTTAGCATAATACGGTGAATAAAGATGATTAATTATTAGGGCGTATTATGCGTAGGTAGCCGATAGCAGGCAGTGGGCGACGAATTACAAGTTAATTGCCCGTCGATGCCGAGTGGTCAGCGCTGGATAACTGAACATGATCGGTTGCTGCTGCTGGCGCCTCGCACTGACTCAGGCTTAGATGATCAAACGCACCGAACGACCTCGCCGGACGCACTGACCACTGCGTCATGATTCACGCACCAACTGACCACTCGCTCTGTGACATCATCTTATTCCATTCAACGTAACTGACCACTTGGTTCTATGACGCCGTTTCGGTGCATTGGATGCACTCGATGACCCCCGCGCCGTTGCTATAGAGTCGTGAATGATGAAACCGCTACTGCGATGCTCCTTAATTAGGCCTACCGTTCTCGCGATACCGGCCGATGATGTTTTCCGACTCCGCTAACGAATCGATTAATTAAAAATGTACGCATACGACGCCGTAGTGTACCGAGATTAGCCAAAGAACTTCGTCTTAAATGTTAGCCAAGTGCTCTCCGCCGTTATCGTAGGCTATACTGAAATAAGAAACTTTTATGACGAGTGATCGAATGGGCGTAAAATATTGTCAATATGCCATCTGCTGCAACTGCGATTTTTCTGAAACGATAGTTCGCATCGGATCATGTCAACATCTGAATTTTCGCTGAAAAGCTGTCATGCGATCGAGCTACGCGTTATTGTGCTTTGAGCGAACGTAATTGTTACGATTACAATTCTGCAGGAAACATATATAGTCGTTAATCTCAATAGCGTCGATAGGTGATAAATATTGATGCAGTTACAGCCTAACATGCCAATCTAAAAGAAGAAATTATCTGTTTATCCAAGAAATCATTGCCATTGTTGCCCAAAAACTTTTCAACAAAATTGAATCAAATGAGCAAAAAAGACTCTAATTTAGCGTTTTGCCTTCGTAGACATCAGTTCTGGTTTCACAGCTGTGTTAATTATTTACAACCAGGTTTGTTCATGTGCTGTTTGAAGATAGCACCTCCGTCCAATCCCAAATTTTTAAGGCCTAACTCTTATATGTGCGTTTATCATTTTGTTTCTGTAGGCCTACTATAAACTATTTATGCATGATTTACGTTTGTTTTATGGAAAATTAATTGTTGGTTTGTACTGGGCTTATTCTGTTTACTTCGGTGATATATGAAAAATATTGAATTATTCTTTCACCAGAAGGGCTCGAGGATTAAGAATTCGTAGTGTTGCATGATATTGGATACGACTCGCGCGGCACCAGCGTAACACCAGCGTAACATTTTAGTTCGCAAGATTGCAGCACCGTGCAGAGAGATTGTCGTCCCATTCGTTTGCTCGTTTATGATTGATGAGTGCATTAAGCTTATGCAAAGTTTTCTCAAATTATTATTTCGAAGAAATAATACGGCATTATGTACGCAGAACAGTTCATGTAGTGTAAGCCTGTATGAGTAAGAAAGGGTAAGACTTATAGTCACAGTGTTTCAGCCAGGACAAGATTGGGTTTTACTACAAATTCTGACTCTTGACGCTGATAGGCCCTATATTTTAGGCTACAAAACAGTCTGCAATTTCAAAGTTCCGGCACTTTCAAAGGCCTTTCAGTCACTTGACTTTTCAACGCATCCAGTTTGTGTGCGTGCTATTGTCACTGCATGTTGTCCGTCTGTCCCTCGTCTGTGACGGCGATGATGGTCTGAAGTAATTAATAAATTTACGGACAAAGTAGGGCGTATTAGCCCAACCTCTGTAATAACTAAAGTCAAAACACCTCAAATCTGAGGGTGAATAAGAATGGAGTAGGGTGCGCAAAAGGAGCAGAAAAATTACTATATTTTTTATAAGAAACGATATAAAACAGGACATTTATCACTGACGAAAAGTTGCACGCCGCGTGCAGCCTTTGATTGGTAACGCAATGAATGACTTTGAATGACACTGAACTGCCATTATGCACTGTTTTCAAATGGGAGCAAGCCGCGAACATTAGAAGGAAGGAAGATAAACTCCATATTGTCAGTTTAGGGACGGTTTCTGGCAATATAGCGTAATAAGCCTACCGGTATTAATGCAGATATTAGCGACGGTTCTCTGGAAATGGGCGTCAGACAATAGTGGGGTGGCCAAAAATGGTGAGTTTTAGTGCTTTTAAAATTCGTTTCGTCAACTTTCTAGCAACTCCAAAATGGTAACTGATTCAGGTGTTACATACAGGGCCTAAGCTTATATCTTGTTAAATAAGACACGTTTTGTGATAGGGGGCCTACACGAAATGTCAAATAATGCTTTTCATTACAATAATTTGAGAAATTTTTTTGTAAAACTAACTGTTTAGTTTTTTATGCAACTATGTTTGCAACTATTTTGCAATTAATGTTTTTAGCGCGACGCGCGTTACATTTATGCTGTAGGTGTCTTTGGCACGGTTGTCGTCCGTCCGTCAGACTGTTCGTCTGTTTATCTGTAACGGATGTATTGTGGCTAAACAGAAGTCGCAGAGGTCGGATGTGATATCGTCGGATAGAGCGCTGGCGACTTCATATAGGCTTTCAATAGTAACCATGTCTCTTTCAATAGTAACGATGTCTCCATCTGCAGCGGTTTGGCCGCAGTTTTCAATGGAAAGTTTAAAGCTATAAGTAGCCGTATCTCGGAAACGTGAGAGATAGGACCAAAGTTACTATTAATCACTAATAGGAAATGACATAAGCCTTTTGAAATGAGATGGAAATCATCGACCTTGGATAATCTTAAAGGTCAGTAGGCTTACTGCAACATGAATACTGTATAGGCTGTAGCGCGTCTTCTCTAGCGAAAACTGGGGCTTTCTTGTTCTTGCTTCGTATACGATTGTTGCCTTTGGGCCAGCAATTAAAATAAATAGCCTAATATAGACGACGACTGAACCACAGCGAATAGGCTATTATCAAACACATTTTTACATTTGATCATGTTTGATATTAGCTAGGATGTGCCAAAGCTGAAATTTTGAAAGCCACATCGATTTCAAGCTCCGACGCATATTTCATGAATAAATAATTGCACTCACATTACTTTTACATTACTTTCGCGCATTTCATGAGCTTAGCTCAGATTTTTTTTGTTTAACCCAGCCGCCGTTGACCAGATATCCCTTTTGCAGCATTGATATTTAGCTGATGAAAACGCGCCGTGGTTGGCGACACGCTGCAGACAGGTGGTTGACAATACCGGCTCCATAGGGGGGATATATCAGTATTGAGATTATGCTAGATGATTCGAAAATTTGTTATTGACAAACTTTAATTACTTTATCAAATACAGACCGATTTTCAAAATCCTTTTACTGACGACGTCACACTAATTACCAGATGGATCGACAGACGGACATTCAAAGGGACGAAACCCATAATGCGTTTATTAGGATTTAGGACGATTGCATAGTTAGAAAAAAAGAAAAGAGCAGAACGTTATAGATGTATGTATCTATGTAAAGAGCTGTGGTAATTATACATTAATATTGTAACAGTCATGTTTCGCGAAGTAATCGACTGAACTGTATTGTAAGCTTAATCGTCACAATTGCGAAGGCCTTGTTCATAAATGATAAAAGAACACAAAATTTGCGCGGTATAGGTTTAGCGAGAATGTTTTAAGCCTATGCGCAGCAGCTCCCTACGCTATGCGCCAGCCGTTTGTCGACATACATGTAGGTCTGGGGCATATTATGTTGGCAGTCGGCTCTTGGCCTGTCCTGCAGGTAAGAATGTAGGCCTACTAATGTCGATTCCTTGCAGAAATTTGCATGCCTCTTTTATTAGTCGTGACTTTGCAGACAGTGTTTCGTAATTTTCACTATACGCGGTCCGAGTTTTGCACGCAACGCAGCCTGTTTGCTCAACATAACTTTTTGTCTTCGATAAGAAAGTTGTTTTCGTAGCGGCCTGTTTCTCTCCGTACGTTTTCTATGCAGATATGCAATATCTCCAATTAGTTTCGTGTAGTACAATGTCACATTATTAGCTACGCCGTAAAAAGAAAGTTATTTTTAGTTGGGTCTGTTTGTTTGACTTTCTGCGAGATTATTGATAAACTCATTGTGATTTTGATTTGAATAAAATTGCTTCTTTTCAGATGGGTGAAGTGAGGCCAAAAAAGCAATTTCTAGATTTTTGTAGCGATTCGGTTTAATACGTTTCGAATATAGAGTCGAAAACTAAATGTTTATAGGCGTAGGTTTGTGTTCTCCGCAAATTTTTTGATTGCCTTTTTGTTTCCGAATTATGTGATCTTCAGGAGGATGTCATTATACAGCTCAGTATGAATCTCGTTCGTCAGTCTTAGTGCTCGAATTTTGCCTGCAATCTCTGTGAGTGGGCCTACTGCCAAGATACCCAGTCCTCCTGGCCAATGGTGAAAGTCGCGACAATCACGAGATGAATCGATATCTTCTAGTCTGCTACGTCAAATTTCTGTGGTATTTATGTACAGGTTAGTTGCCAGTCATCGTACGCTACTAACGTATGCCTGAATACTGAATATTATTGGCAGCCATTGAAACATTTTTCAAATTTTTCTTTTCGTTTCGCATGCTACCACAAGCTTAATTAGCTTGATAAGTAGGCACAAACGATTAAGTCAGTAAGAAATATCGAAATACAGGCAAACATCACGCTGGGCTATTTGTAATTTTAACCGAACTATGCGATTGCACATTTGCACTGCCGCTGTGCAACGTTGCGGGTTTTCAGTACTGACTGCTAGTGATTTTACTACATTCGCAGTAAGACGACATGTTATAAATACGCCGACATTTTGACCTGATCTGTCGATCTTGGGTGTGCGGCAAGTTTTTTTTCGATTCCCGCTGTTACAGCTAATTAATCGACTATTTCCGACCAATGTTTGTCGCCAACATGGCATGCCCTGGCTGTTGGGCCGGTAAATATCCACCAACAGCTTCAATGGAGACTATAGTCATTGCTAGCATGTACCAGTAAACATTGTTTTAAGATCTCTAGAGAGAACTAGCTACGGCCTGTCGTTTTATTGACGCAGTTTGACTCTTTTGTAGGTCACCCATACATGAGTCCCCAGAAAGCTTTTGATGGTTCCTCTGCTGAACCAAGAGCCCAGTCGCTGATTGGCAGTGCTAATGACCGAAATTCCAGTCGAGCAATTAATCGTTTACTTAAATCAGACCACGTAGGCTACATAACAGTAAAAACACAGTAAATCTAGGCCAATAAAACACTGTTAAAAGAAAACAATAAAACAAACGAATTTATACTAAACACAGAAAAAAACTGCTTTTTAAGCGACTTACTTACTTACTTGCTTACTTAATGTGTGCTAGTGGGAGAATCGGCAACGTTTCACGATGAAATTAAAAATGTTCAGCGCGTGATCACTGGATCAGCCGTTCAACTCAAGTGTTCCCTCCAGTCGCAAGGTTTGTAATACAGCCTATATTATTGGCAATCAAATCGTCTTTTCTGGTTGCTTTGGCGATGCCGGTAACTTGTTCAGAAGGAACGCTTATATTAGCAGTCCTGCTCTTATAGTGTACGAACTTTACTTTGTGGGAATTATGCGAAAGTTAGCATAACTCCGAAAAATAGGCCTGCGAAACAAAAATCGAAAGTATGCGCCAGATAAAACATGTTCTGCTTGTATACGATACGTTTTTCTTTAAATGTTCAATGGACCTAGATGATAACGATCTTTAAGGTCATCCAAAATCAATGATTTTTATCTTATCTGACAGGGCGTATGGCACTTCTCTGTTAGTGATTAATAGTAACCTTGGCTGTTTACTGTGGTGAAAACTGCCTAACCTTAACCATGGCATAGTAGTTTCTGTTTTTTTTCTTTCAGCGTATTTACCAATACCGATTGCATTACTTGCATGCATGGCTAGGTGTGCATGGCACTACAGGTAACGACGACGGCGTGTTCTGGATGCACGACGGAGTCATCTTCGCCGTCGGACGCACGAGCTACAAGCGCCGCATCAGGGTACAGACCGATGACGTCACCACCTATGACGTCATCATCAACTCGGCTACGGAGGCTGACCAAGGCCTATATCAGTGTCAAGCACTTCCGTCCGGCTTTCAAGTCATTACCTATCTCTGGGTTGACGGTAAGCCTATACGATGCTGTAGTCTACATTGCTAGTGAAACTCGGCAGAATTGCCGGTTATTGCGATAGATGTTGCCGTAGAGTGGTCTGTCCGTCCGTCCCTTAGTCTGTCTGTAAGCTTTGCATACTCGTGCATCATGCTAAAGCCACTGGACGGTATGAGATGTCACTTGACAATGACACTAAGTCTTGCGTGATCCCAAGTGGACACACTATTACATGGCGGCCTCCGCTATCACACGGAAAATGGAGACTTACGGGTCGGAACTCCAGTCAGTATTAAGTTGATGACACATTGGCCATAGGCGCCTGTTTCTGGTGCCAGAAACCATGACACACTTAGCCGGCAAATGATACCGGCAGAAAAAAAAACAGATGGATTTCGATTTTACAGAAATTTGTCTTTTTCGTACTGTTCTACGAGTTGAAAAATAATTTCGTCACTCCACTTCATCTTTTATTTTTGTTTACAAACGAGCAGTGCTATCGTCTACTCAGACTGACCAAGCACCGTTCAGCTTTTCAGCCGGTTTTTGGCACGAAATTGAGCATGCTCTAACCGGCGCCGGTTTCTGGCACCAGAAAAGTATGACAGACTGACCAGTTTCTGGTACTAGTTGACTGGTCCCAGAAACAGGCGCCTAAAACTGGTCAGTGTGTCAACACTATTAGTACTGCAAATTGCGGCTTAACCGTTACAGACGGAACAAGAAAGACAGAAATAATTTGCAAGCACTGGGCCATAATTTATGCTGTATTTTTTTAAAAGTAGCGTTTAAACTCCAAACTTTGCATTCAGTGCACTCATAACTCTCTATAGCTAGGCTATGCCTTTGTTTCGCGTCGTACTCGCTGGCTATAGCAAATCTTTTGTATTTCGTCGAGAGCATTTTGTTTATTGTTTTCGTTGTTTACACACTCTGGTGGTTTGCAAGCTGACGAACGGTAATCGGTGACTGACTGATATTGATTCATGCGGAGTGATGCGTAGCTGCTATACAGGTTGTAGCACCGCGATGCGTTATCAATCGGAACGTTTATCATCGCTATCACGTAAGCACAATCGCAGATGCACGCTGCCTGATAGCAGCGCCGATTCTTTGTGATACCGACGTACAGCTATACAAGACATGATGGCACTATAGACGATGGCTTGGGAAGGAAGATTTTTGGTACTTAGCGCTTTGCTTTCTTAACGCGAATTTGGAAACAAAGGCGTTCCGTTGCCAGTAATGTGCTACTGTAATTAAGTACTTTTGGAGAAATAACTGTCAGTGTGTCTCTGTTAGATGCAAGCACAGGCGGTTAACTTTAGTGATAAAACGTGAAAAAACCCGTTTTTAGTTCGTAGTCAAATCGTAAAGAGTTATAATTACTTATTTCTTTTTATTGTTATTTGTCGCCAGTTATAGCAGCCGCAGGTCAAACAAAGATACCAGAGCGTGCGCGTTGAGCTACACGGCAACCGGTGGTTTACGTGTGCATGCTGTCTGTATGCTGGGTGTCTGTAGTACCGCCGCGTATCTCACTGTTCTACCCGGGAGCACCGAGCGTCGACATCCACCTCGGAGACACCCTCCAGCTGGACTGCCGCGCCACCGGTCGACCACCGCCCAACGTTACCTGGACTCACATGGTACACGAATGGCTAAAATGGTTAAATGGCATAGCTTTTCATAAAAAAGCCATCTCAGAGCTACGGATCGTCACCTGCCATATGGAATCACACAGTGTCACCTGCCATCCGACACTGCGACACAGGTGAACGCGCCTCGCCATATGCCCCACTTAGACACTCCGGTACTCGATTTACGTACCCCGGAGGAATGCAAGGCTGAGTTGACCTTGGTGTTGGTTATATACTGAGATGCAGCAGACAGTCATCCGTACAGGTAGTAACCATTTGCTAGCGACCCGACCGGGAGTCGAACCCACGACCTTGTGATCGCAAGTTTAACGTCCATAATCGTTACAAGTGCCAATGTAAGAAAAGGCGTTGCATTAAAAGAAATAGTCTATATAATTAAAAAAGATGCATTTCTAGACATTGTCATTTTTTTTTGGGGGGGAACGGTACAGTATTTGTAGTTTTACAAGGGCGTAGAGTAGACTGACAATAAACAGAGAGCTGCTAACCTGCTATTAAACGAACTAAGTGACGCACGTGGCGCTTGTATGTGCATTAGAGTGGCTGTGAAGTAATTCTGTCAACTTTTTAAATACTATAAACAAAGGCCATCATTTTATGAAGCATACTGTCAGGATGTGTTGAACTGCCAGTAAGATACGTAGCTATTTGGTTTGTTTTGTCAACAATATCTGCCGGCGAGGATCTAATAATGATATTTATATTACAAACGCGTGTTTTTCGTCATAATTTAGCATTCAGCAGCCGTAGCAACATACGGTTATTAGTAAATATAATAGAATATGGGGTCAGCGCTTGTAATAATGGATTAAATGGTTTTAAAAGGGTATGGTTTTTTACGGAGAACCCTTTTATGGATTGGAGAGTCACCTGCCATATGGGATCACACAGTCACAGCTGAACGCGCCCCGTTTTCATCATCATCATCATCATCATCATTATTTAACCCTGTACAGTCACACAGATCTGTAGGGCCTACTCGTTTTATCTGCACGGAGGGATGGAAGGAGACTAAGGAGTTGACCTTGGTGGATGGTTATGCCGAAATAGTTTTAAAATCTTTGAAATCTTTTAATCTTAAAATCTGCAGAGCTGAACAATAATGGTTTTGTATCGTGTATGTAGGCCTATTGATATCAGTAGGCCTATTTTGATTCGCCAGGGTGCAGCAGTGAGTCGATCCTCACAGTACGTGCTCCGTGAAGTGACGGTTGGCGAGGCAGGTGTCTACCAGTGTACGGCTGACAACGGCGTCGATAGACCAGCACAACGTCACGTCAACGTCAGCGTTCTCTGTCAGTAGTCTTCTTACTTATTTACAGCACTTTACACGGTAGCCCGTAAAAAGTCGAAAGCATAGTTACGTGCTTGATCGAGCAATCAATCAGACAGCTTTTAAAACGATTAGCTTTGATCATTGCAGCGAAGGGTGGTGTGTTTGAGGCTAATCGTTTCCGAAACTGTCCAATGTCAATGTGAAGCATAAGCCTACTTCTTTTCTGCTGGACAGCGTAGTAACTTTTTTTCGAAATTTTAAGTTTCTCTCTTGAAATGTTGTATCTGATTTTTACGCGTGACAATAGAATGCTTCGCGCGTCTTAGCTATGGCCTAGGCGTCCGGCTGTCCATCTGTGTGTCTGTCACACTTTGCAGCCCTATCGAAACGCTGCAACCTGTGATCACAAAATCTTCATCGTGGGCTGCCTCTGGGGCTCTAGTCTTTTTGTGACAAAATTTCGTGTTCCTAGGCAAGGGGGTTCTTCCGAACGAAAGCGTGAAAGAGGGGTATCCCCTTAAAAAGTTTTTTTTTATTTTACCGTTATTGGCTTGTCTAGCGTGAAAATGGGCACAGATAGGCAAAGACTTGCTGCTTATTGTAACAAGAATTGGTGACTTTTAACGGTATCAACATCGATGACCTTGAACGACCTTAAACTTCTAAAATATTTAGTAAATTTTTCGCGATTTTGGTCTGCAACTCACATTTTAAGAGTGAATTGTACCGAAATGGTTGGAGATAAACTAAGATAACCTGCGTATGAAATTTTTAGCATTAAATGTAGATTTTAGCAGTTTAAGTCCCGATCCCCTGTGTCCAAGGAGGCCTGTGCACGCGAGCGTCAAAGAGGAGTAACCTCTCAAAAAGTGGTCATTTTACCGCTATTGGCTCGCGTATTATGAAAACTGTTGCAGATAGGCACAGACATGCTGCTTACCATAACAAGCACTAGCGACGAGCTTCTTAATATAGTGTCAACATCGACGACATTGAGGAAGTCACGCTATAGCTCACTTGCCCACACAACGTCGCATATGAACAACAACTTATTCGAAATTTATCACTAGCCTCTATTTTGTGATAATAATCATGACAACGAGAAATTGCAATGACCGGTCGGACAGTGACCCGAAATGCAGTGAGATATACGCTTTAGCGTTCACGTAAAAACAAACAGAACACCTTCAATCAGTTGACCTGAAACTGACATAGAAATTGAAAAAAGATTTTAAAAATACAATTATTTCTAATTATACGCTTTATTTACTTAACTTGGTATAAGCTTGAAATCGCTGGCCGATAATTGACAGAAGTTTGGTAAAAAAATTTCTACGTTGCGTTTCAAGTCCTACAGGATGCACGGACAGAAGAACGAACGCTCTCACGCATGTACAAGCCGAAGACATTATCTCTCCGCCGATATCTGCCAAAGATAGACGTATAAAAGTCGGTCTTATTCTGCTGCAGGTGTTCATGGTATTGTAGATCCGCCGGTGGTGTACGTGGGACGCAAAGAGCTCCATGTCGGTCTGCATCGGACTCTAACCATCGAATGTCACGTTGACGCCAAACCACCTGCTCGGTTGTCATGGAAACACAACGACTCTGATGTAATCGAACGTGTCGACGTCATCGTCAGTGCGTCGCTTAGTTACTATATCTATAACAACGTTTGCATCTAGAGCATTGACTTACACTGTTGGATAAGCTGATTCCAGTGGAATTTGCAATGGTTTACAACAGCCTAGTTAGCGTACAGAAAATAGAGCATTGTATATTTTTGCTTTGTTAGTAGGTCTACTGGTTGCTGGTGATCAAAAATGTTTTTTTTGCAAGAAGAAAAAACAACCATTTTTGTTTTGTACACGGTAAATTTTTGAAATATATCTCTAATACAAGTTTTGGATATTTTGAGTTATTGAGCTGTTTTGGCTTTTTACAGTTATTCTGAAAAAAAAACAAAAATGGTAGGTTTTCTGTGCTTTTTTGTTTTCGTGTTACGAGTCCGAACGAGACGGACGGACGAGACGTGTAATGCGGCCTATAGGACGGCCGCGTAAAAACGAATGTCCAGCGTGCAGACCCCGACAAACGATTGCTTCGTTGTGCAGACAGTCGAAAGACGACAGCAGGTGATGACGTCATCGTTTTGCGGGTAGATCGCTGTGACGTCAGAGACGTCGGTGAATACACTTGCGAGGCCGAAAATCGCTTCGGCAGAGCTACCGACAACGTCCGTGTTACCGGTCGGAAAAAAACTCGTATTTGTACGTTTATGTTTACACTACATCCGTACAAAAACTAAACATTCTAGATTGCCCAGTATAATCGTCAGTAGCGACTGTTAAGCAGCTTATTGGTGACATCGGTAGGCTTATAACTTAATGTCTAGTATTTCTCAGTGAATTTTGAATGAAATACACACTATATTTTTTCTGAAAGTACGAATCGCACGGAGACAGAATCATAAAAAGATATCATTTTGAGAACAAAGATCTTTATGCGGCTTGTTACGGACGACCCCAATATATGAACAATAAACAAACCATGGACACATTCTACGCATTCTCAGACTATCGCCTCAGAATGATTGCGCCATTGCGCGGTTTTCATGCAACAGCACGACTTTTTGTTTCCATTTATGGTGGCTGAGATTTTTTTACTGCAACTACGTGAACATTTCTTTTCGTCCAGATTTAATGCATACTGACGGGAGAGTTATTAAAGGCGTTGTTATCGCGAAGTCTCAGCTGCCTTCTTATGCTCAGATAATGCAATTTGCTGTTTATACATCGCAGCTAAAGATAGGCCTACGTTTGGATGCGTGCGCGGCTTGCGAAAAGACACTTTATTGAGCCAATTAATAGTAGGGTGTGGCCACTTTTCTAATTTTTATTTTTGTTCTTAGTTTTTGGTATTTCATAAACTGAGATCAGATCCGGTCTCACCACGGGTATTGTATACTAAACTGCGTTTATTGTTAATTTATTATAAGATTGTTGGGTATTATGGTGTCGTACACGCGATACACCTTGAAAATAAAATAACTGTTTAAACTACTTTGCACAATAGATTCGAGCTTGCATATCTATTCTGAAGCTTGAAGATAAAGCGTTCCAGAAAAAATATCCATCAATGTCAATATCAAAACTTTGCTTACTAATGACGAAGTTCCAGCTGAACCGTAAATTGTTATAGATTACGTGCAAAGTGTACGATATCGGTGTGTTTAACTTTATAGGTGTGCCGGACCGTTTGAAGATCACGAGCGACTCACGGGGTCAGTACAGTGATCAGTTTGAACTGCGCTGGACCGTACGCTCAACATCGTCGCTTGACGAAACACTGCTCCGGCTCAAGTCGGTAGGAAACCTAGATACAAGAAAAGCCCCGCTTATGCAGAAGAAGGAACGCTGTAGTGCACCAGGTTTTCAGATTTTAGATATCTTTATGACTTTATCCATTTCGGAGATATTCGCGCTCAAAGTGGGAAGGTGTCCGAAATTGGGCCAAATTTAGCGTTTTTCGCCCTTCATTTTTTTTTGGGAGGACAAGCCCCAAATTTCGGACCGGCATTTGTAAATTAAACATGCTTCCGACTATGTGGCAAAATTTCATAGAGATCGGCCTAGGGACCTCGGAGATCTCGCGATGAAAAAACAAATAAGAACTGTTGTAAAACATAAGGCCTTCTGGGAACTACCGTTCCGGGGGGCCTAATAATAATTGCTATCGTCGTCGAGCAGGTACCGCCGAGCGCGAGCGTTGATGAGTTGCGGAAGCTGACGTTGAATTACTCTGCACCGGACCGGAAGCTGATGACGAGATGGACACGTTACGTCATCTCCGAGCTGTCAGCATCCAGCGTCTACAGCGTCGCTATAAGAACACGCAACGTCTTCGGCTACAGCGACTGGACGCACGAATACTACTTCGAGACCGCGCCAGGTATAACCATTAGCCAATGCTACTCTACTTCGATTTTATCATCATCATAATTATCATCATTATTTTTGCCCACCAACACGCAGCTTTTTCATATTAGCTGATTTAGGTATGTTCATTATGTTCGGACGAACCGGGGCCCCACAAAAGGGAGCTCCACGGGCCAGAGAATGTCGGACCGCAGCACGATATTTTTTTTCCGGGGGTCTGAGAGCCACTGTGCGTGGTGTTGCGAAAGCTGAACTTAATGACATTACGTAGGTCTACGCTTACATATTTATTTTCGAGACAGAAAATTTTTGTGAGACCCCATATTTTACCAAGCGTGGCCTAGTCGGGCTTTTTCGGAGATGCAATTGCTCGAATTTGCACCGCATTTCGGTTGAATTGGTCGCTGCGTTCTGTGATTTGTTTAGATGGTCACGAAGCACCTCCCTCGCACGTGCGTGCCAGCAGGCTCAGCCCTCCAAACTCGCGCGCGTCCGTTCTTAGTGAGTAAACTGCTTCTTGATCAGTGATCTAACCGCGTTTCTTCTAGTCCCGAATGTCACTATACAGACAGCAATGGCGTTTATGCTAAACTGTGATGTGGAACATTGAATTAATTATTTGTAATTAGCAGTAAACTAAGACTCAATTAACTCTGGCAGCATCAGTTTGTGTTTTAAGCAGTAACGAGTTTCGGTCAGTTTTTCTGGTCCCAGTCCAGTTTGCTGGAAGGGAAGTGTCGCATAAAAGTTGCGCAAATCTGGTTTTGAGTTTTTATCACTCGATGTTGTGTGACATGAATTGACTAAAAGCAACTGCAAATTAAAATTATCTTTGAAAGTATAACTGCAACTGTAAAAAATTAACTGTACATAAAAATGCGATGTAAGAAATAAAGCAAATAAAGTACAACAAAAATTTAACGAAAAATCACTAGAAACTCAAAATAGCAAGCTGACCACAACGACTTTACACGCTGGCAGATTGGAACCGTCTTTTAATCGAGAAATTTTTATCGAGAAAGTTTACATTTTTGGCATCAAGTAATTAAAGGATGTTAAGAAATTCGTGCCCGACTTTTTTTCTGTTTTTGAAACAAGTTGCGTTATCGACCTACGCACGTAGGCCTATAAACCCTACGCTAAGTTATCGATAGTGAAATCACATTAGGCTATATCCACTTGCTGGTGTATTTCCCATGGCAGGCCGGCTTTTTGACCTTTACCGTTAACTTAATGCCACGAATCTGATAATACTAATAGCATCCTAACATTTCCTAGCTAAAGAAAAATGCTGTGGGCGGCAAACGATAGTGTGCGAACACCATTGTCGGAGACGTCGTTTAAAGAAAGCAGCCGACGTCAGTGACCAGACAGTGCATCGTAATAAACTACCAGACCTATACTTAGTTACTTTCTTAATATTGCATAGCTACGTGCAATATAGTTGAGTTGTGTGCTTGGTGGGACAGGTGGAAGGTGTGTGCATCTGTTCGTGTCAGCTGTTGTCTACTGTTTTCTACGTCTCACGCCAGGTGGTCTCACGCAGTACTGACACATGGAACGTTCGAAAAGACCAGCTTTAATCTTTAGTGATCGATAAGATGAAACATTGTTAAGGCTGATTCTTCATTGGTTTAGTGCTGTCAAACTGATGTGGAAGGTCAAAAACTGTACATGTACTCTGCATCCCTACAGTATTGAACTATAACATAAGGCGGTTTAGCCGCTTCATGTATATGGGTTAATTAGCATTGAACTATTGTAATAGATTTTTCTCACCAACAAAGTCATTTATTATTTCCCATCTATTATATAAAACTCTAAATAATTTTCTATAATAAACCTCGTAAGAATTCGTAGTCAGGTTTAGAACCAATAGCTAATTCAGAGTTTCGAACTCCGATCGCATTTTACGCATCAATGACTCAGCTAGGGTTAGGGATAGGGTCAGTAGTTAGGGTTTGTGCCAGTCTTAGTTAATTGATGTGTAAATAGACGAAATCAATCGGTTGCCCATTTCGGCAGTGCTGTCCCAATCGTCTTGTCTTTTTTTACTGCACTTCGTTTTTTTCTCTTACTAATCTCAAAGGGCCCCGGTCATGTCATTCCTATGCTTTGCAGTAGCTAGCGCGTAGTGAATGCATAACGAATGCTTTACGTTTTGTAAGCGTGTGAACGTTGCTATAAATTAAACACCTTTATAGTCGACCCTGCTGCTCTTTGCTTGTAATGCGTTATTTTAAATGTCGTTCTGCACGGCATGCCCGTGAAACTGTTGCTGTTAATATGTTGCTGTTGCTATTGACTGTTGCGCAAATTAACAAACAATGCTTATTTGTCGACGTCGTATGACACTGGTGAAGTGAGACGATCACGGAAAGTGATAAATCAGGAAGAGGCAGGTCAAGACGTGGCTGACGAAGTAAGTGAGAAAGTTTATTTCAGAGGTGTGATGATGCATAACGAAAAAACGACGACCGGTAATTTGCAAAAAGAAGTGAGTAGAAGGAGTGGTCGAGCAAGAGCGAGTAGGTGTATTACGCGGAGTTTGGACGAGATCGTACAGGTAAGGAGGTTAGAGTGGTACAGAGAAGTTTGAAGGTAAGAGAAAAAAATTCATATATCTAATGCTGGCGATACCCGTGATTCCCTAGTTCGTAGGGTCGAGGTTACCAGTTGGCCGGCTGCCGTCATGTCTCTCTGCGGCGGTACTTTTTATTTCAAGCCAATGAGAAGATTTAAGAATGAAAGTGATGTGAGTAAATTTAGGAGCATTGTCCGCCAGATAGCAACTTGCTATCGACCTTCCTCGACAGTCAGCAGATATGCGGTGTTGTCACAGCATCTGATCGCGTGCAGTGACTGTGCCATGAGCACGAGCTGATGACGCTTCGCTGACGTGCTCACTGACTGACAGTCACTGCAGCCGAATATCTTCAGAAAAAGTGACTGACGTGGCGCACGCTATCTCCGGAAATTGCCACTTCACCTGGCGTCTTTGGTTGCTCTGTGTAAAAATTATTTCCAGGGTCGCTTTGAAGCCATTCGGTGCAAGGTTCTTGTTTGCTCACTTTATCTGCGCTGCTGCGGAAATTAACGATTAATTTGTGGATGAGCGTTAGCAATTTCGCACGGGACATGTCAAGTTTTGTAGGCCTACTTTTGTACTGTTTGTGCAGAGCTAGTTTTGCAGTTTGCACTTTGTGACCTCTCGACCAGACTGTTAATTCGACTACGCATAGCTATACTAATGCATGTGATAGAATTCTGCAGTTTACTTATCGTGGTTTTTTTGATCGACTATAAAATTTATTTTAAATTTTTGGTAATCGAATAATTGACGTTAACTTTTAAAAGATTAACTGATTTCAGCCGTAGTTTTTTTGCTGTAACTATACATTTACCTAAACAAAATCGCGTGCGGATTTTAGTTTGATTTTAGTTTTAGTTTTACATGTAAGTTAGGTGGCAGTTTGGTTTAGTTGTTGACGTCTTTGCTCTCATCAAAAAAGTTAATCAACGCCGGGTTCGGTTAGTACTTGGATGGGTGGACGTCGGCAAGCGGGTAAACCATCAGTATGTAATCAGCCATTCCTCCGTGCGTAGACGCAATAACTACTAGCGAAAGCTGTCACGTAAACAGGCACACCGCGCTATGCACTAGCCCGTATTCGTGGTTTGGCAGTGTAAACCGGTGTCTGGCTGAAGGCTAAGGAAACGGAGATCAGCGCCGCTGTATGGGCTTTATAGCTCGGAAAGGACTTTACGTCTTACGTAAGTTCTCTAATGATGCAATGATGCCAGGCAAAGCTTTCAAGACTCAGTGACGTACGTGACAGTACTGCAGACGACAGCGTGGCCTGCCTAGATCTATTAATTGCAGTCTCTGGAGTGTTGCTAATGCGTCTGATTGAGTCATAAATGATTCAGTTTCTGCTCGTGTGGACACTAGACACTGACGCGGCGTCATCATCATCCACGCGTGCCTGCTTTCCGCACTGACGCGAACATGAATCGCTGATCTGCAGAGGCTGTAATTACCGGATTATTGGCAATGAGAGTAAGCCCACGTAGTAGTCAGGAGCGTACTGTCTACACCGACGTCGTGATGTAACAAAATTGTCCAGATCACTTTGTCGATTGCCAACGAACTTTCGCAGATAAAAAAAATTTTTGTCAAAAGTGTGCCCCAACCCCGTAAAATTTGGGGCATGATTTCTTTGAACCAGCTCGTAGCATGCCATTACCGTTACTTCGGCTTAGTTGTAGACTTCTCAACATTACGGTATGCCATAGCTAACCAGTAGGCCTCAAAGAACTACGGGACGGAGCGCCAACTTTAGGCTGCCAGCTAAAGCAACGCAGACGCCAATGTGTTAAAAAGCGAGGACATTCGTGTTAACAGAAGTTAAATTTTTAAAATTTAGGTGTGCAATTTGATATCGGTTAAACGGTAATTTAACACCATTTAAAGTTGAACTATTTGGATCTTTAAAGTGTGGGACTAGAAAAGCCTTGACAAATCGTGAAAACAAACTTGGTATTAAGGATGGACCATTTGTTTTCGCTAGCATCAGCGGACGCCGGATTTCGCGTTACGGATTCAAACTTTTAGCTCTTGCGGTATATGCCCTACATTAAAAACACATTTGGTGGTATAAAACACACAGAACCTCGGGTAAAGCAAAAAAACAGACAAAAATTCACATGCCTTAGTAAGGCCTATAATAATCTGCTATATTTTTGTTGTAAATTATTTTGGTTTTTAATGAACCCCCAATTTTTCTGCTTACGCCATTGCTCGTCGGAGCTTACGTGCAAGCAAGTTAATTTGTACAGCGCGCAACGTCGGCAAAAAAAACTTATAAAAATAGTTCAACGATTTCTGGCAATGACATCAGCATCTAGATTCTAGACAGCAGCACCAGCAGCGGAAACCGTGCGAGCAACTGAAAGCGGAAACCATTAAAAATAAGAAAGCGCCTATAGTCGCCATTGCGCACGCCGGCGATCATCATGCAGTCAGTCACGCGACACAAGTGACTGCCTGCCTGGCACAGTGGCAAGCAAGTCTTCAAATAGCGCAGCACCACACTGCCAGTAAGCATTCTTCCCGGCTGCACCTGATACTACGCTGTAGGTACTGAGATATCTCACAGCTGGTAGACCACTCAGCTCTACGACTTCGCTTTGTCTCTGTGTGAGGTAACACATGCTACTTTAACTTGTTTCGTTTGATTATAAGTACTAGTTTTAACATTCTATTTTATCTGACGAATGACTAATTACCCGGTATTCTAAGTTAATCCAACAATGAATGTACGAGTAATTAACTCACGTAAGAATGCATTTTGTGTTACTGTTGTACTGGTTGCAATTTTTGTCATTGTTTTAATGCTAAATTTGTCATTTTAAAATTTTTTTAGTTAAAAAACTTTCAGTTAGGGTTAATAATGAGAGCAGAGTTGCAGTATGTCGCATTAGTTGACATATAGGGTGCGGCCAAAAAAGTGAACCCCTAAAGTTTTTCGCTGTTTTCTCAGCAATCGTTTTTGGAATTTTAATTTGAAATTTTACAGATTTATTTACTGAAACAGTCTAAATCTAATTGCCAAGTAAAATGTAATTCTGTTGAAAAACGACGAAGTTACATATTTTTTAACATGACCGTCTACCGATTTTTCAGCATTCAAAAATGTTCTGGTTACAACAACAATTTAATAACATCGTTGAATAACACTGTTAAATAATGATCAGATGCCAGAATTCCATTGTCACTGCAAATGTTCGAAGTGTCCACCGTTAGCTCCAAGTTATAACACCAGCCTCCAGTCGCCTTATTTGAGAAATCTTTTACAGCCTTGTCGATCGGTCCCTGGGGCAGGTTGTCCCAGATAACCTAAAACGCTTCCTTGAGTTCGGCGCATGTTTTCGACTTTGTTTTAAGCTTGCGGTAAGCTCCAACATTGCACCCCATACGTGATAGTTCGTTAGGTTTATATTCGGCGAATTTGGAGGCCATTGGTCTTTTGTGATGAAATCTGGACAGCTGGCCCTCAGCCAGTTCTGTGCGATGCGCGGTGTTGCGCGCTGTGTGTGCTGACGCGCCGTCCTGCTGGTTGATGAATCCGGTGGGCAGCTGGCGATTGCTTTAAAGGAACAATAATTTAGCGATAATTTATAAACAATATAAATTACTGTTTATCAAAACATCACTGTGACGTTATCGGCAGTAACGTGTAACCGGTTTGCTGAAAATTAAATAGCATTTTTAGCTTCAACATTTTTAATGCTAAAAAATCGGTAGGCGGTCATATTAAAAAGTCTACAACTTTGTTGTTTCTCGACAAAATCACATTTTACTTGGCAGTTATATGTAGAAGGTTTTATCAAATAAAGCTATAAAATTTCATATTAATATCCCAAACGGTTGCTGAGAAAACGGCGAAAAACTTTAGGGGTCTACTTTTTTGCCGCACCCTGTAGTTGTAGTTGTCGACTCGCGATGGTCCACATTTATGGTCACCTAACGGGACGATATTTGGAAAATCTACTGAAATTGTTCTATTGTATTATGTCGCTGGCATGAATCTGACGTACGAGATAATGTACGATTTTTGCACCTAATAGCAGTAAATGTGACCAACGCTGTGCAATAAATAGCCTATATGGCCTGATCGAAATACTGCAAGAAAGTGCAAGCAGAAACTGCGTGAAGTAAAGTAATATTATTATGCATTTTGTTGCAAAATTCGCACAGCTTCGTTTAAATGTATGTATTGTAGGCTATATGTGTAGCATATATATTTTTATTTGCCAATAAATTAAGTAACGCTGTGATTATTCGTCCGGCAACCGGAAAAATAGCATACAGGGCTCTTTTTCGGCAATAAACAAAAACGATAAACTCTGTGATGACGCAAGTACTCCAAAAAGTACTTAAGTACAAGTACAAAGTACTCATCAAATAATGTACTTTAAGTACACGTACAAATACATTCTGGAAAAAGTACTTAAGTAGCCTACTAATAAGTACTAAGTACAAGTACAAGTACCTAAGTAGGCCTACATATTAAGTACATCACAAAAGTGTCATCTGTCATCAAACAAAATCAAGACCGATTATGTTGCCACTAAACATACTGTTCATTTTTATTTTTATTACGAAAAAGTAGTGTTTTACTATACAGTTAATCTGACAGTTCATTCGTGTAGGGTGTATAGTCTAAGTATTTAGTCCAGCTTGGCTGTTACATCATCAGCCCCTGTACAGAAACTTTACCTTCTGACGACTACTGGGTACTATCTCAACTGATTAGTTAATATGACGGATCATTCAAAAACTGAAGTGCTTCAACTTTGCATCCAGAGACAACAACCTTATTTTTTTGAGTCGTGCATAAAATCATAAATGTCTTTATTGCCATCGGCTATGCCATTTGATTGTGGTCTGCAGCAACTTTTCCCAAGTCAAATTACTCAAGAAATGAACATTTCACTGCTAAGGCAAATGCGAACATTGCCCCACCGCAGAATAATACATTTCTCTAGAGGCAGCTTTAACTTATGACACTGAAGGCTAGCGTGGCAGATATTTTGCCTGCTCCTTGTCGACTTAAATTTACGCACGGTTTTACTGTCTTAGAATTTGACTCAGCGCCATCAGCGGCAGTAGTAGGCCGGCAACTGTGTGACGGCCCACTCAGGTGCATTTTGGAGATGAGATAATTTAGTTTTCTGAAGTGGACACTGGCAGATAATTTAAATACTTAACTTTCGTTGTCAATTTTTTTAATAATAGAAAATTTGGAGCTGAAAATCGGCCATTTGGGGGAAAATTTTGAAGCAAAACTGAACATTTGGGCCCTATAATTTTTTCAGTCTTGAAGCTGTTTGTCGGAAAAAAATGCAACTTTATGCCCTTTACTTCCTTAACCCATGCATGACGCCGCTGCTTCGCATTGCACGAAATTTGGCATGCAAGAGTCGTCTGTCGAACGTAAGTAACTGCATTATTTTTGGGGAAATCGGTGAAGAGGTCTCGAGTCTTTGGGGATCAAAATATTTGCTCTTTTCCATCGTATTAAACTGTCGCCGTTAATTCTGCACTACCGCTCATCTGTTATGCTGTGTTGTTAACATTAATATTTGATCTAAACGATGTCACTGAGCAAGCATTTTTTTCGCAGATAATTAACGGTCGAGGTAGGCCTAGTAATGAAGTTTCAAACTGAGTCTTTACGGATAGAATACAACGCGCGTGGACTGCAGAGTGCAGGCTAATCAAGTGTTGTCAAGAAAGAACAGTAATCAAATAGTCTCGACAGTGCGAAGCCATAAATGGATCACATCCACAGCAAGGACAGTGGCTAATACCGGACGTGATACATTAATGAAGCCGCACCACTCGAGATTTCAGTCTTGTTTACGAGGTGTTTCGATATTTCAAATTCTTGTTCTTGAAGCTTTGAATCTGGAACTTGCCTTGGGCCCTGAAGTCCCTTGCTCTTGGTCCAGAGAGTTTCATTTTATGTTGTTATTAAAGTGTAATAAAACCTGACCGTCTCAAAACCAAAACCGATTTGTAGATTTACATTTAAGCAATAATAATTGAGCAAATTATAGTGTTACAGTGTAACTATAAACTAAATGATACTTCAGCGTCCAAGCATCAATATTCGTGCCTTCACTTACCGCAATAACTCGCTCAAATATTCGACTTTGCTGCAATCTTGAGTTTTATACCACGACCTTGAAATCCAAACCACCTAATTTAACAATGGTGTTGGCGACAACTTAAGAAGTTTTACAATACGTTCAGTCAACTCTTCTAAAAATCGCAGATCCCAGAATGGCAGGGAATAGATTATAGGTTTTTTGCGGCACAAGATCACATATTTCCGGCCATAAGCCAGGTATAAGCAAAATTGTTTGACGCGTTTTCGTTTTTCTTTGAGCTACATTTAGACGTGATGCTCGCCAATTGCTCAGATTACTGGCAGACTGAAAATCATCGACGCATCTTGCGTCAGTTTAATGCGCGGTTGTCGACAGCAATAGCTATCTGACTGTGTTTCATGAGTGGAAAGAACGTCATTTTTCTCCGCTGCCGCCAAAACTAATATATCGCATTTTCTGCCTTTCGTCGTTCGCTGTGCAGCGATCAGCAATTCACTGATTTTCTGCCAAATGCAACTGTTCGCGATATAATAATGCTTGAGTGAAAGATCTGCTCAAAACCAGCATCTATACACTCTGCGAAAAAAAACAAAAATTTGGCTAACCTATTTCATGTTAACAAAAATATGGAAAACAAGTCAGTTAGCATTAGTCCGCATACAATACGTCCTTTATGATCTTTATTCATCCAGAATGGTAACAATCACTAACAACAGTCAGAAACAAATGACACACCCTGGTGCACTGTACAATCAAACTTAACAAATAAGTTTTAGAAAGGTGACTATACTGACATATCAATAATAACATGTCATACTTACCGATATGATTTGGTTTTCTTACAAATTAAATTTTTTAAAATTAAAAAAAATGTTTAAAAATGTTTTCAATGTTTTTATTCAGTAGAAGTTAGAACTGAATTATTGACAATAATTCCTGACGTCGTGAGCGCTTCGTTATTTCCATAAATTATGCTTGTTGTTAAACAATTTCTAGAATACCAGCGTGTTTATGACAAAGTTTAACGCTTTCAAGACTGATTTTCCTACATGGCATACTTTTAGAATCTAGACCACATTATTGCTATATATATGTACTTTTGATCAACTGCAGTACAACTTTTTCGAATGATATCTTACCTATTTTGTCAAAAACAGAGTGCTACAGCAAATTTGTGAGCGTTTTCTTCTGATCGGCAAAGATGTCAGAAGGTGAATCACGGATACTGAAAAAAGAGAGAAAAACACCCTGCAGGTTGTAGGCTTTCAAGAACAGATGCATCAGAAAAGTACTGTGATTAACCACCGAACATTGCAGATCTCCAGGAGAGATGGTGCAGAAAATAGCAGTCCGGGAAAACTGAAAGCCGAAAACTGCGTAGACTATATATGTTACACCGGGCGTTGTCAAAACTTCGGCTCGGCAGCATTGAAAGCACTGTAAATGACATGTCTTGTGCAGACCGCATCTGACCAAATCGTGAGCGCTCAATCACGCCTATGCCCATTTCCGTATCTGCAATCTGCATTACTCACCGTCACCGCTTCGTTTCCGTTTTTCAGCTATACGCACGCACTTTGCGCCGCTCATTTTTTTCCGATTTCCGCTTTTTTACCATTTCACCCAGTGGCGGATCCTGAGGGAACCAATGGACCACGCATGCCCCCAAACTCATGACTTTCGATTAAAAAAGAACAAGTTGGCGTTTATTTTTTATCGCTTCCGTACGTCAATCACATTGCCGTCTGCGTCTGATCTGTATTTACAGTTTATAAACAGTTAAAATGTAAAACTATAAATCATAGCCTAACGGTTAAATGTTTTGCAGCTAACCTGATTAAGATTTACATGGCTGATAGGCCTAGAAAGTTACATCTGCATTTACAATACTGGGCAATGTTTTATAGCAAGTTAAATATTTCGAAAGTTAACTACACGGTGTCCGGTAAATGAGTAACCCCCTAGACATCATGCAATAAAATTGTCAAATCAGATTAACGAATCTAAATAAAACTTAGCATACTTAATCCCTTATAAATTGGCACAGCGATGGTTAAATTTCGTTGGAAAATAATATTTTTTAGAGGAATTATTAATTGTTGAATATCGATAACAAAATAGTTCTATTACCAATATGGCGTTACATAAGTAAACTTCTCTGTTACTGTAGGCCTACATTTGCATAACTCTAACAAACAACGTCTAATTATAACAAAATTTTACTTCAACTATGCGCCGATTATAGATAATCAAAATGCCAAATTTGAGTTAAATTTGCGGAAGCAAACAATAGTTACAGCGGCTTTAGTGTGGTCACTTCAAAACACTTCAGTTTCTAGTGTTTGTGAATGACGTCAGACACAAAGACCAGAAACTGAAGTGTTCTAGGGTGATCTCACAAAGGCCGCTGTAATTTTTGTTTCCTTTGACAGATCTGACTAAAATTTGGCATTCTGAGCGCCAATATAATGCATTGTTGTCTGTTCAATGCTATGCATTGCATTGGACAAAGTATAAAATCACCTTTGTGTCCGTGCGTCCGTGCGTCCATGAGTCCTACATTTCTTAAGCTATCTTCCTTCCACCTTCCCTTTCCCTTTCCCCTTTCATCTGCTCCATTTTCCTTCTCCTTTCCCTCTCCCTTGTCCATCCCTTTTTCCTTTCCCTTCTTTATCCCCTTTTCCTCCCCTTCCTCTTTTCCTCGCCTTTTCCTCTTTTTTTCCTTTCCTTTCCTCTTTCCCCTTCCTATTTTCCTTCCCCTATCCCTTCCTCTTTTTCTTCGCTTCCCCCTTTCCCTTTTCCTTTTCCTTCCTCTTCCCTTTTCCCTTCCCTTTTCCCCTTACTCTTTTTTCCTTCCCCTTTCCATTTCTTTTCCTTTCCCTTTACTTTCCATTCCTTTTTTTCTTCCCTTTCCCTTCCTTTTCCCTTACCCTTTTTTCTTTCCTTTCCCCTTTCCAATTCCCTTCCCCTTCCCTTTACCTTCCGTTTCTTTTCTCCTTCCCATTTTCCTTCCTTTTTCTTTTCCACTTTTTTTCCCTTCCCCTCCCCCTTCCTCTTTCTGTTTCCATTCTTCCGTATTTCTTTCTGCATCCAGGTCCGTGTCCAATATTTGAGGCGCCATATCTCCATGACGGTGCAAGATAGACGCATGGTCACTATGAACCACCCATAAAAGTCGACCCCCTGGAGTCAAATGGTCACGTGACTGATGACGTCACGTGACTCCAAAAGGTCAAACTCGTGACTCCATTATCTTTAAGGCGCTATATCTCCATAACGGTGCAAGATAAACGCATGGTGACGATGGACCATTTATAGTGAATCGAATGGTCTCGTGACTGACAGTCTAAACTATCGATATGCATCGGACAGACTCCGTGTTCGTATGAACATTATCTTGTTAAAGTAAACTTTTGCCGAAATTAAATGTTTTTTTTATTGGAGTTACGCTAATTTACATTAGCAAAACGGTTTATTTATCTAACGCCATATTGGCAATGAAGATATTTTGTTATCGATATTCAACAATTAATAACTTCGCTAAAAATAATATTCTTCAACGAAATCTCGTAATTGTTTTAGCAATTTATTGTGGATTACGTCCCCAAAATTTTATTCAAATTCGTTTAGATTTGACATTTTTGTTGTATGATGTCTAGGGGGTTACTTTTTTCCGGACACAGTGCAGTTTAAATACGGTAGCCTATACTAAGCTGGCGTATATAAATATACATTTTTATTCATCAAAATTATGGTGACAAAATGTTTGAAAAGTTAACTAATTGTGGCTAAAGATATCGTATACCATATGGTTGCAAAAAATATGCTGCCAACCAATCTACGAGCTAAAGATTGTGATACAAGACGAATTTAATTTCAGAGCATTATCGTTAAACAACGTCAACTAAAGCAAAACTTTGCTCAAAGAAGCTTTTGAGAGTTGTCGAGCACCACCCATTTTAGCGGCAAAAAAATTCTTTGAAATGGTGGCATAGTAAGCGCTCAAAATAAGCCTGCAGGTATAGTTTGCATTGCGAGAAAGCGCTGAACTGCTTTCCACGGTACACGTCATATTTTGCGTGATAACGTAGGCCTTAATCAAAAAGGTTTCAGTATCAATGACCGTAAGAATTGACTGAATTAGACAAGTCTGTACGCAGTTGGCGTTCCTGATCAAAAACCTGGAATAACGATGTTCTCTGTAACAAGTCAATAGTATCACAGGCTGAACGGTAGTTCAAGCCGTGTTAACGGCGACTTTTCATTCTAATGGGCAGTCCAAAAATTCGACCCCCTACAGAATCAAAACCGCTGACCCGATTGAGATAAAATTTGGCACGGTTGATACTTCGGCGGCGAGAGACCCCTTTACAAAATTATATGCTAATCCTTTTTGGCAAATAGGTAAAATACGCAAAAATTTTTCTGATATAAATATACCTTTTTTTCTTTAACTCACCTACAGGTCAGACCCCTATAGGCGGATTTTCGCGCGCGATGGCTTAAACGATACAGATATAAGCAAGCTTCAAATCTTTCAAGGTCCAAAAATTTCACTGTAATATTTTACTTATTAATTAGAAAAATTCGGATTAATTACAATGGCGCATATGAAGAAAATTAAACAATTCTTTAAACTGCCATAACTCCAGCTGTGTATAACTTAAAATCGTAATTTTTGGTTTAGGTATGGTTTGCGGGAGGGGACTCTCCCTGGTTGCCATGGCAACAAAATTTGAGACAAAATAAGCTATAACTCGGCTTTTGTAAGCGATATCGGTGCAATCTTAGCGTCTATAGGGGGTTTTCGTGGTTGGGTCATTGAACGCTGCTAATCAAATTTTGCTTAAACCAACTCTTGTTGCCATGGTAACAAAATTTAAGACATAATAAACTATAAATCGGCATGTGTACGAGGTATCTCAAAGATCCTTGCATCTTACAAGAAGTTTTGTGGGTCCAGCAAATAAATGATGTCAAAGTCTACCACGGCCGATCCCGGTTGCCATGGCAACAAAATTTGTCAAATTTTGACAAAACTGGCTAGAACTCGGTTTGCATAGTAGTAGTAGTAGTAGTAGGGCCCATATGTAGTCCAAAATATCTGTTGCCCGATATCTAAACAACCGTGCAAGATAGATAGGCCTACATGGTCAAAATTGACCATCCATGGAAAACTCCTGAAAAAGTTGAACGTCACGTGATCTCAAAAAGTCAAGATCGTAAAAGTAACATATCATGGACCAGACAGTAATAAGACGGCAAATATAAATGTACAAAACATCAGTTAACGGCATCACTTGTTAACGGCAACATTTAAGAAATATATCGAAAACAGCAAAAATTACAAAAGGTGATATCAATCATTCAGCAGCACATTGACAATATCACATTTTGTAATTTTTGCTGTTTTCGATGTGCTAGTTTTTAAATGTTACCGATAACAATTATTGTGTAAACTGATGTTATGTACATTTACAATAGTAGGTAAGGCGTCAGTGGCGGCGATTTCTTCTAGACAGTGGGGGGGACGACATGGCTAAAAGTGGCAATTGTTGGGGGGATGCTTGCATTTGCGTCCCCCCAACCAAAATTTTTGGGGGGGACGCGTCCC
>Ga0056128_1001192_pt1 | contig 28081 bp, 18 predicted proteins | sample WorMetLIZISLAND2_FD_71113 | JGI IMG/M metagenome (GOLD analysis project Ga0056128, IMG submission 71113) | Marine gutless worms symbiont microbial communities from Max Planck institute for Marine Microbiology, Germany - Olavius geniculatus... ... | reverse complement strand
AACGGCAATAACTCGGCCGCCGATTGACGAAAATAAATAAAAAAATTTTGCAGCAATGTGGACAGCTGCTACCGAAAATGGAACATTTGACCAAAATCTACAATAATAATAAATTCAAGATGGCCGTCATTTTGTATTCCTTTTATCGCTCATAACTTAGTTGCTATTGCACGTACTTGCACGAAATTTCATATGCGAGCTAAGTTTAACGTTCTACACGTAGTTATGCCGTAAAATCAAACAAAAATGAAATTTTACATGGCGACGGCCACCATTTTGTATTTTAACACAAAGCATAACAAATTAGCTGCCGACTGAAAAAGGTTCATAAAATTGTGCAGGAATGTGGTTAGTTGCTACTGGAAATAAATCACCTGACCAGAATCGAGAAAAGTAGTAAATTCAAGATGGCGGTGGTCACCATGTAGGTCATCATTTATAACTGCTTTTTAGCCATCTGCATGAAATTTGGTATGTAGACTAAATTTGCGGTCCCACATCGAGGCTTGCCATTATATTAAACAAATAACAAAATCCAAAATGCTGAAGGTAGTAGTAGTAGTAGTAGTAGTTGTTGTTGTTGTGTACAAAGTAACTGTTCAGTGACTTTTCAAACTTTAATAAAACCGCAAATATTATATATTAAAAAGCTGCAAACAATTCATTTAATGTTGTATAAGCGCTGATGTAAAACGGCAAAAATCAAAAAGTATAAGCACGAACATTATGCATTAGCTTAGACATTTATATCAGGCTATTGAAAACAGATTAAATGTCTAATCTAATACATTAGTTCGTGCTTATATTTTTTGATTTTTGCCGTTTTGCGTCAGCGCTTATACAACATTAAATAAATTGCTTGCAGTTTTTATATATAATTGTTACCTGACAGTGCCCCGACTCGGAGTCAATCCTGGGATTTTGCGGTCACCAGTGTCGCTCGTTATCATTACACCACCAAGGCACACATACATGAGACGGTGAGATGGGGCGGTCAGAGCAATTGCCCCATAAATTTTAAAGAGATTTTCGGAAAATTGTCAAAAATTTTCTTGTCGGAAAAGTTTCGTCCACAAACGCACAATTCGAGGCTAAAACTTACCTTTTTGAGACGTTTAAAGGCAAAATTTAAACATTGAGCATTCTGTCGAAAATTTTGCACCTGACTGTCGGAATTCTGTCTGAAATACGCAGTTTCTGTCGGAAAATAATTGTAACTTCGTGTCCCGCCAACTTTGTGTACAGACGCCGCTGCTAAAAACGCAGCAAAAGCTTCACCATAAACCAAGTGCGACGCATTACGTTTGTTTGAGAAAGATACTCGCCTAATACGGTATTTAGTGAAGTGCAATGTTTCGAAGAAACGATACGATAAGATGCCATTAAAAGATGTAGTACAAAATAAGTGCGTGCAACAACGACAAACACATAAAATTTTAAAAAATGTTTTCTGCGCGCAAAACATTATATCATTTCTATTTCACGCGCGTACAAAAATAATTGCTACGAATTACAGAATTACACTGGTGGACAGTTCACTCTTGGCAGACTGACAGACTTGATGGAAGCGATAGCGCGCTTGTTGCAGCGCCGTTATTGTGTGTGTAACGATGTTCGGCTTTCCAATCAGGAACCACGCAGTCGCTTGTCGTCGTCAGAGTACGCGGCGATTCACAAGCTCACGCTGTAATGCAGTAATCACTCGACTATTCATTGGCACGATAGGTGGCGCTACTCTACAGCCTTAAGTCCTAGCTGTACAACCAGCGGCGTCTTGGGTTGAAAAGTAGACGTGGCAAAAGTTGCAATTTTTCACCAGACGGCTGCAAATTTTCCGTGCTCAGCCCATAAATTTTTCCAAAATGAAGGATTTCAGCGGCAAATTTAGCATTTTTGGATAAAACTTTTTTCCCATTAACAATTTTCTGACAATTTTCCGACCGCCCAAAATGTGAAAAGGAGGGGGCACTGTCCCCTTCTATCCCCTTGCCGCGACGTCATCGACTACAGTATTCCATGCCACTTTACTCAACTCAACCGCAAGTAGTGTTGTGAGTAGTGGATAACTTAACTGTAAGTTACCGGTAACGCGTTAAAACAAAATTACCGCAAAATTACCCGTAACTTACGTAAGTTACCCGTAACTTACGAGTAACTTACCGGTAATTTACCGATAATTTTAAATTACCTGTAAGTTACCAACGACGTTTGTTACTGGCAATTTAACAACACTAACTGCAAGGCTAAAAATAGGTTTTAAAAACCTACGTTTTATAGTTTTTTTAAACTTAAAAATTTAAAAGTTGAATTTTTAGGTTTTTAGGTTTTCAATGTTGTTGTATAATTTTCAACACAATTAAATTCACATTCATATCTCAAGCGTGATTTTACAGTTATGACATCATTCACTCAACGAAAACGATGCGACATGGAAAATGTTGTATAGGATGTTCTTCTTGGGTCTTGAGATTATGTTCCGTTTTCTTTGTACACTAAAACTTCTTTAAAATCTTAAAACATTTTTTCAAACCTTTCAAACTTAAAACAAATAACCTAAAATCTAAAAATAATTCCAAAACTTTTTCCCGGCTCTGCACAAGTTGCCAGTTGAGTCGAATCGTCACGATGATCGTCTGCAGCAACAATCGTATCGCCGTACTGTAATCGTCTTGGCGACAGTCTTAATTATGGACCAATGACACACAATCGTAGATTCGCACGAGATGCTAAGGACTCCCGGCAGCCAATCGCTTCAACCAGCTGCGACTGCAACCGTTGGATAAACTGTATAACTGTCATCAATAAGGCGAAGATCGTGCTCTGTATTTAGGGTGCAAAAAAGTACTAACAAAGCCGCGGACAAACGGCCACCGGACAAAATGCAGGAACTACTGAGCTGTTTTTTTCAGTAGAGTTATTCTTTCAAATACAGTGGACATTTTTTTCGGAAATATAACGCAAGTCGCCGGACTATAGGCCTACTATAAGATAAATTGACACTTTTTGTTGCTGTAATTCATTATGCCGTTTTTGCTATATGTTTCTATAAGCTTACTTATAGTGGCGCCAGTCTTAATAAAAAAGATGCTGTTCTATCGTCGCACGCGAAAGGCCTCGTCTCCCAGGCACAGCATAAGACAATGTTCCTGCATAAAAGTCATCGAAATTGCATTCATCAGTTCGTCGACTTAAGTTAAGCGTACTGAGAAACAAGCTAGTGCTTTTTGTCCGGTGGCCTTTTTGTATGGAATTCAGCAAAACCAAAGCTTTTACATTAATGGCGCCAAACTACAAATGCAATAGGCATGATTGGGGGCTTACTCTGCTTTGTATAGTGAGGTTTAGCATATATACCGCCGCAATACCGGTGTTTCTCGAAGAAAGTCTCACTGCAATCTGATTGGGGGTTCACCGACTGTGTGCACCCGAAATATTTACTTGGCTGTGTTTTTTCCAATTGCTGTTTCCTGCTATTCGTTACAGCCGAGAGGCCCGTACGATGTGCTTCTTTGTAGTCGGCAATAATACCCGATCGATAGATGATACACGACTTCCTATTATTGGTCCGCAGCAGAAGTCATGTTTCTGGCTTGCACCGTGTCGCAGACATTACCATTTGTTTGGCGTACGTGACTGCCGGTGACGTTGAACAGTATTCTTTATTTCGGATACAGCACTGACAAATGATTTTCTGTTTGTCCATAGACGCCTCTTCAAAATATACACGATACACTCTGTTTTTGAGTTATTAGAATAATGGGACAAATTTAAATGACACCATCGGATAGCCCGGGCCCGAAAATGGGCGGGTAGGTGCAAACAGCGCGCAATTATCTTTCACGGGGACCGAGTTATACCGCTTTGAAGTCCCCATAGGCCGTAATGCAAATTTTTTAAAATTGGGACATAAAAGGGGCAAATTTTAAAAATTTTAATCGAAAACATCTAAGGAATATGTCCGGCGTTAGGACGCTTCGTTTGAGCCATTAGCGGCGTCGGTCGGTCCAACGGGCTGGTCTGTATAGCCGTGCGCAAGGAAAAAAACAAAATAGAGGCCTAACGGCGAATTTCGCGCATGCGCAGTTACGCCCCCTTTGAACCAACTGTAACCAAATTTTGCGTTTGGGGTCGGGTTGGCGATGTGATCACTGATGCCTAGTTTGATGGAAATCGGTTAAGGGGTTTCGGAGTTACAAGATCCCCAAACGCCATTTCCTGTACTTAACGTTCATCGCCCTCACAACAGTGTCAGCACTACCGTGCTGCACTGTGATGTTCCACGCCACCGCCGCTGAAAACATAGCGGTTATAGAAGTTAAGCCAAAAAAAATCAAATCAAACAATATGTATAATACAGTGACGTGGTCTTTCGTGGTTACATATTTTTACGGCTATCTACTACAATTTTTACATTGTGCTTTTTGATGACACGATTGTACTGTGCTCGGTGTTCCGGTGTATTAGCCTATTGGGAGTGGGAGCTACTTAATATGTATAAGTAAGTAAGTAAGTAAGTAAAATTATTTAGAAGGCGCAATTTAACATGTAACGGCATGTAGTGATTACTAGTGAGCGAAGCAGTGATTACAACATAAAATATGACTGGATTGCAAAACGATAGTATCTCGTATGTCGCTACGAATCACGAAAAGGTTGTTGCTTCTGGTCTCAAAAATTAATACCAATAACAGACGTCCTAGCGGTTTGTCTGCTAAGCCAGCCGCTAAGGCTCAGCGGTCCAACCAGCCGCTTACTTAACGTCTTAGCGGTTTTAACTAGTTGTTAAAGCTTTAACCACCGGTTCCGGGGACTACTATACAGAAAACAGTGGTTCACCGGAACCGAACGAGACAAACAATGGATGTTTTGTATTAAACAAATATGTTATGTTATGTTATATTACGGAAATAAAAAAGCGTAAAAGCATGATCGTGCAGAGTGTAGACAACGGCGTGTCCGGCTCGCGAGATGCTATCCATCAGTCAACCTCGTGCAGTCGTGCATGTATGCGGACGGCGCGGCATTTAGACACACACGGACGACGTGAGAAAAAGACCGTTGGCGTGTCGAGCGCACTGGGTGAAGTTATTAGCGGCAACGAACTCTACGCACGACGATGACGACGTTTTGAGTGTGTCGGATCTGGCCGGTCTTTTCTTCTTCTCGCTACTATCCAGTGGCGTCATGGCAAGGAATGAGTTAGCGGGAAGAGGAGGGCACGCTAAATTTTTGGGTGTCGAAAAATGGTCAGAAAATCTTTCCCTTGTCGGAAAAGTTTCGTCCGAAATGCAAACTTTGAGGTTAAAACAATTTTTGAAAACATTTTACGAAATCATTGGGGAGAAGGTGTTTTAGTAAGCTTAAGGGGTCTTAGTCTACGTAACGTATTGTTCTTGCAGCGGTATCACTGTTTCAAATGTACAATTTACAGGGGGAAAATAAAATCGTAAATCCTTGGGGGGGGTACGTAGACTCCTCTAGCCCTTCCCCTTCAACTGCCGCTCCTGGGCAAAAAATGAAAGTTGAGCATTTATAGTCAGAAATTTTCAGTGTCTGTCGGAATATTGCAACTTCCTGTCTCGCCTACTATTTTACCCCACGACGCCAAGGCTGCTGACGCCGATGACAGCGGAGTGGATATAGAACCGTCACGACGAGCTTCAGCGCCGGTCGTTAATCATTCATTTGACCGGCGTCGGTCTGCAACACTCTTTGAGAACGGCACGGCAACAGCTGCTTATGACCACTCTATAGTTTCTGCCAGCAGCAGCGCCGTTTCTTCTGTATAAGGTTTCTGTCGTCTGCTGCCTTATTATACAGTGTTTCAAAAATACGGCACACAGTTTACGGCACCATAATTTTGCAACCGTACGTCACATAGTCATGCGGTTTTCACCAGGAAATGGCAGTACGAAAACTTAACTAAACTGAATAAAAAAAACGTCACGGGTTACGCGACGTAGATGAGTCATAACAGTGTTATCTGGGTTTCTGTGGTCTGCCGCCTTATTCCGTTGTAGGCCACTCATTTCTCCCCCTCCAACTCCGTCTCTGCCGCTTGATGTTGTCCATTCGCTGTCTTGATGTAATCAGCAACGACGTCCGACGTCCGAACAGCATTGTCGCGCGGAAACCACTACTAGACCTGCAGTAGAGTGATTCCGACTGTCTGTGGTGGTAATTTACCGCAAGTGGGCCGCTATGCTCGTATACAGTGAAACGAAGGCCTCCTCGGCTGTTGACTTTTGTAGTAGGCACTACTTCGTTTCGTACACTGCCAGTTTTACTCGGTGAAACATTGGCCAACTGTAATAATTTGTGGCGCGCAACATCGTGAAGAAACTTGGCGTGGATGATTCTAGTTTTGCCCATCTCACCCTAATACGGTCGCTACGCTACGTTGTGAAATTCAGAAATCGTAGTTTGGCCGCTTATAGCAAAAAAAATTATACGGGATAGCGCAGGCGTCGGCTCAGAAATGATTAACCGAATAGCGACAAACACGAGTAACAGTTATTATCTTTCAAAAAGTCACACCACATCGTCTGTGTTATAGCATATGTGCTCGTAATGTCAGCCTCCATCAAGAACGCAAGCGCGTCGACGCTAACTCGTCAACTACACGTAGGCCTACGATATCCGCCTGACTTAGAGCAACCCACTCGCTGTTGAAGATGCTGTGATCCTAGCTTACGTTGTTTTTATAAAACAGCAGGGTGTGACGGACAGACATTTTTGCGATAGCTAAGACAGAGCTTCTGCTGCATTAAAATATCTATGCTGACGCCCGGTAAAAATGGACTAAATTACAACTAGAATCTGCTGGGTCCCAAAGGCAATCTATGTAGGCTACATTTCGTGCGTGTATCATAAATATAAACAACAACGCGACGAGAAAGACGAGAAAATATAAACCAAAGGCGACTCGGTGATTGGTCGCTGGGCCTGACCTAAACCACGGCTTTCTCGGTAGATAATTGAATGGACAATCCTACTGCACTGATAGGAAGGGAGGACGGTGACCTTGGGTGCAGCACCTGCGTGCGAACGCTAATGTAGGACAATGTATTCGCGCTATCTAACGCTGACTCACTGCAAAGGCGCCGATTTGCTCTAGGAAACGTAGATTCATCTCTCTTACTCTTTATTCACATATAAGCCACAAAGTGTAAACAGTAAACTGAAAAAAGAAAATGAACAGACAAGCAAGCAAACAAAACGTAACAATTAAAAAACCAATTACCGAACACAAACCGAATTTCCAAACTACGGAAATAAACTTAAAATCTAAGTTTACTGGCTTTGTGTAAATAGGGTAGTCTGCTGTCTGTTTTAAGGAAAAATAACAGCGATGGTTTACAGACTTTTTACGTGATTTTTTACATTTGACGTTGCCGCCTATATCGTGAGTTAGAATTACGAAAAGTGATACTCCCACGGGTCAGATTTTATCAATTTTAGTAGCAGCAAAGTCAAAATTCGTTTTTGCTTCACATGGACCAAAAACAGCAATTGCGCTCGATGTGCTAGTCAAAAGAGAAGTAGGCTTATGAATGTTTGAGTTAGCGTCAAAAGTTTAGCCTATCAGCAGAAAGTGCCTGGGTTCTCGAAAAATGTTGCAAGCTGCAGATGGACTGGCATATACGAGAACTCACGCCATGTGTATGTACAGGGTGTGCCAAAAATGACCCAACTTGTTTTTGTCAGAACTTCATCAAATCTCAGGCAAATTTGACAATTTTCGGTGTACAGATAGCCCAGACGATAGAAATATGTAAGGTGCACTTATTGTCTACCTCACGTAGTTTATGTTAACGCACTACCGTGTAAAATGCAGATGCTCCAAATTGTTGCATAATGCTCAGTTGTTGTGTACGTAAACTTTTAACAACTTAATTAAGCACATAATAAACTATAATGTGATTTATTTAGCAGAGTTATAATTTGTGTAACAACTTGCTTCCAAATTATCAGAACTTATGCCCAAAGTGTATACAATGGCTGAGAGCAGCATTAATGATCAGAGATTTGACGAAGTTCTGACAAAAACAAGTTGGGTCATTTTTGGCACACCCTGTATGTATCTCAACCGTCTGACTCGCTGAACCTTTAGCTAGCCACGGTCAGCAGATCACAGATGTCGATGATCGTACGGTACATGCGAAGAGCTGGCGTGACATGATCGTAATATCACGTTGATTAACGAAACATGCAAACTGTGGACTGAGTTTATCCCGTTGGCGACGCGTGCATACAGGTCTCTGTCCATAAATTGGACTTACTGTCGATTACTGCTAGGGATATAGGATGTCACGATTTCCTGCTGGAATTCACTGAAACCAGGAATATCAGTAATTGACTGGATGTGCGTGTACGTTGCGAATTTAAGCAATGCAACTTGAAGTTTGTTTACGTAAAGTGAATTTTCGTTTTCTAGAACTGCAGTGTACCTTGAGAAACGAGTAGCCTACGTCTCCAAACATTATCGAGAAAAAACTGAAAAGCCACAGTAACAGAAGGACAATAACATAGTAAAGCCCGAAATCTTGTCTATACGAGCCGGTTAAGCATTGAAAAGCTAGACATTGCTGTAGGAGTACATGTACATGGGTGTTTATTGAGCAGCTGTAAATGCCGTGATTTGATGCCGTACTTGCCGCCAATGCCGTCGTGCGTGGGGGTGGGAAAAATACCCCCTTATTAAATTTTATCTAGTCAAAAATTTTAAAAAAATACTAACTTCAAGGTTGAAAATCTCTTATTATTAAAGGCAACGTTAAAATTTTGAACATCACAATGCTTTTTTCAGATATTTGCAGCTGTCTATTGCAAAATTGGAACTTCTTGTCTTCCGCCCCGCCCAACTTTTTTCTACACCGTGGGCCATCAAACAAGAAATCTGAGCTAATGCTCATAAGACGCGTGAGAGCCTATAGCAGTTTCTGTTCGCAGTTAATCTTGGTCTATCTCCATCCATTTCATCGCAATTCACGCTCTTGCAGCCAAAAATCGCCAAAAAATAACTTAAAATCTATATTGTTAGGGTTTAGTTTAAAGTTATTCAAGTTTATCGGTGTTGACATTTTTAAGAAGCTCGTCGCCAGTGCTTGTTATGATAGGCAGCATGTCTGTGCCTATCTGCAACCATTTTCACGTTCGACAAGCCAACAGCAAATAAATAACCACTTTTTAGAGGGGTACCCCTATTTGACACCCGCCTGTGCAGGCCGCTTTGAATCTAGAGGGTTTGAACTTGGACGGCTGAAATCTTAATTCAATGCTGAAAATTTTATATGCAGATTGTCTTGGTCTATCTTCAGTCATTTTAGCACAATTCACTCCTGAAATGCCTGTCGCAGCTCCCTATTTTGACGATTCAAGGTCATTCAAAGTCATCGATGTTGACATTTCTAAGAAGCTCGTCGCCAGTGCTTGTTATGATAAGCAGCATGTTTGTGCCTATCTGCAATCATTTTCACGTTAGACGAGCCAATAACGCTAGAATAACGCCTTTTTTAAGTGGTGCCCCTCTTTTTCCCCCTTGTTCGTAAGGACCCTCTTCACCCAGTGGCATGAAATTTTGTCAAATACTATTAGAGATCTAAGCTATCATAAAGTAAAACCCAGAAGTTTTTATCTTACCTGAGCTTCCATCGGTACCGGGTTGTGACAGACAGACACCAAGACAGAATTACCATAGCTAATACGCGCGATAGCTAGCTATGCTAGTTCTCGCGCGTAAAAACGTGCCACTTTACTTTTGTCTATATCTTCGCCAATTACTGACCGATTTTCAAAATTTTTTCACTGTCACATACTGTGGACAATTTGCAACAAAGTTGTTGGTAAACATCCCACCACACTTTAACTGTGTCGCTATACTACCACGTGAAACATAGATAGTTTTTTTTATTTCTCTCTGTGTTTTATTGTTTTAGTGTGTTTTTCTTTTTTCGCGTTGTATTTGTATTGTGTATTACTGCTGCACCCAGAGGGCGAATAAAAATTCTTAAAAATCACTAAAATCACTATAATACATATGCAAAAAATTATATTGTGAAACAATTTTTACTAATTTTTATACAAAAATTAAATTATGTTTAGTTTTATGTACATTTCTAATGTTTGTAAACAAAAGCAGATGATATTATAGTAAATACTAATTTTTAATGCACTGAAGATATACCGGTGATGTAATGTGCCATTTAGCAGTGGAGACAAGGCTTTGATTAAGAACTTGTACCGGTTCAAAAAATAGTTTTCGGAGAATAATGGCAGAATTGTTGAAGATAAACTGCAACAGGGAACGCGTGAAAATGTTATTAAGACTAATTTATGAAATACGCAGCACCGACCAACGCCATGAGACCGGCAGACTGAAGCACAGGCCCTACACATACTGAAGAGAACGTGATCACTGTGGATGAAATGGTAGGCTTGCTAAACCACAAAGGCCAGAAACAAACATATCGTTCAGTACGCCAGATATCCAAAGAAACGGATCTAACAAAGTGTAGCATCGTACAGATCATTCACTGCATTTTTTGTCGGAAGTGTATTTTGTTTATCAACACGCTTGCTGTCTACTATTGTTAGTTTTTCTTGCATTTGTATTTCACAAAGTAGTGTAGTGACACAGTTAAAGTGTAGCGAGATATTCAGTAATCACTTTATTGCTTATTGTCCACAGAATGCACCAATGAAAGAATTCTGAAAATCCTTTGACTTTGGCGAAGATATGGACAAAAATGTAGTGGCACGTTTTTTGGCCCACCCTGTATATACGACGTACATGTAGGCCTACGCCTCTGCTGCTGCCGACATCTGAGCTAGCTAAAGCATATAAAAGCTACAGTTCGGATTGTCAGTACGTGATCCTGGACCTATTATGTATAGGAAGCTTGACCTCGGCCAGTCACGTCCGTTCTACACTGTATGAGGATCGTCGCTGCACACTGGACTCTGATCTGATGTTGCCAGTCGCTAACGTTCACAGGACGCGCCGATAAAAAGCAATCCCAAGGGAAAAATACACGTCTACAGATTTTTCATTTTGTTAGCTTTTGCTATACTGCAAAATTTAAGCCACACGTCCAGCCACTGGTGTTATTGTAGTATTTACTTTAATTTAAAAATGCATTGTATATAACTAATTCAACTTAAAAGTGCAATGTTCATAGGCATCTCTGATATTTTAGTTCTACTTGTTTTCGTGCTATTTACATGTATGAGATAAATAATTTTTTTTTCTAAATATGAGGTTATTTTGTACATTGTTGCTAGTTTTTTTGTATTTTTTTAAAATTTGAAACAATTTTGATGTCGTTAGTTATTGTTTACGATGAGTAAACTGAGGTTTAACATTATATAGACGTATTCCATTTTAATCGAAACTTTTAATCAGCATCTGTCATGGTGACTATAGCGCGCTTATTTGTTAGTGTGTAGAGAATCCCGTTGGCAGTTAGGACTCCGCAAATAATCTATCATATTTCTTTCTTCCGTCGCGACAACTTTGTGATTGTTCCGTCAAACCAGCAGTCAAGCGTGGATGACCGCGATTTCCTGCCGCTGTATCCCGGCCGTGTCGTGGACGCATCTTTGCTCATCCGTCGATGCACACTCGTCATCAGTCATTGCCATCATCACGGAGCAGCCTGATGCACGAAATTGTTCGCGACCACGCTCCAGAATACTTAATCTTCGTGGTCATGCATCGCTGGAAGAGGACATCTACGTTCGATGTTCCACGATCACGGGCGCTATTCGGTTCGAGAGCTTTTTCCACCGCTGCACCACAGGCCTGAAGGCTGAAATCAACTGCCTGAGGGGCGTTCGCCACACTGCCACATTTACTCAACTTTTAACCATCTTTTTAAAACACTTTTAATTAAAGTTGCCTACGGATTTTAAATTTCGTGAAATTTTTAGGTTTTACTATGGATTTGTTGTATTGTTTAGGTTTAGTGTTTTCAATTGTTATGCGCTGCCGTTTAGATGTAGGCCTACCAGGCGCTATATAGGCCTACATTTTTTTCGATTGATCGTTTTTTTCTAGAGTACCGGTACATCAAGTAGCAAAAAACCTGGATATGGTTAGCGAAACGAAGATGTTTCCCCAAAATTTTAGTCAGTCCGGGCCTGTGCAATTCATATAAATGGAGGTAAAATAATTAGGAATTGAAACAGCCACGACTTACTCACTTGAGGAGTCTAAGAAATGAAACAAATACTTATGTTATCACTTTGAACAGATGCTTCTTTAACATGGCAGTCTATGGCATTTTTGTCGAGTTTAAAAACAGCAAAAGGCAAACATAACTAGGGCCTCCTATGCATGTTTTTCGTGAAATATGTGTAGGCCTCCTTTTTGTAGAGGCCCCTAGCAACTATAGCAACTCTGCACATTATTTTTAATCCGGTCTTGTGACGATTCGCATTGTTTGTATTCGTAGGGACAACCCTTTCTTTCTTTCTGATTTCTAAGTAATGTAGCGTTATTATCTCCTCATGCAACGAATCCTGATTCCTGAAGAGCCTGAACTTGAGAGGTTTTCAGTAGATAAAATGATCTTTCAAAGTCACCAAAAACCATCGGCAATAACTTATTGCTATTAATATTAATCTTTCGCAGTAACTTATTCTGACATTTTTCACTGTTAGTTTGAATGTTGACAAATACGTGGCGCCTCCTATCGAATTTAAATAAATATTCAATTTGACTGCGTTATACAGGAGAGGTCAAATTCGTGCACACCTCAAGACAAATACTCTGAACAATGAGGCCAACGGAGAGGCGGGGGAGATTCGAGAAATCGGGCAGTCGGTAAAGAAGGAAGGCAATTCGGGCGGAACGCCAACTTCTATAGACTGGTATTGGTAAAAGATTGATCATCGCGTAATTGGCTCAGTTTGGCCGTGTGCGTGTTCGACTGTCATTCTTTCCTATGTTTTGTTGCATGCTTTAGGTTTATATTTGCAGTATCCGCAGTCGCTGACGAAAGATTTACATTTTCTTCCGATGACGTATTACTTACAGCGCTGCAGCAGATTCAATTCTAACGTCTCCGAGACTTGACCGAGAAGCTTACTCAGGTAGTCTGCCGTTATCAGTCGATTAATAAAAAACTTTAATAATCAGCTGCAGACAACTTTCATCAGACATAATTAAACAATCTTCGTACTTTGTTGTTCTGATTGGCTTGTACGCTGTGCTATAGGCCTATGCGAGTCGGCTATATTTAATCACTTATAGGGTGTTTACACGATCCAGCAAACGTCCAGCATTAGCAAGTGTATTTTGAATACATTTGCTGGAAGTTTGCTGGACGTTTGCTGGATCGTGTAAACACCCTATTAATTACTCGTACTTTATGTGCCTACCTCCACTGAAAGCGGTTATCTTTTTTTTGGTTAGTTGACTTTTGTCAGCTGGATTACTCTGAAAATTGTAAACGGATTAATGATGAAATAAATTTCTGCAAAGAGGTCGGACGTGACTTTATGACCAATTCACATGTACAACACAACGCAACTCAACTCAACAGTTAAGTTGAGTCGCGTCGGCGTCGCAGACTGTGTAAATAGCCCATTAGGTCGAAGTGATTAAATTCTGACGCTAAACCGATTTTTTTGTATATATACAGGGCGGGCCATATAAAAACGTGGCACTTTTCTTTTGTCCATATCTTTGCTAATTATCGACACATTTTCAAAATTCTTTCACTGCCGCACTCTGCGGAAAGTTTGCAATACTGTGATTATTATACATCCCACCACATCGCAAATGCGGCGCTACACTACCTTGTAAAATGTAAATAAAATATACATATATAACGATAATAGCATACAAACATTTTAGTAAATTGGAAAAAACACCTCAGACCAGCATTGCAGTGAATGATGGGTATGACACTAGACTGTGTGGGTCTAACACAGTCTAGTGCCATATGGATCATTCATTGCAGTGTTGGTCTGAAGTGTTTTTTTTATTTACCTGTTTCTTATTATCGTTAGTTTTGTCTTACATTTATATTTCACACGGTAATCTAGAGGCGCATTTACGGTGTGGCAGAATATATAGAATATATAATATTACATTACTGCAAATTGTCTGCAAAGTGTGCCAGTAACAGAATTTTGAACATTGGTCAATAATTGGCGAAGATATAGACAAAAATAAAATGCCACGTTTTTTATGGCTTACGGTGTAAATTCTGGATCATTAGCTTATCTAAAACTATTCACTTTAAAATATAGGAAATCAGTTTAATGAAAAAATATATTCGTAATGCCGCAACACTTTTGTCGGCTAAGTTATGTTGAACATTTTTTTTACAGAAATGCACTTTTATTTACTCAGCGCCTGCTTTTGCTGTGATAAGGGAAGTGCCTGCTTTGAGCTTTACCAAAGCGTCAAGAAAGTTTAATTCTGATTGTTTGTATCCATACCAACTTTGACAGTTATCAAATTATTTACACATTTACCTCCGTAATTGCCACCCGAGTTGGGTTAACACAAAAAAACGTTATTTGCAACTAGGCCTAACACTTAGAAATCTCTAGAGACACTATAATGAGCATGTCAAGTTGTAATTACGAGCTAAATCTGGTTAAGTACAGGCATCAGTCGCTGTGCTGCGTGGCTGTGATATAAATAGCATTCTTGGTATTCCTGTCAGTGTCAGTGGAACGCCGTAAGCCTACCAGTCTCTATAGCAAAATGCGGCATAATATTAATCACGCCATTAGCGTGTACATTATTGATGCTGTGTGCTTGGCACAGAATACACCGAATGTCGTAAAATCATAGATTCACACAAGCACTATTTCTGGCTTAGTGCAAGTAGGCGTCTAGAAGTATTTGTAGTTGAATCTCGAGAGTCGAGAGACATTCGCCGTATTTAGCGCGCGATACAATTGTCTGTTCGTCTGTAGACCTGCGAGTCGCTAGTACAGAAACTTGACCCGACTTAAGGCTAAAATGACCCCAAGTCGACGGCGGTTGACTTGACTTGAGCACATCCGACACGACTTGACTTGACTTGACTTGACAGCAGCATGTCGACTTGAGTCGACGTCAAACGAGTTGAGACGTTCAGAAGTTGCAATGAACTTGAGTGAGCGCTGTACATAATACAATAAGGTATTATTTTATAAAGTGTTTTATTCCTTCGGCGGACGTCTGTAATTATTGTCATTTCTTAAAGAAAGTTTGTTCACACAGTTAAAAACTATGTGTTTTGTGACTGTTTTTGGCGCACTATACAGCTATTCTGTACGGCGTCTTTGGCATCGTTGTCGTCCGTCAGTCTGTCGTTCGGCCGTCTGTTGGTTTGTAACGGATGTATTGTGGCTAACGGTTAGGACTTCCCGCCTTATTGGAAAACTTTTACACTAATAATTAGCCCCGTGTCTTAAACCTAGGCATGCTAAATTTTAGCCACCTAGTGCAAGGAAACAACAGAAATTTCGTCATTCACACTAGGCTAATTCACACGTAGGTCTCTACGTCATCTAACAACCAGAACTGTGCGAAGCGTTGAAACTCGACAATTCGTTCACCTTAATCAGTACAGGCCTACCGTTAACTTATTTTATATACGGTTATTAAAATAATTATGTTACAAATGCGTTATTTGCCTGAACTCATCGATAGCCGCGTTGAGAGAACTGTTAGGTGCAAGATTACTGGTCAAATCGACCAGAAAATTTCGACGGTGACGCTACTACAGACCGACTTCAGGCTTCACGATCGACCCTCGGCAGCTGTGAAATAAGTCTGTTAAACCGTCGTCTGTAATATAACAGTTGAATCAGTTCGTTTTTGCACGCCGTCGCTCGTTGTAGGGTAGATGGAAAAGAGCGGAAGAGCAGCAGATCGGCGTCGGAACCCGACGTTTGCGATTCTCGGTCTGTCACACATCACCGCCGACAGGTGCACCGCAGTCCACGGGTGGTCTTCGTCGTTGTCCATCAGCTGCTTCGGCGGTGACGGCGGTTCGAACTCGACGTCTGTTGATCACCAACACGACGACGCAAAGACTGAAGGAGCGATGCCGCAGCGGCCCACACGGCATGCTGACGTTGTACGCAAACTGACAGCCAACACAAGTCGACGACATACCTGCACGGGGCCAGATTACCGCCAGTCCAGACCGACCCAGCAACCGTCCTCAACCCATTCCACGTCTTTCCAGGTGCACACCGGCCATGTTTAAACACACTTTTTGTCGGTCCAACATCAGTAGCTGTAGTAGCAACAAACTCGCATGAAATGTAGCTAGAAACAACAGGATTAACGGGAGTAAGCAAAGCATTAATAAGAGCAGCAACCCATTCTACGTCCCTGCAGGTGCACCTGCCGTGTACAACAGTGCTTTATGGGTCCATGTAGCAGTAGCATTAATAACGTTTAATAATGTGAAAAAAACGCGAGTAAAATGTAGGCAAAAACTAAACTAACTAGAATAGTAACAAAAAGCGCAGTTGTTGTTAATTATGGTAGGCTTGGCTGACCGTCCAAATGGTAGCCTGCGTCCAAAGGCCTGCGAATGTGAACATAAACTTAAGCAACTTACAATTCGCAATTACCGTTTAGCCACTATACGTGGGGTACAGACAACAGAAGAATCGTGTACCCAAGGCCTGACTTTAACGTTCGGCCAAAAATAAGTGCAGTAACGTATTCCACGTGCGTGCAGGTACCGGCCGTCAGCTGCGGCAGAGCAAATCAACGTCAGTTTCACGCCGATGCTGGTGGGGGCCATTCAACCCGCAACTCCTGGAGCGTGCTGTCGTCGGAGTCGCTGGTTATTCGACCTCTGCGTGGAAGCGCTTCCAGCGTCAGCGTCGGCAGCGTCATCGACGGCAGCGGGTCTAAATTGGATCAACGTGGATCAAGGTCGCGGACCACCAAGCTTCTCAGCGAAGCGGAAGGACCTCGGCATCGAGATGTGTTCGTTCAGCTAGCTACCCACAACGATGATCGACGTGGTGCCTGTAATAATACTGCCGGTATCGGCGCCAGCCGCCATCTTGACGTGTTTCTACCCACGTCGCTGGTCGTTAGGCAAACCCTAGAATCCGACACGTAGCTCGATCCGTTGCTGATTTTAGCCGACTTTTGCATTGCGGCCTATAAGAACAGTTGCACAGTAATGACTATCGTTTATTACGCCGACAAGCAACTTAACTTAGCGTCTTAGTTCAACCCGCATCCATGAAATCCGCATACAGTGTACTCGTGAATATGTTGGGCCACACCTTGACGCCATTCTGCTTTGTCTGTGGCCAGTTCTTTGGCTTCTTCCCAGGTAGTGTCCATGTTCTTCAGATCTCGACTGATGATGTCCATCCAGTGGGCCTATTTCGTTGGCCGTCACGGCTTTCTCTTGTAGCCTCTCAGTTTTCACTGTATTGTCTGACGAGACATTCTGGAGTCCTCCATTTTCAGTACATGTCCCATGCAGCCATTTCGGTCTTCTTTAATGATGTGCTGTAATTTCCGCAATTCTTTCAGATGTTCTCATTCCGGACTTCGTCTTTCCATGTGATCATCAACAGTTTTTTCTTGTAGGGATTTGTGATAAGCGACAAAGCAGCACATAAAATCATACGTACATACATACACAGAAACATACAAAAACAGTACACGCATACACTAAACACGCAAACATGAAAATGCACACACAAAGATACACGCATAATAGCGACTTGCGTGTCGTTGATGCAGCGAGTGCCATCGTTAAAGCTGCAGACGCAAACTTGAAACAACGTCGTATACTATAGGCCCATAGAGCAGTAGCTACTGTGATCTGTGGCTGTGATCTTTACGTACAGAGAGCGCGTGTTATTGTTGACTTTGATGACGGAGGTCAATGACCGAGGAAGGCAGAAAAGACATAAATAGTGTGAGACCTGCCGCAGAGTAACACAAAACAGCGCCACTCGTATCATGTACAAACCACCCTAAATAACATTCAGTTTGAGTAAGACAGCAAACATGCAATTATACTGTTAACAGGACAGAATAATAGGGTTACAGCGCAACCATAACAACGGCACTAAGGCTTTGTTTATATTACTTGACCTCATGACCCGTGACGTCATAGGTGGGCGAAGTCTAGTTTACGAAATGGCTTATATAACGACTTATTAATGAAAAATTACTTCACGTCTTTGCAGTGACGTTGAGTGTTCGTTGAAAGTCATTTTTGTCAAAATAAGCACTAAGAATAGAATCTATCGCGAAGTGTATTAAGGCAATTACTTTCCTCGTGGAGTATACGTAGTCCGACTGTTCGTTTAAAATTAAGCATTCGTCTAGCTACCATACGAATGTCACTATGCATAGACGGGTTGGTAATGACGTTCTATGGTGAACGTTCGATGTCTCATAACAGAAGACGAATATATAGATTGAATGTCGTCTGGAGGCCGCAGAAAAAAACTAGAGTCCATCAGTCTGCCCCCGAGCAACGGACTCGTGAAAAAATCGTGTAACGTTCTGTGTACTACATGGCGCCGACTCGGTTGACGTTATACACAGTATTTTAAAAAAATCACCCCCTTGTTGTTTGCGCTGTAACTTATTTTATCCTAAAATCGATTTTGATAATATTTGGCAGAAACGTTGCCAACAAGCTTGCACCGAAAAATGGTTACTTGCTTAATGTTGTTGTTGGATTAGAGAGACTCGATTCTACTATAGCTTTTAAAAATGTAATGAATAGGTGAATTCACCACGCAAAACAGTTAGAAACATATTATACACATTTATTAGACATGAAGTGCTTAGTTTCTGGTTGAAAATATGTTAATTTAAAAAATTATCATTCCCGTTTAGAGTCAATATAGGCCACTGTTGCTAATACAGCAGCTTTTTTGCTGTCAATGATTATATTGGAGTAGTAAATTCTTAGACTGCACTAGAAAAGTTCCCGCTTTTCGTATAAGTTCACTCCGTTACCAAGCCACTCAACTTCCTCAGCCTGCCCGTGGAAAAAGGTGGCGAGCAGTGGCTTCTATCCCTATATCTGGTAGGCGCAGCTTGCGCCTAGTGAAAAATAGGGAAGGGAAAGTTTTGATAAGGTTGCAGATCAAAACTTTCTCCCTATTTTACTTCCCCCTATTTTTCAATCGACACCTTTAACAAAAATTCCCTCTATTTTTTACTTTCCTTTTTTTGTTGGGCACCCTACATCCTTAACAAAATTTTCTCCATAGAGGATTAAGAAACCCAAAATAGAGGGGAAAACTTGATTCAAAAATTGGGGGGACTTTAGCCCAAAAATTTTCGGAAGTTGCGCCCGATTTTGATTTCAGATTTAGGGGATAGAAGCCATTGGTGGCGGGCAAGGTTGGGGCACACGTACCCAAAGCCCAAGGACTCAAACGCTGCGGTCGGAGTTGGGGAAAGAGAAGGGGAAGGAAAAGGGGAAAGGGAAGGGAAGGTGGAAGGAAGATAGCTTAAGAAATGTAGGACGCACGGACGCACGCACGCACGCACGCACGGACACAAAGGTGATTTTATACTCTGTCCAATGCTGTGCATTGCATTGGACGGACAATTATGTGCCGTGTGTCTAGGAATGCTGACAATAATAAAGTTGCACGTAACGCGAGCACTCACCAGCGCGTGCAGTTAGCGCCCTTGCTTTCAGACTCTAATATACTGACTCAAGCAAGCTGCACTAGGATTTCGCTGATGCTGCCCCATTTCTGCGTCACTTAGTGCAATGATAACATCGTCAAATCTTTGTATCAGCAGTCTGATTTTGTCGCTGCTCTTTCTGCGTTGAATTTACCTGCAGGAGGATTGTTCAGGGAAAAACGTACGTTTTATTCCGAACGAGTTATAATTTGGCGGTAGACGTGTCTGCGGACGAAAATTTCGTCATATCGTTGACTCGCTAATTCTTTAGCTTCAGCAACTATTTACAGCATCAGACGACTGAGAAAGACATGGGGTTTTCCTGCGAATCCGGTCCTCTATTTTAGTGCACCCCGGTCGAGTTTCGTCCGTCCGTTTGCAAGGCGCAATCTGAACATCGTTCGACTATGCCCCTGCTGACGACCATGTACTTGTGCCGCTGTTATGACTTTGTCGTCGAAGCAGTTCTGATGGGTGCGTTCTGTTCGGTCGGCTTCGTCGGAAACGTCGTGTCGGTGATCTGCCTGCGTGCCGACAACTCCGAGACTTTATGTATTTTTTCTGCTATTTGTTGTTTTATTTTGTTTTTTTTTATTTCTGCGTGCCGACAGATCCAAGACGCCAACGCCGCAATTGTTGATTGCTCTCGAGTTTGCGGACACCGCTTTTCTTGCAACCGTATTCCTGTTGCGTGTCCTGACGTCCGTTCGAGCAGCTGCTGCTGCTTCTTTTGATCTGTCTTGCGCCACGAAGTGTAAACGTATCTTGATACTCATGTCCAGTTTTCCTCGTCCGTAGTTTCTGATCTTTGTTCTTTTTTTACTATGAAAGTCTCGACCAACGCCGCCCCTCGACTGTAGTATCTAGTTTTACGACTGATTTCGTGTTACGGCAGGATTCGTACACGGTCGGCAGGCATTCGGATAATTTGTTACATGTAGGTTATATCTTCTTTGTTTTTTTTTGTTTTAACAGTTCTGACGTCCGTTCATAACCCAGTTCATTACTTCTCAATTGATATCCGTACCTAAATCGTTTTTTGTATTACTATATTTCCCAAATCGGCGTTGTTCCTGGAGGGACTTCTGTGTCGAAGTGTCTGACGTCCGTTCACACGTTCGTGTTGGAGATGCGCTGGGTCGGCGCGATTGTTCCGGTACTCGGTAAGTACGTCTACCCGACGGCACTGTTCGTTCAGATGTTGTCAATATACCTGACGGTGCTTGTTACTGTCCAGAGGTACGCCTGCCTGTGCCGACCACACCGCGCCTCTCTCTCCTGCCAGCGTCGACAGATGAGACGATACATCCTGGGCATCACCGTCTTCGCGGTGGCCAGCTTAGGCGCGTAGAGAGCATGCAAAATGAAGTGAACTAAATTGAATTGAACCAAACTGCCAGTTCGTTTGCTTTGTACAACCCATGAAAGGCATTTATTAAACTGAAATTTTAGTTCAGTTCAGTTCGTTCGCTTTGTACGTGTCTTTAATCTTCAGTCCAGTGACCAGTATACAGTACACACATGTTATTCCTATTCCTGCTGCTTTATTCGCAGTCCAATTACAAACCACACGGCTATTTCCATTCCCGTGGAGTCAAGTTACGTCATCGGCCACGTGATCGTTAGACTCGCCGTTTCTGTCTGTCCAGTGACCAGTGGCCAGTCTGGGCGTCACCGTGTTCGCGGCTCTGTTCACGCTGCCGCGGTACTTCGAGTACGAAATGGTTCTTCCGTCCGACGCGCCGCTGAACAGCGTACAGAACGACACGACGTCGACGACGGCGACACTAGAAGGCGTTCTGTTTACCAGCTGGCACATCGAGCAAACCGACTTTTCCAAGAATCGTATTTACAGGATCGTCTATTTCAACCTCTGAGGCCAATAGAATGAGAACACTTCAAAAAAGAAGATCAAAAATCTAGCGGTCATACCAGTGGTCCCTTTAGTTGTCCGTTTGATGGTCACCTGATTCTATATGGTTTGTCAAGTGATCAGTTCAGCCTGTGTGAATAGTTTCTTGAAACAAATGCTGGCAGATGTCCGCATTTGCTATTTCAATTTGGCCGTCACTCAGTTAGGTAACTCTTATCTGCGGTGTTTCACGAAGTCCTCAAATCTTGACTGCCGCACGAAACAACTGATGTTACGAGAGAACCGAGACATAAGAACCTCTGCTGGCGATCGCTTACATTTTGCTATTTCAACGTTGCGTCTATTTCAACCTTCTGTACGGCCTGGTGATGTTCGTCGTGCCGCTGACTCTGTTGTCGGTCCTCAGTCGTCAGATGATCGTGGCGCTAAAAGCCGCTCGAAGGACTCGACTTGAGATGATGGGTCAGCTGTCACGGCAGGGACTAACCACTGTCATACTGACCACAGTTAGTCGCAACCGTCACACGGGTCTGCCTGAAGACCGCAGGTCACAACAGATGACTAATTTAGACAGACTACTTCTATGACTTTAGCTGCTCTGTGGCGCCAAAAACTGATCTGCGGTCACCGACATAAACAATTTCTGGGATCTGCGGTGATCTGCGGTATTTAGGCAGACCACTGTCACACTGTTACACTGACGACTGTCACTGACCACTGTCACGGCAAAGACTGACCACTGTCAGACTGGTCAGCTGTCACGGCAGGGGCTAGCCAACTACCGGCACGAGGACGAGATCACGGTCATGCTTATCGCTATCGTCATTATGTTTATCATCACCCAGACGCCGGCGCTTATCACTCAGGTATTTTCTCTGTCACACTAAAATGTTAGTAGACCTATTTATTACTTACGTGCAATCAATTTCTACAATATAGAAACTTTACCGTGACGATGACGGAGACAGAAAATTTCGCAAGATTTTTGCTTTCAAGCATCACAAAAGTCGCACACTGTATTTCCACTTTTAATATTGATAATGATAATAATAATAGGACACTTGTAGTGCGTCAATTACAAAAAAAAATGTCCAGTAGCGCAAACAATATGTAGCCTAGGCGTGCAAACTATGATTATGCCACTACACAGGTTGCAATAAAAACATCTAAAGTGACAAAAACAACTGATCTAAAAACGCTAAGTTAAAATAGGTGGCAGAAAACAGTAAGGAACGACGCAAGCGAGAGATGTGGTCAACTACTAGAAGAAAACTTTGATCAGTAAATGAGTTCGTATGATATTGCCTTAATTTGCAGCTTCAGCGTAGTGATGAAACTGGTGCCAGAGTCTGTGATAGTATAGCAGGATATTGATCTAACGTTGGCGGAGATAATTTTAGCTTTTTCATTGAAGTCTATTTCAGTGTGCAATAATGACATCTGTTAGATTAGACAACGATGTTATCTGGTGAATTATTTTAATTATGGTGCGTTCTGCGATCGCTGAAGTAGAAACGGATAGGTCTTTCATCAATATTAGTCTTTATTTAATTTCTTACTTTACGTAAGCATTAGGCCTACACGGATTGTGCATGTTCGTCTGCTTTTTGGCTTAAACTGGCTTATATTAGACTTTTGCGCAGTAACTGTCTGACATCGTAATCACTTGCTCTTTACGCTGCAAAACCTACTTGATCGTAAAAATTGCATACTATTAGCACCTTATTTCAGTTAGTAGAAAAATTATGAAATTTCCTGTGATAGTTTGGCCTACTGTTAATCCTATACCGCTTTTAGCACAGAACAACCAACTACGGGCGGTGGACATTATTCGTCTCCATTAATCAAACATTAGTTCGATTTTTTCAGTACAAGATATCCAGGATTCAGTGGGTTCACGCGATGTAAATGTAATTAAACGTAACGTACATACAACTATTCAGAGTAAAAATTAAAATAAGCACAACCTGCGACAACAAACTTGAAAATGTTTGCCGCCATCTATCTTTTGTGAAAGATCTGCACGATAAAGCACTAGGCCTACCTTTTATTTTTCAACATCTAGGTCTACTGCGAAGTTTTTTTTCCAGGCAGGCTACACTCCCATTTGCTCTCCGAAACATTTTTTCTGGCGACGATACTAACAGTAGTCGATGACCCGGTGTCCGAAGCCTAACCTTGGCCTAACATCAGCGTTCACCATCATCAGTCAACAATTGTTTTCACTTGTCCGCTCTCTTGCTTTTGTTGCGCCGGATCTTGACACTCCCGTTAATTTCCTTACCTTATGTCGTCTTAGCAACCGCTGTTGCTGAAACGTCGGCATCCGGCTAACGAACGATACGAGCTCAGAAATTGAATTCAACGGATGCTAAGCAAATTAGCCCCGAGGCCTGGCGCCTATATGCGCAAGGTCGTAATTTAATTTCGTCCGCATACTGTTTATTTTGACTTTTGTCGAGTTGTTTTCGCCAGTATGTAGGCTACACTTATGCTGATCACTTATAAGCTTCTAAGGTATGGCCCACACAAAACAAAATTATTATTGTTTGTCCAATGCATGGACAGAGTATAAAATCACCCGAGTGTCCGTGCGTCCGTGCGTGCTTGGGTCCGTGCGTCCAACATTTCTTAAGCTATTTTTCTTCCACCTTCCCTTTTCCTTCCTCTTCTCCTGCCCCCTTTCCTCCCCTTCCCTTTCTCCTTACCCCTTGTCCTTTCCCCTTTCCTTTCCCCTTTCCTTTCCCCTTTTCCTTTCCCCATTTTCCTACCCCCTTTTCTTTTCCTTTTCTATCCCTTTTTTCCCTTCCCCTTTTCCTTACCCTTTCCTTTCCTCCTTTTACCTTTTTCTTCTGCTTTCTCTTCTCTTTATCTTCCGCTTCCCCTTTCACTTACCTACCCTTCCCCCTTCCCTTCCTTTTTCCTTTCTTTTTCCGCTTTCTTTTTTCCTTCCCCTATTCTTTTCCCATTTGTTTCTCCCTCCCCTTTCCTTCTCCCTTACTCTTCCCCTTCCCCTTTTTCCTTTCCTTTTTTCCATTACCATTCCTCTTCCCTTCAACTTTCTTTCCTTTTCTCCTTTCCCTTTCTTTCCCCTTTCACTTTTCCTTTCCCTTCCCTTCCCTCTTCTTCCTCTTTTTCTTTCCCTTTTTCCGTCTTTCTTTCGTGACCGATGACGTCACGTGACCGCAAAAAATCAAACTCGTGACCCCATTATCTTTGAGGCGCCATATCTTCGTAACGGTGCAAGATAGACGCATGGTGACGATGGACCTTTTGTAGTAACGCACTAGTGACGAATCGAATAGTCTCGTGACTGACAATGTCTGTTGTTTAGTTAAAATAATACAGAAAGATGAAAGGATTTTTGCTGCTGTACAATTTGAAATTAAACTGTGTGATTTTTTCTACCGGTCTAAACGGCTCACTGATTATATTTATTCGGACATAAGGCTTATTTTAATCCATTCTCATTACTGAGGAGCAAAGATCAGTGACGACCACCCTGAAATAACGCATATCTCGGGCACATGTTTACTTGCGGGTGGCGGATCGCACGCATTGGGAACGATGCAGTGGGCTCATACGCATAGGCTAAAATAGGCGGACGGCCACATACATGTCGGCACAAGGCTTGGCGTTATTAACTAAATAACTTCTGTTGGCATTCGCAGCATCCAGTTGAGCTACTGACAGACGTGCAGACGAACACGCGTCTGTAAAATTACAAGACATCGATTGATGACGCCACAGAATTATTGCGAGACTTGTTTTTCGGACAAATGGTTGTGTAAAATAAGTGTAAATTTGTCATCTTGACAAAAAGGCCTCAATACTGTTTTTTTTTCACTGGACGTATCTTATCTAAGTCGACAGACGATGATTGCAGTCGCCTCTTCGTTCATCTATTCGATAGCTCATGAAACACAGTGACTGTCATTATTTTCTTGCTCTGTGAACTCTTTTTTCGTGGCGCGTGCAGTCGCGAGAATATACGTAGGATATTATAGGGCCTATCCACCGCTTAATGTTCGACCGTGCGCTTAATAGCCATAGGCGTGTTATTTCACATTAATGGAGCATAAGCTACTTCTTAGCAGTCTCGCGCCGCATCTCAGGGACATCAGTCGGTTTCTTCCAGCGACTTAAGCCGTGATAATGCCGATTCATATCGCGCTGTAGGCTAATCACTTTCCACACTGAAACTAACTGGAAATCGCCCAAAATTCTGTCTGCACTTTCAGAAAATAGTATGTTAATGTCATCAATCGCGAATATCTCCGGAACGGATCAAGATATCGAAAATCCGAAAACGACATTATCAACCATAATCTTTTTCAGTTCAACGAAAAACTGGGTGAACTTTACTCTGTTAACGAAAAAGCTTTAGACGTGTATTTTACCCACTAAAAATTAAACTATCAACCTTCAAGTAGCTTAGTTATTAACTTAGTCTCATAGCAGCCCTGATAAATTGAATAAATTGATGGGCGTATGCAGGCGTTGCACAGTACGATGGAGGAAAATCTTCTCGGCTGTCCTCACGCGTTCTTCTTCTACGCTCGATTGAGTGATCTGCTGGTGGTTGCCAACTCCTCACTGAACGTCTTCGTCTACTGCTGTTTCAGTTATTCAGCATCAGTGCAAGCGATTGACCCGTCCGCAAAATGATTTACGCTGTGCCAAGAGGAACGTATACAATCTACTCACTACTAATACTACTACTGTCACCACTATTACAACTGTTGTCGTTGCTTTTTGTTGTCGTTATCAGTGCAAATGATTGACTGGACCGACTCGTCTCAGAAGTGACCTGTAATGTGTCGAACGAAACGTAAAACTCTACTGGCTCACTAATTCACTCGTTCACTCGCTACTGCTGTTTCAGCCAGCACTTTAGTCGGGCGGTGCAAGGGACCACGGCGGCGGCGCGACGTCGACCGGCCGAAAGCCTCGACTCCCGCCGGGAAACGTTCAGCGTCGTCGCGGTCAGGCAGACCCGCCATCCGCCTCCGAGGAGCTCCGGCGTTCAGGCCTTCGAGCTGGTCGCCCGCTGCGACGCCGGTCCGGTGCCCGAGCGCGCCCTGCTGGATCAAGTGACTGAGTGACAGTTTCTTAAGGCTACAAAGCGACAGAAGTGGACCGAACTGAACTAAAATCTCAGCGCCGATCAGCAGCGTCTAAGTAGTGTATAAAGCGAACGAACTGGCAATGCGCTTTATTTGTTGTCAGTTCATTTCGGTTGCTCTGTACGCGTCTTTAATGCCAACACGTCAGCATACTGCAATAAGGGTTCACCACCGTTTATTTGATGCTGGATTAGGTGACAGTTAATTGTGTGAGGCGGCCACCGCAAAACGTCACCGTTGCTCTAACGCACGGAGACGATTCCACATAGACCAAATTACGAACAGTTTCGTGCTTTTATCCATGCCATTCGGTTGTTACTTACTTACTTAATTAATTCCACGAGGCACAGCTCAAGTGACACAGAGCCACACGCATGCTTATTTAAGTTATTTTACACTGCGTCTAAGAAAAAATTCCCCGTTGTTTTTAATTTGTCCACGTATTTGCTAGATATTCATGTAAATTGATTTTCAAAATTCTTTCACCGGCGCACTGTGTGTAGCCTGCAATAGGCAACATACCGGTAAATATCAATTTAAAATCCCACCATGCACACGTTGTTGCAAATTGTCCGCATTATTACATGCGTAGTTGATCGTTAAATTGCCAAAGTAGAATGTTCTTAGGCATAAGCGTAAACTGCTCAGCCTCAAATTGCTTCACGTTGCCCAATTTTATTCTCAAATCTATGAAGTATTAGCCGTCACCTTTTTTATAATAACCTGTGGCAAATTTATGCATTTCTCGCAGGCTTTAAGCATCAAGAAACTTGCTTGCCAGGTTTTTCTTGATTTTGTCACTATGTCTATCGTATTTCTATGATTTCTCACCTGTTTGAAGTTGTTTCACTGTCGCTCATTAAATTCTTTCACAGCACGCAATAGTCATCACGTGAGAGCTTGTAACACGAGTAGTCATGAAGAACTGAAAAGGAACTCTGATGCTTGGTTACGTTGTGTTATGTTCTAGCGAGCGCTGTGTTCGCTTTTCACGCGCGAAAGCAGCTACTGTTTTCAGCGCGTCTTAGCCATCGCAATTCTGTCCGTCCGTCTGTCACACGGGTGGATCAGTCAAAAACGGTGCAAGCTAAGATCACAAAATCTTCACCGTGGGCTGCCTAGAAGACTCTAGTTTCAGGAACCGTAAAGCTTTTCCATAAATTCGAGGGGGGTCACCCCGAACGAGGGCACTAAATGAGAGGGGGTGGGCAAATTTGCGATTTTGGGCCAATAAGTCGCTGTATCTCAGTAACGGTGCGAGATAGGGCCTAGGTTACTATTAATCACTAATAGGAAATCGTATACTGTCTCTCGATTGGCGCCGAATTCAATGACCTTGAATGACCTTGAACGCCAAAATAGGGGGTTTTATGGATTTTTTGGCGATTTCGGGCTGCGACACAAGTCTATATCATTCACAAGGTGGCG